>OBEQ012881883.1_pt1 | contig 14128 bp, 14 predicted proteins | sample 1670901 | NCBI WGS metagenome assembly OBEQ01 (sample SAMEA104232315, study PRJEB22302) | groundwater metagenome | biome: forest; feature: aquifer; material: groundwater | place: USA | collected 2011-08-07 | depth 5.4 m
CAATTCCCGCGATGCCGTCGAGAAGGCCCTCGCCCGCATCGCCGCCGCGCTGAAGCAATGAATCTCGCGAATTACAGTGACGTGGACCGACCCTCTTGCAGGTCGGGCTTTACGCCCGACCCGCTCGTCACCCGCCAGCGGGGGCGACAGATCGAAATTGCAGAGCAGACCCGCGCCATAATCCGTCGCCCAACTGCCGAGCACATTCACTGGAGTCTCCAGTATTTTTCACCACCGGCGGTCTGCTGGCCGTGCAGCGCCGCACGCTGGTCCGGCTGAAACCCGTGATGGATCAGGTAATGCATGTCCTCGATGACCGGCCGGTGCTCCGCGTAATAACTGTGGCCGAGCAGGGCCAGGCGCGCGCCCGGCACGTCGATGGTGTGGACGTCCGGCATGACGGTGATCGGCGGCGGCCGGCCGACCGTGGGCCGGTCCTTCTTGATCTTCGAGACGAGCAGCGCGCCGTCGCGCGCCGATACGTAGAGAGTCCGGCGGTCCGAGAATTTGCCCATCAACCTGACGACATATTTGAAACGGTCGGTGGGAACGTCCGGCGCCGCGAAGATCGTGCCGGCCACCTTGAGGTTCGGGTGCGTCGCGCGGGTTTCCACCAGCAGGCTGAGAATGGTGTCCAGCAGCAGATAGTTGCCGAGGCTGTGCGCCAGGATGTGTAGTTTCCTGCCCGCCCGCTGCGTGAGGTCGGCGAGATGCGCGAGGTAGGCCACCATCGCCTCCATGCTGTCCTGCACGGTCCCCTCGTCGCGGGTGTATTGCCACCAGTGGGCACGCGAAGCCCAGCTGAAAAACGCCAGGTGCGGCACCTTCAGATCGTAACCCAGCTGGGCGGTGCGGATCGCCGCCTGATCGAAACCCACATTGTAGCCGTGAATGAAGAAGAGCACCGGCTTGTCCTTCACCTCGGCCCGGGCCAGGTCCTGCGCGATCTCCTTCCAATGCACCTCCTCGGAGGCATGATCGGTCACGTGGAGCGTCCGCAGGATCCGGTCCTTCCCGAGGCCGAACAACCGGGCCAGCGCACCCGGGCCGGTGTCGCCCGTGGTGTGCCCGCTCGGGATGTTGACGATGCAGCGGCCGTAGTGGGTCAGCTCATCCCGCTCGCCCGCAAACCGCTTCGCCGGCTTGTCCGGTTTCCGCCGCTGGCGGTTCGTGCCGAACCAGACCGGGACGTTGCGCGGATCCCGGAGCAATTCGATTTCCTTGATGACCGGCGGCAACAGGTCGGTCACCACGATCCTGGCTTTTCCAGCCGGTGCGCCGGGCGCCATCGCGGGCTGGAGCGTGATCTTCCGCAGCGGACGCACGCCGATCTTGAGGGACTTTCCTCCCTTGCCGTAGCCGAGGGCGCCGCCGCCCCGGCCGAGCCCGGCGAGCGAACCGATTCCGCCGCCGGCTCCCCCGCCACCCTTGCCGAAGCCCGCGCCCTTGCCCAAACCGGCCCCGGGGAAGCCGGACACATCGCCACCCAGATCGCCCAGGTCGAGATAGGCCCGCGGCTGCTTGCGCGCGGCCTTGGACATTTTGCCTGTCAGCAAATCCCCCGGAAAAACCGGCCGCTTGAGGTCGAAAACAATCGCGCCGCGGACCGTAAGCAGATCATTCCCGATGGATTTCGGATGCGCCTTCGCGATCCGCCGGCCGGTGGCGGTGATCCGGCAGCCGCCGCTGCGCAGGCTGGTCAACCACCCTTCCCGCACCAGGCAGGCCAGCGCGCGCCTGAGGGCCTGATCCCATTCCTCCTCGTGATGCTTCAGCTTGATCGTGATGGTCGCCACGATCACGGCGCCGGCGAGGGACTGCTGCGACAGGCCGCGGCTGATCTTCGCCCGCGTCCAGCTCCCGCCGTCGAGCAAAAGCTGCAGGATGCGCGCGCGCAGGATGGATTGGCTCGGCATCGGCATCATGGCGGGGAGCGGGGGTTGATTGAGTTCGGCCCAGACGGTGGCCCCGGTCGACCGACGGAGGCTGGGACAACCGAGCCTCCGGGTCAAACGGCAATCCGACCGCGCTTCGTCCCGGTCTTGCCGTGGGTCTCGGATTTTCTCGAGATGAATGTGCGGTGGTTCCCGAAAACGTGAAAGTGCAAAAGCCGCGCGTGAACCGACCGAAGCAAGCGCGCCAGAGCGGACCGTGGGCCGCAGATCGGCTGCCATGTCCGGCGTGCGACCCGTTGCGGAGCTATCTGGCTCACTGCTCTCCGCTCCCAGCTCCCGGCTTTGTCAGGTGAGCTCCTTGGGCTTGCCGTCGTGCACCCAGAAGCGCGCCACGGTAAGGTGGTCGTGCTTGAGATCATAGCCCCATTCCGTGTCGGTGAGGCGGATCTCCTTCACATGCACATCGCCGTCGGGCATCGCAAGGGCCTCCTCCCATTCCTGCAGCGCCGCGGCGCGCGCGGAATCGAAGGCGGATTCGACGTTCGTGAATTTGCCACAACTCCGGACCCGCTGCGTCAACTTGCCGGTGGGGTCTTTCTCGAGACCGAAACGGAAGACGGAAAATGCGGGATTCATCGGATCAGGTAGGTCGTGGTGGCGTGGCTTCAGCCGGAAACATGCCAGTCGCGGAGTCGGAGTCAGCACGAAAAACACGAAACGCAGGAAAAGGGACGGCGCGGGCGGACAGGACGGTTTCGAGTGACCGCATTTGCAGACCGCATTCCGGGAGGAGGAGTGCCTCGCGCCGCAGGGGCGCGGTCTTGCTGCGTCTTTCTGCGATCGGAATTCAATGGGCGCAGCAAGACTGCGCCCCTACCAATGGGCCCGAAAAGGGTCGCTGCAGCGGCGGTCTGTGACCGCCAATGACTACCTGGCCACCGCGGCAGCCAGCGCATCGCCCAGCTCGCCCGCAGCATCGCGGAGCAATCCGACCAGCACGCCGGGGTCCTTGCCATCCCAAGTGCGCGGGGCGGACGTAAATGCGCCGCGCCGGGCAGCGTCCTTGCCGGCTCCGGCCGGCAGCACGCTATAGGTGGCCGTCAGCTGCACGCTGTTGCCCTCGGAACGCACCAGCTCAAAGCGGGACACTTCCACCGTCACCGTGGCGCCGCCGCCGATCGCGCGCAGCCGGGTCTGGAGCAGCCGGGTGAGGCCGACGTCCAACCGTTCGGCCCAGCGCACGTCCTCGAGATAGACCACCTCGTGACCGGCCACGCGCACGGCCATCGACCGGCCGTCAAGGTGTCCGGCCAGTTTTACGGGACGCACGTTTGCGCCGTCGGCCACGGGCGCCGCGGCCGGCGTGCCGGCATCCAACGTGAAATACCGCACCGTGTCTGCCTGGGGCCGCGGCAGGGAGCAGCCGGCAAGCAAAAAGCTGAAAACTGAAACCTGAAGGCTGAAAGCCACTATCATCCATCTGTGTCGGTTGGTGTTCATCGGTGGTTCTTTGCTTTATCCGGGCTAAGCGCTTGGGCGAAGGCTGGGGTTTCAGGTTTCAGCGTTTCAGGTTTTCAGGATGCCCCTTCTCATTCCTTCTTTTTCTTGCCAACGATGAGGGAGCTGGGATTGCGCTCGAGGGCATCGGCCAGGCGTTCGAGCGAAGCGGCGGCATCGGCCACCTGGTTCAGGGCGGTCGTGACCTCGTCGCCCAGCGAGCCCTGGTCGCGCACAAAGTCGCGGGTGGTGGCGGCCGCGGCTTCGAGCGACTTCAGCGCACTCTGGGCGTCGGCCAGGGTCTGCCGGAGATCGTCGCTGACCGGACCGACGTTGCCGTCGAGCCTGGCGATCAGCGTTCGCGTCTCCTGGATGGCGGCATTGAGATTGGTGAAGGTTTGTTTGACATCGGGCGAGTCAACGAGGGCGGTGACGGCCTCGGCCGCCCGGCCCACGCGGTCGGAGAGTCCCTTCACGTCGACCTCGTTGATCTTCTTGTTGGTCGTCGCGAGCACGGTCTTGAGGTCCCGGGACAAGCCCGCGAAGTCCACCTTCTTGAGATCGGTCACGATCTCGACAATGCTCTGCTGCACCTGGGAGATGGGCGAGGGGATGGCGGGGATGACCGGGTACTGCTCAAGCATGAAGCGCGGGTTCGCGGGGTATTGGCGGACATCCTTGAAATCGAGTTCCACGAACAGCAGGCCGGTGATCCCGGTAAGACTCAGCCCCGCACGCAAGCCGCGGTCGATCAGCGTCTGCAGTTCCGCCGGGCTGGTCAGGTCGATGGTGACGCCCTCCTTATCGAAGAGGATGTTGCGGTCGATCTCACAGATGACCTGCACCTGCGACTCCCGGGTCGCCTGGTCGTAGCGCACGTTGATGGCCGCCACGCGGCCGACGCGCACGCCGTTGAGCTTCACCGGCGCGCCGGGATCGAGCCCGCTGACCGACTCGTCGAAATAGACGAGAAACCGCGTGGGCTTGGCAAAGATGTTGGAGCCGCCGAACGACAGAAACGCGACCACGCCCAGCACGAGGGCGCCGAGCACGAACATGCCGACCGAGACGGGACTGAGTTTGGCTTTCAAATGAGCTCCTGTTGTCGCTGAACCGGGTCGATCCGTCTATTCAAAAACTCCTGCACCCGCGGGTCCGGGCTGTGGCCGCGCAATTCCGCCGGGGAGCCCTCGGCGATGATGCCCCGCGCGGCGGCGTCGAGCATCACCACGCGGTCGGCGATGTCGAAGATGCTGGCGAGCTCGTGCGAGACGATGACGATGGTGGTGCCGAGGGTGTCGCGGATCTGTCGCACGAGTTCGTCGAGCTTCAGGGACGTGATCGGGTCGAGCCCGGCGGAGGGCTCGTCGAAAAACACGATGGCGGGGTCGAGGGCCAGGGCGCGGGCGAGCCCGGCGCGCTTTCTCATGCCGCCGCTGATCTCGGCGGGAAAATAATCCTCGTAACCGGCGAGGCCGACCTGCGCGAGCTTCAGGGCGACGATCTCCTCGCGCTCCCGGCGGCCGAGGTCGGTCAGCAGTTCGAGCGGCAGCGCGACGTTCTCCCCGAGCGTCATGGAGCTCCAGAGCGCGCCGCCCTGGTAAAGCACGCCGAAGGTGCGCAGCAATTCCTTGCGCTCGTCCGGCGTGGCATGGGTGAAGTCGCGCCCGAAATACCTCACGCCGCCCTGGCGCGGCTGGTTCAGGCCGATCAGGTGGCGGAGCAGCGTGCTCTTGCCGCAACCGCTGCCGCCGATGATGAAGAAAATCTCCGCGCGCTTCACGACGAAGGACACATTCTCCAGGATGACCCGGTCGCCGTAGGCGCACTGGAGGGCGCCGACCTCGATGGCGGGCTGGGGGTCGTCGGTCGCGGGGTTCATGCGGGGACCTCCGGTCCGCTGTCATTCTGAGCGCAGCGAAGAATCCATGCGTTCGCCCGTGATATCATGATCGCTGCCGTGGATTCTTCACTTCGTTCAGAATGACAGACCCGTTCGAAGCGCGAGCCAGGCGGGATTAGCGATCCCGCCCTACAGTCCGAAGATGTGCCGTTCCGCGTTTTCACCAGCCAAGGATATTGAAGACGACGGCGAAGATCGTGTCCGCCACGATGATGAGCAGGATGCCGGTCACGACGGCGGAGGTGGCTGCCTGCCCCACCCCGACCGCGCTGCGATCCGCCTGCAATCCGCGGAGGCAGCCCGACACGCCGATCAGCAAACCGAAGGCGGAGGCCTTGATCAGGCCGGTGTTGATGGTCGAAAGGTCCACGATGGTCTTCATTTCGGCCCAGTAAAGGCTCGCCGGGATGTTGAGTGGCGGGGCGGCGGCGACGGCCATGCCGCCGAGGACGCCGAGGCCATCCGAATAAAGCGCCAGGAACGGCATCATCAGGAACAGCGCGACGATCCGCGGCATGACCAGGAAATCGATGGGCGACACGCCCAGGGTCGAGAGCGCGTCGATCTCCTCGTTGGCCTTCATGTTGCCGAGCGTCGCGGCGAAATTCGCGCCGGTGCGCCCCGCCAGCACGATGGCGGCCATCATCGGCCCCATTTCCCGGAACACCGCCAGCCCGACCAGATCGGAAATCCAGATGTCGCCGCCATATTGCCGGACGACGATCGAACCGACATAGGCGAGCGTGACCCCCACCAGGAAGCTGACGAGCCCCACGATGGGCAGGGCCATGATGCCGCACTGCTGCATCTCGACAAAACAGTCCCGCCAGCGGAACTGCGCCCGCCCGCGCATAAACCGGCCGACGCTGAAGACGCATTCGCCCACCAGTTGGGAGAGATCCTTCGCCTCGCGCCACAGCGAGACGGTGGCCACGCCCACGCCCGTGACGAGGTCGGGCAGGCCCGCATGCTTGCCGGGCGGTGCCAGCTTCTTGACCAGCAAGTCAGCCAGCTTTCCAGCCTCCGCCGGCAGCCCCAGTTCGGCAACTTCCACGCCGTGCTTGGCGCTCCACACCCGCGCCGCGCGGAGGAACAGCGCCAGCGAACTGTCCCAGGAGCCGAGATCGTCCGCCTGCAACCGCACCTGATGGGGACGGTGGCCGACCATGACGTGATCCCACACGGGGTGCGGATCCGTGATGCGCCAGTCGCCGCCGAGCCGCAGGACCAGGGTCTCGCCTTCATGGAAGACAGCGGCCCGGGCGATTTTGGGAGAGGCATCGGGAGGCATGGGACAACGGAAGTGTGAAGAGCGGGCCGGGCGGCGCCAGACTGATTTTTTGCCCGCGGACGGGCCGGCGTCGGTAAAACCCCGGAGGCGTCGTCGGGAGCCGCCCCGCAGCGGGGATTTTATCCGTGCAATCCAGTCTGCCGCCGCGAAGGATTGTTCCCTGCATGCGGCACAATACCTTCCTTTTCGACCTCGACGGCACGCTGCTCGACCATTTCAAGGCCATCCACCGCTGTCACACGCACACCCTGCGTCAGCTCGAGCTGCCGCTGCCGACGATGCCCCAGGTGCACGCCGCGGTCGGCGCCGGGCTCGAGACCGCGATCGCACGGCTGGCGGGCCCGGACCGGGTCGAGGAAGCGCTGCCGATCTATTGCGCGCATTGGGATGCCACCATGCTCGACGATGTCGAATTGCTGCCCGGCGCGCGCGACCTGATCCTCGCCCTGCGCGCCGCCGGCGCGCGCTGCGCCGTCTTCACCAACAAGCGCGGCGATTCCTCGCGCCTGCTGTGCGATCACCTCAAGCTCACCCCCCACCTGGCCGGCATCTTCGGCGCGCACGACACGCCGTGGCTCAAGCCCGATCCGCAGTTCGCCCGGCACGCGCTCGAGCAACTCAAGGCCACGGCCGCCACCACCTGCCTCATCGGCGATTCCACCTATGATTTCGAGGCGGCCCGCAACGCCGGCCTGGAATTTCACGGGGTGACGACCGGCACGCACACGGCGGAGCAATTGCGGTCGGCCGGAGCGGTCAACATCCACCCGAGTCTCGGGGCGCTGGCGCCGGTGCTGCTGGGGTGAGCGGAGCCATTTTTGGCGGCGGGTTGCCCGCGCTCCAAGGCACTCAGGAACTTTTCCGCAGCACGCCCAGCTTCGTCTCGACCACGTCGAAGCACAGCTCTTGCGCGGTGCAGAATTCCTCCAGGGCCTGGCGCGAGCCGTCGTAGACATGCCCGGCGTGGCAGTCGTCGACGACGATGATCCCGCCGGGGCTGAGCAGCGGCCAGAGTTTTTCCAGAGCCGCCCGGGTGGGCAGGTAAAGGTCGACGTCGATCAGCACGAAGCAGAAGCGGGCCTCCGCGGAAAACGCGAAATCCTGCACCGCCGCGGCGTAGGTTTTGACGCGGGTGATGCCGTTGAAGAGCAGCGTGCGTTCGAACCAGCGGCGCGAGTTGACGGTGAATTTGTCGAGCGCCCGGCGGTCGTCGTCCGAATTCTTGCCGCGCGCCTTTTGCTCATGCGCCACATCGCCCGCGACGAAGCCGCCGAAGGTGTCGAGGGCCAGGTAGCGCTTGTGCGGCGCGATGGCGTCCAGGTGCTTGTTCAGGAAAACCGTCGTGTAGCCCCGGTAGCAGCCGATCTCGCAGAAATCACCCGGTGCCGCCACCGCCTCCGTCGCCAGCGCGGTCAGGCGCGCCAGCTGCCCCGGCGTGAAGGCGTAGCGGTACTTGTAGAGGAGATAGGAGCGGAGCGGCGACCAGAACAGCGCGCGCTTCACCAGCCCGTCGAGGAAGATTTCCCACCGCGAATTGGTCATGGCCGGCCGGTCCCCGCCCGACGCACGCGCTCCACTTCCAGGCGCAGGGCGTGCAGCGAGACATGGATGTCGCGCAGGAAGGCGATCAGCGAGGCGATCAGCAGGAAAATGCTCCCGGCGAAGAGGACCAGCAGCAACGGGCCGAGGTTGCGCTCCAGCATGGCACCCCCGAAGATGGCCACAACCAGCAGGCAGGCCACGAGCATGCTGAGGCCGTTGCAGGTCACGGCCTGGCGGATGAGCTGCGCGCGCTGCCACATGATCTCGAGCTGATTTTCGAAATGCCGCCGGTCCGCCTCGCCCGCCAGTCCCACCTGCCCGGCCAGGCTGCGCGTGCGGTCGACGATGCGGCCCATCCGGTTGGTCAGCGTGATCATCAGCGCGCCCATGCCGGAAATGAGAATGACGGGGGTGATCGCCAGTTGGATCACCGACAGCAACGAACTGGTGGCTAGGACCTCCATGATCGCCGCACGCTACCTCGGCCGGGCCGCAGGGCAATCCTACACGCGCCGAGTCGTGTCCTGAGGGTGTGGGACAAATTTCAGGCGGGGGTATAAAAGTGGCGGGAGCATCCTGCTCCCGGGTTCGGACGGGAGCTGGAAGCTCCCGCTACTTTCCCACCCTGAGTCTTGACCGCTCCTGCTCCGGCTGCGTGAAATTTGTCTCACCCCCGTGTCCTGAGGGTGAATATTCTGCTTGCCTAGTGCATTAGTTCACTAATACACATAGCCTCGTTCTCACGTTCCCGTGCCCCCGCTCCTCGTCATCAACCATCACAACGGCGTCCCCGCCTACCGGCAGATCATGGATCAGCTCAAGCTCCAGGTCGCCACCGGCGTGCTGCCCCCGGGCACCGAGATGGCCTCCACGCGTGCGCTCTCCGCCGAACTCACGCTCAACCCGATGACGGTCTCGAAAGCCTACAGCCTCCTCGAACGTGAGGGCGTGCTCGAACGCCGCCGCGGCCAGACTCTCGTCGTCCGCGAACGCTCCGCCGCCGCCGTCGAGTCCGACAAGCTCGCCCACCTCCGCCAGCAACTCGCCGACGCCGCCACCCTGGCCCACCAGCTCGGCGTCCCCCGCGCGCAGGCCCTGAAACTTTTCCGCGAAACCCTCGATTCCCCTCCCAACCCATGAGCTCCGCCGCCCCCGAACTTGCCACCGACACCACCGCCAAGGCTAACGCGCTTGTCGCCTTCGCCGCCGATCACGTCACCAAGACCTTCGGCAAACACACCGCGCTCGCCGACGTCTCGCTGACTATTCCCGCCGGCCACGTCGTCGGCCTGCTCGGCCGCAACGGCGCGGGCAAGACCACGCTGCTGCACCTCGCCTCCAGCCTCGTCCTCCCCACCTCCGGCGCCTGCCACACCCTCGGCCGCCGCTCCGACGAGCTCGACTCCCCCGAGCTCACGCGCCTCGGGCTCGTCATGCAGGAAAGCAAGTTCATCGAGTGGATGACCGTCGCCCAACACCTCGACTTCACCGGCTCGTTCTACCCCGCGTGGGACCGCGACCTCCAGCAACGCCTCGTCGACACGCTCGAGGTGCCGCTCAAGCGCAAGATCGCCGACCTCAGCACCGGCGACCGCCAGAAAGTCGGCATCCTCCTCGGCGTCTGCCACCGCCCCGCGCTTCTCCTCCTCGACGAGCCCATGAGTTCGCTCGATCCCATCGCCCGCGCGCATATGCTCGACGTCCTCCTCGAGCGCCTCCGGGACGACGGCTGCACCATCGTCATCTCTTCCCACCTCCTCGACGACGTCGAGAAAGTCGTCGATTGGATCATCGCCCTCGACGCCGGTCGCATCACGGAAAACGCCTCCCTCGATGAACTCCAGGAAAGCTTCGCCGAGTGGACCGTCACGGCCGCCGCCAGCGAGCTGCCCGCGCGGTTCTCCGAGCCCTTCATCCTCGCCCAGCAAACCCGCGAGCGCACCGCCCGCCTCACCGTCCGCACCCGCGAGCCCGGCGCCGCCGAGGCATTCGCCGCCGCCCACGGGGTCCAAGTCGACGCGCGCCCGCTGAACCTCGGCGAGATGTTCCCGCTCCTCCTCAATCGCGCCCCCGCCGTCCGATGAACCTGTGCACTTACCTCCGCCTCTTTCAGCCGATCCCCGCGTTGCTGATGACGGCAGTGTTCGCCAACGGCGCGGGTGGATTGGGAAAACTCCTCTTCGGCTTCTCGCACGCCGACGGCTACCTTCTCTCGCTGCTCGTCGCACTGCCTCTGCTTTTCGGAATTGATCTCGCCGCCGCTGCCCATACCGCGCTGCATCGCCCGTTCTCGCCGCTGCTGCCCGCCGTCCTCGGCTGCGTTCAACGCGCCACGCTCTGGGCCGCGCTCGTCTGCGATCTCGCGATCACGTTGCTCGTCGCGTGGTTCTTCCCCGCCGTGCCCGCCGCCGCGGTCTTCGGCCTCGCCGCGCCACTGCTCGTCCTGCCTTGCTTCAATCGCCGCCGCCTCGTCGCGCGCTCAAAACTGGTTCATGTGTGGATCAACCTTGGCGGCCTGCAATTCCCCTTCCTCGGCCTCGTCGGCTGGCTCGTCTTCATGAAACTCGCGGCGCACCGCCTCGTGCCCGCGATGCAAGCCGCGCCGTGGCTTTTCTTCGCCGGCGGGCTTGCCGCCGGCGCCTGGCTGCTCCACCGCGCCTTCACGCGCGCGAGCCTGCGCGAGCGCGCCGAGACGCCGTTCATTTCGCCCAGCGCCACCTGGATCGCCTTTTTCAATCGCAAAGTCATGACGCGCCAGCAAGAGGAGGTGCGCCAGCACATCGCCCGCTGCGGCGTGGGAGACGCGCAGCAGCAACTCGCCTCCTGCCCCGGCCGCGACTGGACGATGCGCACCGTCGGCCCACGCACCCGCGACTGGCTCCGCGTCCAGTGGCACGCGACCTATGCGGCGTCGCAGCGAGGCTCGTTTCTTCGCGCGCAGCAACTGGTCTTCCTCATCATCTTTGGCTACGTGCTTTTCCTGTCGACGTTGGGATTTCTCTTCACCCCGATCGAGCGCCAGCCGTTTGGCGTCGCAGGCTACCTGCACGCCCTGGCGTCGCTCGGCACCGCCGATATCTCCGACACGGGCGGCCCCATCGATGGCGCCATCGTCTTGATGGCCTCGATCCTCCACGTAGGCTTCGCCATTGGCCTCACCTTGGCGAGCCGGCTTCGGCCGCATTTGCCTTATCCGATCTCACGCGAGCGGCTGGGTCGGGTGAGCTACGCCCATGCGTTGCTTCAAATCGCCTTCGCCTTGGCTGTGCCCACCGGCGCGCTCCTCTCCGCCTCGCTCTTAGGGCAGACGCTCGCCGGAACATTCTCACCAACACCAAGCATTCTGTCCGCCCTGAAACTCGATCTGGTCTTCGCCCCGTTGCTGCTGTTCGTCGCGACGGCCGGCCGCTTCCAATCCATGATCGCGCGTCTCCCGAGCCTGATCCTGCTCGCCGCAGCCGCCATCACGCTCGCCCTTTCGCGATCTTGGTGGGGCAACTTTGTTTTCTCCTGGCCGGGTCTCTGCGTCATCGCGCTGGCAACCACCGGCGCCGGGATGCTGCTCCGCTGGCAGATCTGCCGCCACTACCGGGCCTGCGACCTGATCGCCGAGGCGGCCGAGGCGAAACCCGTCATCTTCGCCGCAACCTTCCACCGCACGTCCGCCCCCGCCGTTGCATGAACCCGCGCGTCTTTCTCCGTTTTCTCCGGCCGCTGCGTTCGCTCGCGGTGATTGGGTGCTACACCTTTCTCGCCGGACTTGAGGGACCACTTTTGTTTCAGCTCGATCCCGGCACCTCGCGGTTTATCGCGCTGGCGGTCGCGCTGCCGCTCCTGCTCGGGATCTTCATCGCCGGGGCCGTGCACGAACCGATGCACCGGCCGTTCGCCCTTTTGTTACCCGGCCTTCGACGGCGGCAACGCACGGCCGCCAGCGTTTCAGTGCTCATCGCCGCCCTTGCCGCGACGTGCGCCGCGACCTGGGCCGCCCCGGCGGTTTCGCCCCTCGCCACCTTTGGCCTCGTCTGCGCTCTTGTCGCTCTGCCGTGTCTTGCCCGACATCACCGGCTGCTCGGCCAAGTCGGAGGATTCACCGGGTTCCTGATCTGGCTGGGAACCGGCGTGATTGCCGGCCCCAAGCTGGCTTCAGCCATGAACGCCGCGCCTTCGCTGTTTCTCCTGGCCGGCCTGGTGATCAGCACGGCCAGCCTGATGCAGGGTTTTTCCCGGGAGAGCCTGCGAATCCGCGCCCACACCTTGTTCATGGCTTACCAGACACATTTCTGTTCCTACCTTTTCCACCGTGGCATGGTGGCGGGCTGGCAGGCCGAAGTGCTCGCGCAACGGAACCGGCAGGGGAAAGCCCCGGTGGCGGCAGGCCGCGACTGGACCGTTCGCTCGGTCGGCGCCACGTCCCTCGATTGGATGCGCGTGTTTTGGCACGCGAAATTCGGAGCGCGAAGGGGAAACTCATTTCTCAGGGTGCAGCTGGCTTTTTCGGCCATGACTCTTATCTACGCTGCGGTCCTGCCGGCGCTGATGGTTTTTTTGGACCATAAGGAATATTGGCCAGCCTTGGCCAGACTGGCCGCATCAGATCCGAAAATTACCGATGCCGGACTCAAACCGCTGGCGATGATGCTGCAGCCGGGCATGGCCATGCTTTTCGCCATGCAGTTCGCCCCAGCCCTGCAACTCACCTATCCCCTCTCCCGGGAGCGTATGGCGCGGGTCGTGTTCTGGCAGTCACTGGTTCAATGGACGACCGCCTTGGTTTTCCCTGCCACGATGATCCTGCTCGCTTCAGTCATCGGCCAGATGCGTTCCGGCCAATTCCTGCCGGGATACGGCCTGCCGGCCCTGCTTGCCGTGGACCTCTCCCTGGCGGTGTTACTGCCCTTGCTGGTCGCGGTCGGCACCGTGAGGCGGGTGGGCCTCCGCATCCTCGCCCTCGTGCCCATTGGCATGGCCATCTTGCTGGCGGCTTTCAGCCATCCGCAATGGAGTGAACAAGCCCTCACGCTGCCCGGGATTCTCCTGGTCCTCGCCGCGACCTCTGCTGCGCAGTGGCTGCTGTGGCACCGCTTACACCGTGATTACGCTACGGCCGACCTGACCAGCGATACCGGCCTGACCCAACTGATCCGCCTCAACCGATAGGCGCACCGCGCCGCCATCCTCGATAAATTTCCCCATGAAAACCACCAAAATCCTCCTCGCGATGCTCGCTCTTGGCACGAGCAGCTTCGCCCAGACCAACGCGCCGCAAGCGGCTCCCGCCGCTCCGGCCCCGACCGCTTCCGCGGCCAATCCCGCCAAGCTGGCCCTCGCCCGCGAAGCCATCGCCGCCATGCAGGCCGACAAGATGTTCGACGGCATGGCCGCCCAGATGAAGCAGATGGCCACGCAATTCTCCCCCTTGCCCGCCGACGCCACTCCGGAGCAGCGCCAGAAAGCCGAGGAACTCCAAGGCAAGATCCTGGACCTGGCCATGACCGAGGCCAAGGTGATGATCGGCAAGATGGACGCCATCTACGCCAATGTTTACAGCGAGGCCGAGCTTCAGGCGATGGTGTCCTTCTTCAAATCCCCTGAAGGCCAGTCCATGATCGCCAAGCAGCCGCAAGTGGCCGCCCAGATCATGCCGCTCGTGCAGGAGATGCAGCAGAGTCTCATGCCCAAGATGCAGAAGCTCATCGAAGAGACCAAAGCCACGAAAGCCTCCGCCACCCCGGCCACTCCGTAAGCCCACCCACCGTTTTCCCTCCAGCCCGCCGCAACACCCGGCGGGCTTTTTTGTTTCTCCGGGTCTGACGCGGAATTTCCCGCCTCAAGCTCGAAACGTAGCGCGACATTGAAACCCGCCGCCGCGCAGATCCACGCCTGTGATTTCATCGACGGAGGCTGCCGGACTCCCCTCGGCTGGTCAATCTGTCGTCTGCCCCAAGAAGGACCGGACTGTGACCGGTCCAGGGCAGGCACAGACTGGCCCTACTGTTC
>OBEQ011911832.1_pt1 | contig 14127 bp, 4 predicted proteins | sample 1670901 | NCBI WGS metagenome assembly OBEQ01 (sample SAMEA104232315, study PRJEB22302) | groundwater metagenome | biome: forest; feature: aquifer; material: groundwater | place: USA | collected 2011-08-07 | depth 5.4 m
CGAGGCGCTGGCGGCCAGCGACGCGGTCATCGTCAACATCGACTACCCGCTCGGCCTGGCCGCGTACCACCACCTGTCGCGCGTGGCCCAGGGCGTGGGCGACGTGCGCGGCATCTACGTCATGGGCAAGGCCGCGACCCTGAACGGCCGGGTCGGCGACGTGATGATCTCGGGCGTCGCGCACGACGAGCACTCGCAGAACACCTACCTGTTCAAGAACTGCTTCACCGCCGCCAACGTGCAGCCCTGGGTGCGTCAGGGCACCGTGCTCGACAACCAGAAGGCGCTGACCGTGCGCTCGGCTTTCCTGCAGAACCGCGACTACATGGGCGTGTTCTACAAGGAGGGCTACACCGTGCTCGAGATGGAGACCGGTCCGTACCTCTCCGCCATCTACGAGCTGGTCAACCCGGTGCGCCATCCCCAGGACGAGATCGTGCACCTGTCCAACCAGACGCCCTTCGACGTGGGTATCCTGCACTACGCGTCGGATACGCCCTACTCGCGCCGGCAGAGCCTGCTGTCGAAGAGCCTGTCGTACTTCGGCGTGGAGAGCACCTACGGCTGCGCGCTGGCCATCGTGCGCAGGATCTTCGAGACCGAGATCGCGCGCCTGCAGGGTTAGTGGCGGACGTTGTAGCTCCAGTGCCAGGGCTCCTTGTCGTAGGGATTGAAGCCGTACCGGCCTGCATTGGCCTTGAGCCACTGGTAGATCGGCAGCTTCTCGAAGGCTCGGCTCTTGGCGTGTTCGGAGGTGTTGTCGATGCCCAGGTTCAGATCGAGCGCCTTGCCGGTCAGGTGCTCGCTGTGCTTGGCCACCCAGGTGCGCGCGTCGGCGCCGTGCTTCTTGTCGGCTTTGGCGGCCAGGCCGTCCTGCTTCTCCTGATCGCGGAAGGCCGACTTGAAGTCGAGCAGGTCGCCGTTGAAGCCGGCCGCTCGGGCGTCGGCGCGCATCTCGCGCCAGGCCTGGGCGGCCTCGCGCTCGACGCTGAAGACGCGCTGCCCCGGGCGGGGCGGCGCGCCGTGCTCGTTCATGTCCTCCATGGCCCCGGGGGGCGGCGCCACACGCTGGGAGACCGGGATGCGGCCGGCGGGCGTGCCGCGTCCTGGCGCTGCCAGTTGGGGCGCCCCGGCCGACGGGCCGGACGGGCCACCGCCGGCGCGTTCGCCCTCGACGATGGTGTCGAAGGAAAAGTTGAGCGGCGTGTGCGCCGGCGGGCCGGGGGTGAAGTTGGGCTCGCCACCGCTCATGCCCGACATGCCGCCCACGTCGGCGCTGCTCGAGGAGGGATCGATGCTCTGGCCGCCGGGCGGATCCACGCTCATGAGGCCGTTCTCCTCGGTGCCGGAGGGATCCGAGAAGCTGAGCGGGTTGTTGCGTGCGTAAGCCTCCAGGTTGCAGCTGACCGGGTTGCCCACGCAGAGGTCGGGACGCTCGAGGAACAACGGATCGGGCGTGAGAAAGCGCGACTCGTCGGGCGCGTAATCGCGCACGCCCATGCGTACGACGCCCAGGTCGGCGTCGTAGCCCTTCTGCACGAAGTCGACGATGGCCGCCAGCTCGGGACGCTCGGCCGCGGCGCGATCGCCGAACGGCGTGGCCAGACGCGGCGTACCGCTGGCCTCGGCGATGATGGTGCCGCGCCAGTCGGCGCCGACCATGACGAAGTGGCGCTGGTGGACCACGCCGACGAGGTGGCCCGCGACCTCCACCGGCAGCGACAGGCCGGCGGGTGCGAGCAGGCCTTCCTCGAGGTAGGCGGCGCTGACCGCGCCGTGCTCGAGCTTGGCCAGACGCTGGCCCGATTCGTCGTAGATGAAGTCGAAGCGGCGCGCGCCGCGCGTGGCCCAGGCGACCTGGCCGTCGGCGCCGTAGTGCAGCGTCAGCTCGCCGCGCTGCACCGTGCGCCGGATCGCGTCGAAGCCGGCCACGCGCGTGGCCGAGCTGGCCGGCCTGCCCGACGCGTCGTAGGCGTAGGCCAGCGACGTCAGTGCGTCCACCGCCGAGGTCAGATAACCCTGCAGGCCGTAGCCGTAGCGACGTTCGACGCGCGTCGTCCCGGCCACGATGGCCTCCGAGTCGATAAGCCCGCGCCGGTTGCGCCGCAGCGTCGTCGCGGCGGTCACCTGCGTGCTCGTGGCGCGCTGCTCGAAGCGGGTCAGCTCGTGGGTCAGCGCGTCGTAGCCGAGGGCGGCGCGCTCGCCGCCCGTGAAGCGCAGCCCGGCCAGCTGGTTGTTGCCGTCGTAGTCGAGATCGATGCTGGTGCCCGGGTCGAGGGTCAGCTTGACCGGCCGGCCGAACGCGTCGTGCTGGAAGCGCTGCGTCGAGCGCTCCAGCTCCGCGCCGTTCGCGTCGAGCACGCGCACCGTCTGCTGCCTGACGCTGCCGTCGGGCGCGTAGACGATGCCGGTCACGACCGTGCGCCAGCCCGCGATGGTCAGCGCGCGTTCGATCAGCTTGCCGTCGCTGCGGTAGGTCAGGGCCCGCACGAAGCCGGGGCCACTCACGCGCGTGACCAGGTCGGCGTTGCGCGCGTAGTCGAAGACCACGTCGGGCTCGCCCGCCGCCGTGTGCGTCTCGCGCGTCAGCTGACCGATCGCGTCGTAGGCCGAGGTCACCGTACGCACCGGCGCGCCCGTCGGTGACGCGAACAGCTTGCGCGTCAGCAGGCCGGTCGTCGCGTCGTACGAGTAGGTCACCGTGGCCGCGTCACTGCGCCAGACGCGCGTCACCTGGCCGTAGTTGTCGTAGCTGACCGTGTGGCGCGCGCCGTCGGGCAGGCGGACCTCGCGCAGCCGGCCGTAGAGATCGTAGGCATATTCCCAGCGCGTGCCCGCCGGGTCCACGAGCGCGACCTGCTGCTTGTGCGCGTCCAGCTCGCGCGTGGTCACCAGCTCGTCGTTGTCGATGCTCTGCTCGAGCAGCTTGCCGCGCGTGTCGAAGCCGAGCAGGTGCACGAACACGCCGCGCACGTCGTCGTGGAACGCGGTCGTGGTCGTGCCCGCGAAGCGCGACGAGCGTGCGAGCGAGACCTCCGCGGCGCCGGCGGCCAGGCCGGCGAAGTCCAGGGCCAGCGGATCGCCCGCGGGCAGGGTGGGCCGGGTCAGCCGGCGCGTCTCGAGCGCCGCGGGTCGGCGCAGGGTCAGCGGCCCGAAGGCCCAACCACCGGGCACCGCGGTGGCGGTCGCCAGCGCCGCGCCGCCGCCGTCGATGAGCGCGATCTCGCGCCGGTGGCTGGCGCCGGTCACGTCGACCAGCACGTCGCTGGCGATGGCGGCCGGGCTGGTCGCGCTGGCGTAGCGGTAGGCCAGCGTCTCGGCGGGCGACTGCGCCGAGGTCCCGGTCGCATCGTCCCAGCGCTTGTCGAGCCGCTCGAGCCCGTCGTAGTGGAACTCCTGGTACCAGCGCAGGCCGCCCGGGCGCACCGTCGTCAGGGCCAGGATCGCGTCGGTGCGCGGGTCACGCTGGGCGTCGAGCTGCATGCCGTCGGGCGTGGCGATGCTGGCCAGCTGGCGCGCGCCCGCGCTGTAGGCGAGGCGCGTCGTGCCATGGCCGGGCGCCGTGATCGTTCGCAGCATGCCCTCGGCGTCGTAGGCGACGTCCTGCAGGACGCGCGCGCCCTGCGGGCCCAGGGCCTCGATGCGCGTGACCTGGCCGCGCGCATCGCGCGTGATCGCCGTCTCCTCGTGGAAGTCGAAACCTTGCTGTTGCGGGTGCAGGTGGCTCCCGCTCACCACGGTGCGCGCGCTCAGGCAATGCAGCGCGAGCCCCAGTTGCGGCACCACGGCGCGGGTGGTCTCGCTGATCAGATCGCCCGTCGCCGAGGTGGTGTGCACGCGCGCCGGGCACACGTCGTCGCTCCAGGTCTCGTACTCGGTGGTCTCGCCGATCACGCGCGAACGATCCGGCGTGCGCCAGCCGCTCACGTGCGTCTTCGGCCGCGCCCAGGCCACGCCTGCCAGCGTCGCCACGTCGTAGTCGTCGTGGGCGAACTCCTCGAGCGCCGGCACCGCCGGGTCGATGGTCACGCTGTCGACGGGCAGGCCGGCGAAGCGGTCCTCGTGCAGGAAGGTGGTCTTCTCCACGCCGTCGGGCGCACGCCGCACCACCTGCGCGTAGCCGAGCAGGAAGCGACCCAGGCCGTGCACGCGCGGCTGCGCGTACTCGTAGCTCACGCTGACCGGGCCGAGGCCGGCCGTGTCCACGGTCACCGTCGCGAGCAGCGGCGGACGCGCGCCCCCGCCCGGCGTGGCCGGACCGCGCCGGTAGGCGAAGCGCACCACCGTGCCCTTGCCGTCGTCGGCGGAGGCGAGCAGGCCGGTGCCCGGGCCGTCGAGCGCGAGCGATCTGGCCGCGTCGACCTCGGTGTACAGGATCTCGGTGTTGCCCGAACCGGCCAGGTCGGCGACGACCACGGGCGACGACAGCGTGCCCATGGACAGGAGCGCCGGGATGGGCGTCTCCACGAACGTCGTGCCGTTGTTGGCGAACAGGCGGAACAGCGCCTGGCGTGTCAGCAGCACGTCGGTGAGGCCGTCGTGGTTGGCGTCGACGAAGCGGAACTGCCACTCGTCCAGATGGGTCTCGCCGATGCCCAGCGACGAGATGAGCTCCTGCTCGTGCGCGTCGGGCTCGAAGGCGAAGCCGCCCAGGCCGTGCCAGACCACCACGGTCGCGTCGGTGCGCGAGACCAGGTCGGGCAGGCCGTCGCCGTTCATGTCCTGCAGCCAGGTGGCCACGGGCGTGATGGCGGGCGTGGCCAACACGCCCGTGCGGTGCGCGCCGAAGCGGAAGCTGGTGCCCACGCTCAGGTTGGGCAGGATCTCGTAGCCGCCCGGGAAGACGCGGATGAGATCCGGCCGGTGGTCACGGTCCAGGTCGGTGAGGTGCACGTTCTCGCCCGGGCTGAAGTCGCCCTCGACAGTCTGCATGACGTAGGCCGAGCCGTCGCGCGCGCACACGATGAGGTCGCTCGAGAACCAGGACGGTTCGACCGCCAGCACCTGCGGCGCGGGCGCGTCGGGGGTGAGGCGTGCCAGCAGGCGCGGCGTGTTGTACGTCCACGGCTCCGGCTTGCAGCCGTAGTAGGCGTCGGGGCGGCGCGGCTCGTCGACGCGCTCGAAGCCGGCGTCGCGGCGCAGGAAGACCGACTGATCGAAGGCGTGCTCGAGGTCGGGCCGGCCGTCGTCGTCGAGGTCGACCAGCGTCGACACGTTGGGCTGCACGGTGTCCTCGCCCATGCTGGCCAGCACCGGGGTCAGCTCGGGCAGGCGGCGGAAGTCGGAGTGCTGGAGCGTGTCGGAGGCGAACTCGTAGCCGAAGCGACGCTGCGGCGCGCGCTCGCCCGAGGCGAACTTCTGATCGATCGACGCCAGGTAGAAGGCCGGGCCCCACTCGTCCTGCTGGTAGCCCAGGTCGTAGGCGTAGCGCTCGACCCACGCGCCCGTGGCCGCGTCCTTGACCTTGGCGCTGATCTGGCGCACGCGCTGGTCGAGCACCTGCTCGCGCCCCGAACGGAAGTCGCGGAACCAGGTGCCCAGCGGGGCGTAGGTGAAGTCGGCGCGCGCCTGGAAGTCGTCGCCGCGCCCGCCGTACTCGACGCGGGTGAGGAACGGCCGCCCCGAGGCGTTCTGCACGTAGGTGAAGCGCGAGCGCGCGCCGTGCACGTCCTCGGCGTCGGTGACGTACCAGGCGTAGGTGCCACCCACGCCGGCCACGCGCAGGCCGAAGCGCACGCGCGTGCCGTCGGGCAGGTAGGCGCTGGCGGCGTCTGCGTCCACCTGCACGCGCACCTTGGCGGACAGGCCGAGCGGGTAGTACATGCCGTCGGAGCCGCGCACCATGCGGCCCCACGGCCCGGTGAGATCGTCGCTCGCGTTCCACTCCAGGCTGCCGGTCACACGCGAGCGCGTCAGCGCCAGCGACACGTTCCAGCCCAGGCCCCACTCCGAGACGCCCGACTCGGGCGAGTAGCCGGGCAAGACGCCCAGGTGCGGCGTGCCGCGCTCGGGCGGCAGGCCCATGGGCGCGCCCATGTGGAAGCCGCCCCGGCTGGCGTCGCCGGCGCCGAAGACGGTGCCGGCGAAGTCGCCTGCGACCGAGCCGCGCCCGGGCGCTTTCAGCTCGGGCGCCTGCACGCGCGCGTCGGCGCGCTGGGCGTGCGCGACGCCGGCGAATGGGGTCAGGATGGCCGCGCTGGCGGCGAGAAGCGAGAACGACATGCGCATCATGGCCTCTTACGGGGTGCGCCGGCCGAGCACGAGCACCTCGGCCAGGGACAGGTAGTCGGTGCCGCGCAGCTGCACGCGCACGTGGCGGCCGCCACGGTTGATGGCCTGGCGCACGATGAGCGGCTGTGCGCCGGCGAGGACGTAGGTGCTCACGCCCGGCTGGTTCATGGTCTGGGTGAGATCCGTCGACGTGAAGGGCGTGGCCGAGACGAACACGTAGACGTCCTTGAGACGATCGGTGCAGCAGTCGGCGCGGTTGCGCAGCTCGATGCTGTCGATCTGCGCCGTACCGCCGGTGTCGCCCAGGTCGACCTGCCACCAGGGCGTGGCTTCGAAGTTGGTGTGGGTGACCGAGTTGTTCGCCCACAGGCCGTCCACGCTGCCGTCGGTGGCGCGGGCAGCGTCGGCGCCCAGTGCCACGCTCGACTGCGTCGCCGCCATGCCCTGGGCCAGGTTGGTGAAGCCGTAGACCGACACCTCGGCCAGCGACAAGTAGTCGGTGCCCGCCAGCTGCACGCGCACGTAGCGACCGGAGCGGAAGACGTCGATGGTGTAGCTGTCCAGGCCGGTCACCGGCATGAGCGTGGAGAAGACGCCCGGCTGGGCGAGGGTGGCGCTCAGGCTGGTCGACGCGAAGGGCACGTCGGAGACCAGCACGTAGAAGTTGCCCAGGCGCTCCTTGCAGCAGTCGGTGCGGTTGGCGATGCGCAGGCTGTGGATGTCGGAGACGCGGCCGAGGTCGACCTGCCACCACGGCTGCACCTCGTAGTTGGTGTGCGTGGTCGAGCTGGAAGCCCACGCGCCGTCGGGGTTGCCATCGGTGGCGCGGCTCGCGTCGGCGCCGAGGGCCGTGCTCGACTGCGTGGCCGGGCGGCCCACGCTCAGGTCCGCCGGAGTCGGAGCCGGAGCCGGCGTCGGAGCCGGAGTCGGAGCCGGAGTCGGAGCCGGAGTCGGAGTCGGCGTCGGAGCCGGAGTCGGCGTCGGAGCCGGAGTCGGCTGCGGCGCTGCCCCGCACGAACGCAGCCAGTTGATGCCCGGATTCGCCGGCGCGGCCTCCACCTTGAAGACCAGCACGATCTCCTTCGCCTGCGGCCACGGGCTGCGTCCGGCCACCATCAGGTCGCGCAGCTTCATGTCGAACGACATGAACGGCGACAGCCCCAGGCCCGCGTTGCCGTCGAGCTGCGCACGCGTGATCTGCTCCATCTGCTGGGGCAGGCCGAACAGCACGCGCGGCGTGGGCACGAGCCAGTCACCGTTCAGCACCTGGAAGACCAGGTTCTCGAGCGCCGAGGGAAAATGCGCCGCGGCGTCGAGCAGCACCTGGATGTTGGTCGGCCCGTTGGCCACGTTGAACGCGGTCGTGCCGGGCGTGGCGATGTACACCGCCATGTCGCGGATCACCGGCACCGTCTGCGAGCACAGGAGCTCCCAGCTCGACGTGCCCAGGGTGTACAGGTCCTCCGGCTGGACCATGAAGCTCGACACCTTGGCCGCCTCGGTGGCGTTGGCCGGCAGCGTGCCGGTGATGGCGTCCCACACCTGGTGCGCGCGCGCCGGGTCGACCGTGCGCAGGACCGACGCGAAGGGCGGGCGCGGCGTGGTGCCCACGGGCGGCAGGCTGGCGTCGGGGTTGGGGAAGGACAGCGCGATGGTCTTGGTCGACAGCGGCGTGGTGCGCGTCTTGACCTGCTCGAGCTGGTACTTGATCTTGCCCGTGGCGGTGCGCGCCAGCGTGGCGTACTCGCCCACCGGCAGGGTCCAGTTGGCCTGCACCAGCGCGTCGAGCGCGACCTGGGTCTCGTTGCTGTTGCCGTTGCCGGCGGGCGCGCGGATGGCGGCCAGCGCGTCGGAGTAGCGCAGCACCAGTACCGGGTAGAGGAACTCGTTGGTGAAGTCGACCAGCATGCGCACTTGCTCGCGCAGCTCCTCGACGTCGAGGTTGCGCAGGATCAGCTCGGGCACCAGGCTGACCAGGCGGCCGCGCCGCTGCATGCTCTGCAGCTCGTCGGCGAAGCCGCGGAACTCGAGCTGGGTCGACTCGTGCTGGCGGCGGATGGTCTCCAGCTCGACCAGGCGCTCGCGCCGGGCGATCTCCATGTTGACCCAGGTGTTGTAGAGGCCGATGAGCGCCTCGGGGTACTGGCTGGGGTTGCACGCGCTGGCCAGGGTGGCCGAGTCGGCGTTGGGGTTCTCCTCGCGCATGGTGGCCACGCAGGTGGCGTGCAGCTGGTTCATCGACTCGATGCGCAGGGTGGCCAGCTCCGACGCGGTGATGCGGCCGCGGCCCACGTACTTGGCGTCGGTGTCGGCGCGGAACTTGCGTAGCGTGGCGCCCATGGCGTAGCCGAACACCTTGGCCATGACGCCCACCGGGGTGACCGTGTGGCCGTTGACCGTCAGCGCCAGCTCGGAGTGGTTGGTGCACTCGGGCGCCAGCATGTCGTTGACCACCAGGTACAGATCGACCGGCTGGGCCGCGACGAAGGCATTCTGGCCCCGCTGCATTACGCGCATGTCGACGGCGCGCGCGGGGTCCTTCACGCCCTGGGGCAGCGCGACCAGCACCAGGCTGCCCGCGGGCGCCTGCGGCAGCGGGGTCAGGCGGTGGCGCAGGCCGACCACGGCGTTGGCGCTCAGGCGGCTCTCCGAGCCGTTGCTGTTCGAGCTCGACGAGGTCGAGGCGTCGCGCTCGCCGAAGTCGACGATGCCGCAGTTCTCGGTGGAGAACTTCACGTCGGAGGACACGATGAAGTTGACCGAGTAGCCGATGCTGGTGCTCAGGCACCAGCGGTTGGTCATGCCCATGGTCAGGTACTTGTTGACCGAGTCGGTGTTGCTGATGGCGCTGGTCTGGTAGCTGCCGTTCGAGACCGTGACGCGCATGCCCTCGGGGCCGAAGATGCCGCCCACGTTGACGGTGATGGGCGCGCCGCCCGCGGGGTTGGGCGCCTGCACCGGCTCGCGCTCGATGGCGCAGGTCGGCTGCCACTCACCCTCGACGCTCAGGTTGAGCGACTGCCCGGCCAGCAGCGACGCGTAGGGCGTCTCGCTGGTGGCCATGCGGTCGATGTTGGAGCGGCCGAACTGGGGTGCGTACACGCCCCGCCCGGGCACCGACAGGGGCACGAGCGCCGCGCTGCTCATGGCCGCGCGCGGATCGGTCAGGGTGCGCGCGGTGTCCTCGAACGTCTTCATGAAGTCGCCGAAGCGCGCGTCCTCGATCATGTTGGTCGCGCGCAGCGTCTGCGCGTCGTCGCGCAGGTTGTTGAGCAGCAGCAGCAGCTCGTTGAGCCGCTGGCGCAGCTTGTCCTCGCCGGCCAGGTGGTCCTGCCGGCTCTGCAGCGACTGCACCAGCGACACGTAGGTCTGCCGGTAGGCGTTGGTGTCGATGGTGAGGCGTGCCACCGCAGCGTCGAAGTCGTGCAGGATGTCGTCGACGCGCTCGTGGTAGATGCCGTTCTGCAGCGAGCGATCCGGGGCCACGCGGAAGAAGCCGGTGCGCAGGTAGCTCTCGGCGCGCTCGTGCGCGCCGCGCACCAGCGAGGCCAGCTGCACCACTGGCATGGGCGGCCGCGCCTGGCTCATGAGCACGTCGAGCGCGCTCACGCCCGCCGGGTTGCCCGCGGCCTCCAGGATGGCGGCGTCGAGCGTGGCGTGGCGGTCGCGCAGGCGCTTGAACATCAGCTGCCAGTCCTCGGTCACGCGGGTCAGGCCGTTGATGACGCCGTCCAGCTTGTCGCGGTCGTGCGCCTGGCCGACCAGCTGCCACATCTCGCTGACCTGCGACTTGACCGTGCCGCCCTCGCACGACGGGTACTTGAAGCGGCAGCCCAGGTCATGGAAGTCGGAGACGTCGCCCAGGCGCATGGCGATGCCGGCGAGCGCGTCGTTGACCACGTAGAGCAGGGGCGAGGTGTCGAGGGGCGGCGCGCTGCCGCGGTCGGTGAACGCGGCCACCAGCATGAGCCGGCTGACGCGCAGGCGGTGGTTGGAGATCTGCGCGATCGAGTTGGGATCGGTCTCGTCGTAGGTCACGCCCTGGTAGGCGGTGCCCCACAGCAGGCCGACCACGCGGCTCGCCTGCAGCCACAGCTCGCTGTGGTCGCCGCCGTCGGAGAGCCAGCGGATGCGCTTGGCCGCCTCGTACCAGGCGTCGAGCTGGGCCAGACGATCCTGGAAGAAGGGCATCAGCCGGCCGTCGAAGGCCGCGTCGGTCTCGCCGGCGTTCTGCGTGGGCAGCGGGCGCACGATGGCGGTCTTGATGAGGTCGTCCTCGAGCGCGGTGGCGAGCGTGCGGTAGGCGGCCGCGCCGCAGCTCGCCGGCACGCGTACGATCTCGTCGGCGATGGGGGTCAGGCAGCGGTCCACCAGCACCGCCGCCGAGGCGGGCGTGACGTGCGGGCCGACGAAGCGGCTGCACGCGCGCAGCAGGCCATCGAGGTGCCCGGTGTTGCACGAGGGCGCCACCTGGGGCAGGTTCGGCGCGGCGACGCAGGCGGGCGCGATGCCCGGGTCGCTCTCGTAGAGCGCCATGGTCTCGGTGATCTGCGCGGCCGAGAGCGACTCGGCGTGGCGCTCGAGCAGCAGCTTGCGCTGGCGCACCAGCTGCGTGCGCACCTGCTCACGCGCCGCCGCGGCCAGCTCGGCGGGCAGCGCGTTCTGCCGGTCGCGCAGGAAGTCGAGCCGCGCCGCCCAGGAGAGGCCGACGTTGTTCTCGCCGGTCAGGCACATCGTGCTGGCCTGGTCGACGAACTGGTCGACCGGCGTCTGCGCGATCAGCGCGGCGAAGCTGGTGCCGGGCGAGCTGAAGCGCAGGCCGGGCGTATCGCCGCACGTGCCGCGGGGCAGCTCGCACGCGGTCTTGCGCTCGGTCTTGGTGCAGTTGTGCAGCGGCGCGCCGCGCCAGTCGGTCTGGGTGCGCTGGAAGTCGGTGCACTCGTGCGCCGGCTCCATGCCGCAGCGGGTGTCGGGCATGGACACCCAGGTGGGCTGGTTGAGCAGCGTGACGTGGCAGCGCTGCGTCGTGGTGCCGGGGTTGATGGGGTCGGTGTAGTTGGACAGCTGCGCGTTGTGACGCGGCCACGGGTCCAGCTTCTCGTGCGCGACCTGGTTCATCAGCGCGCTGCAGGTCGTCTCCGGGTACCACAGGCGCACGTACTCGAGGCAGCGCTGCGGGCAGTCGTCGCTGTCGCAGCGCTGGGGGATGCCCCAGCGCCTGCACTGGTTGGTGGTCTCCCAGCGGCCGTGGATGTTGAAGGGGAAGTCCTGGCGCGGGATGTCGTAGCCGGCGTTGTAGCCGTGGTCGGAATGCGGGCAGGTGGCGCCGTGGCCGCTGCACGGCGTGGTGTCGTACTGGGGCGGGACGTACGAGCACGTGGGCGGGCCCAGGCAGGGATGCTTGAGCTCCTGGTACTGCCAGGGCGCCTCGCAGCTGTCATCGGTGCCGTCCCAGACCAGGTCGCGGTCGGTGCACTCGGTGGGCAGCGCGACCGCCGCCTGCTCGGCCGCGACCGGCTCGTCACCCGGGTCGGGCGCTTCGCCTGGCTCGGTTGCGCCGCACGCGGCGGCCAGCAAGAGCAGCGGAATGAAGACGACCCGGCGTTGGTTGCGCATGGCTCGAGGCCATGAGCAACCCGCGTGCCCACGCATCGGGCGAGCTAACTATGCGGGTTGAAAGGCGAACCGATGCGGGAGTGAAGACACATGTGTCGACACGTGTCAGGTGGAGGCGGATCAGAACGCGAGCATCTGCTCGACCTGCTTGAGCAGGTTGATCCGGCGCGCCACGATCGGGCTCGAGCCGTCGAGCAGGCGCTCGGTCTCGGCCAGGACGTCGGGGATGGGGATGGCGCGCACCGCGTGGTCGGGCGTGGCCAGGCCGTGCTCGCCGGGCACGTCCCAGCCCAGCATGACGTCGGTCATGCCGCGCTCGGCGGCGAGCACGGCGGCGAAGCCGAGGCGCTGCGCGATCAGGCGGTCCATGGCGCTCGGGTTGCCGCCGCGCACCACGTGGCCGAGGATGGTCTCGCGCAGGTCGACGTCGGGCGCGTCGTCGGCGAGGGTCTCGCGCAGGCGCGCGGCCAGGCGCACGGTCGGGATGGCGAAGCCTTCCGATTTCACGATCAGGGCGCGCTTGCGATCGCGGCCGGGCGCGAAGCAGCGGCGCAGCACCTGGCGCAGGCGCGCGACGACCTCGTCCTCCGAGATCTGCTCCTCGCCGTAGAGCACCGCGTCGGCCTCGGCGGCGATGCCGGCGCGCATGGCCAGGAAGCCGCAGCGCCGGCCCATGACCTCGACCAGGAAGGCGCGGTGGTGGGCGCGCGCGGTGTCGGAGATGCGGTCGCAGGCCTCGACGATGGTGTTGACCGCGGTGTCGACGCCGATGGCCAGGCCGGTGTGGCCCACGTCGTTGTCGATCGACGCGGGGATGCCCAGCACGCGGCAGGCGGGGTCGTCGGTGGCCAGCACATGCGCGCCGGTCAGCGAGCCGTTGCCGCCGATGACCACGAGCGCCTCGATGGCCATGGCGCGCAGTCGCTGGCGCGCGCGCGCCTGCCCGGCCGGGCTGACGAACTCGCTCGAGCGTGCCGAGCCGAGGATGGTGCCGCCGTAGCGCGTGATGCCGTCGACGCTCATGGTGTCGAGCTCGGTCACATCGCCGGCCAGGAGCCCCTTGTAGCCGTGCCGGATGCCGACCACGCGGTGGCCGCGTGCGAGTCCGGCGATGGTCACGGTGCGGAGCGCTGCGTTCATTCCGGGTGAATCGCCGCCCGAGGTCAGTACTGCCAGACGCATGCGGCGCAGCCTATCATGCGTGGTCCGACGCATGAGTCACGACCACGACAGGGCGAGATGCCCGTGCTGCTTCCTGAAACAATCGCGCTGTCTGTGCGCGCTCATGCCGCGCGTGGCCGCGCGCACCGAGGTCCTGCTGGTGCGACACGCGGCGGAGATGTACCGGGCCAGCAACACCGGTCGCCTGGCCATCATGGCGCTGGGCGGCGCCCGTCTCTACGACTACGCCGTGCGCGGCTCGGCCGCGGGTGTGCCCGAGCTGGCCGGCGTCGCGGCCGCCGGTGACACGTGGATCCTGTCCCCGGAGGGCGAACCCCTGGCCGCCCCGCCGCCCGGGTTGAGCAGGCTGATCGTCCTCGACGGCACCTGGCCGCAAGCGCGACGCATGATGCAGCGGATTCCCGAGCTGCGCGGGATGCCGCGCCTGGCCCTGCCGCCGCCGCCCGCGCCGCTGCGCCGCCTGCGCCGGACCAAGGAAGCGCCCGAGATGTCGACGCTCGAGGCCATCGCGCAGGCGCTGGCCTGGCTGGAGGGCGAGGAGCTGGCGCGCCCGCTGTTCGAGCTGCACGAGACGTTCGTGACCCGCGCCACACCTGGTGCGTGACCGCGAGGCCAGCCTGGACGTCGCGGTCGACCGGCTCAGCGCGCGGGCGGTGCGCCTGGCGCGGCGCTGAGGTGCTCGGCGCACTTCTGCAGCCGGTCGCCGGCCTTCTCGAGCGCGGCCTGGTCCGCGGTGGTGAAGACCGCGTTCTCCTTCTCGTGCAGCTGACCGCGTAGCTTCTCGACCACGGCGCGCGCGCACGATTCGTCGCTGCACGCGCACACCGCGTCGGCGGCGTGCTCCATGACCGGGATCAGCTCGGCGGCGCGCGGCACGCCGGTCTTGCGCGCGTAGCAGTCGATGGCGCGATCGTGCTCGCCGTCGAGGCCCACCTGGTCGACGGGATTCTGCAGGTCGGCCTCGCGCGCGAGCAGCTTCTCCAGCTCGGTCTGCGCGCAGGTGTCGTCGGCGCAGGCACACACCGCGTCGGCGGCGGCGCGCAGCTCGCGCACCGCGGGCGTCTCGGCGGGCGCGGCGGCCGGCTTGCGGCTCGCCGA
>OBEQ011137637.1_pt1 | contig 14126 bp, 13 predicted proteins | sample 1670901 | NCBI WGS metagenome assembly OBEQ01 (sample SAMEA104232315, study PRJEB22302) | groundwater metagenome | biome: forest; feature: aquifer; material: groundwater | place: USA | collected 2011-08-07 | depth 5.4 m
AGCTGAATCTTTTTTCCTTTCAGACTCTTTTTGAAATCTCTCGGTGGAGATCGCCTGTCCAGTTCCTTCGTCAGGAGCGCCAAAGGCCTTGTCTTTTTCTTCTCCGCGATTTCTTTCCGTTTCGATGCCAGAATGTCTTCCAAAATCGTCACGCCGGCATCCCTTGCTCGTGGCTAAAAGCGCGCAGCGCCTCAAGTTTTCGCATGGCGCTCCCCGAATCGATGGAGGCGGCGGCCCGCTCGACCCCTTCACGAATCGTTTTGACCTGGTCTGCCGCGTAAAGGGCGCAGGCCGCGTTCAGGACGACAATATCTCTCTGGGGCCCTTTTTTTCCGGAAAGAATATCCAAAAGAATTTGCGCGTTCACATCGGTCGTCCCCCCTTTAAGATGCGACGGTTTTGCGCGAGAGAGTTTAAACTGCTTCGGGTCGATCTGATAGGTCCGGATTCTCTGATTTTTGAGCTCGGAGACGATTGTTTTGGCCGTCGTCGTCACTTCATCCAGACCGTCCTTTCCATGCACCACCAGCACATGACGGGACCCAAGCGACTTGAGTACCTTCGCGAAGATGAGCGTGAGATGCGCCTGATAGACGCCGATCAGCTGGTGACGGGTAAAAAGGGGATTCGACAGCGGCCCGAGCAGATTGAAAATCGTCGGAATACCGAGGGAGCGCCGCACAGGACCGACGAGGCGCATCGATTCATGAAAATAGGGCGCGAAGAGAAAAACGATTCCGCAGGTCTTCAGAGACTCTTTGGCGCGCGATCCGAGTTGATTGATATCGATTCCCAATTTCTCAAGAAGATCGGCGCTGCCGCATCGGCTTGAGACGGAACGGTTCCCATGCTTGGCGACCAGGGCGCCGGCCCCGGCGACGACAAAAGCGCTCGTCGTAGAAATGTTGAAGGTACCGGAAAAATCGGCTCCCGTGCCGCAGGTATCGACGATCGGGCGATTTTCCTCGAGAGAAGGGACCCGCTTCACAAACTGGCGCAGGACCCGCGCGGCCGCGGTGATTTCCTCCGCCGTTTCCCCTTTAATGCGCAGCGCCGTGAGAAAGGCGCCGATTTCCACCTCTCCTGCGCTTCCCTGCATGATCTGGCTGAACGCCTTCATCATCTCCTGCGCCGTCAGGTCTTCCCCTTCGATCAATTTGAGGAGTGCCTCGTGCACCAGCGAATTGATGGGAATGAAAGATTTGATCACAATTATTTGTTTCTCCTCACGACGAACGGCTGCATCTTAAAAAATTTTCAAGAAGCTTCTTCCCGGGGCCGGTCAGCACCGACTCGGGATGAAATTGAACGCCCCATACGGGGTATTCTTTATGCTTTAATCCCATGATCTCGCGCGAGGCGTAATCTTCCGTCCAGGCGGTCACTTCCAGGCAGGAGGGAAGATTTTTATCCTCGACCAAAAGGGAATGGTAACGGGTCGCCTCAAAAGGATTCGAAAGGCCTTTGAAAATAGTCGCTCCCCGATGATGAATGGGGGATGTTTTCCCGTGCATCAAGCGCTTCGCCCGAACAACCTTCCCGCCGTACACCTCCCCGATGCACTGATGCCCGAGGCAGACCCCGAGAATAGGGGTTTTCTTTCCGAAGCGGCGGATGACCTCGCAGGAAATGCCCGCATCTTTCGGCGAACCGGGTCCCGGGGAAATCACAATCCATTTCGGCTTCATCCGCTCAATTTTTTCCAGGGTGATTTCATCGTTCCGGAACACGTCGAGCTTTTCTCCCAGTTCCCCCAGGTATTGGACAAGGTTATAGGTAAAAGAATCGTAATTATCGATCATGAGGATCATTGGGCGCACGCAACCGCCTGAAGCACCGCTTTGGCTTTGTTGACGGTCTCCTCGTATTCAAAACGGGGTTCGGAATCGGCGACGATCCCCGCCCCCGCCTGGACATACGCTTTTCCCTTTGTGACAAAAAGGGTGCGGATGGTAATGCAACTGTCAAAGCTTTTTGAAAAACTGAAATAGCCGACGCATCCGGCGTAAGGCCCCCGCCGCGTCTCCTCAAGCTCATCGATCACTTCCATCGCCCGGATCTTTGGGGCGCCGGTCACCGTGCCGGCCGGAAAAGTGGCCCGCAAGAGCGCGAATTCGTCCTCCCCATCGCGAAGCTCGCCCGTCACCTCGCTCACCACATGCATCACATGAGAATAGCGCTCGACGATCATGAGGTCGGTGACGCGGACACTCCCCGGTTTGCAAACCCGGCCGATGTCGTTTCTCCCGAGATCGACGAGCATCACATGTTCGGCCCTTTCCTTGTGGCTGGCCAGAAGCTCTTTCTCGAGCGCCAGATCCTCTTTGGCCGTTTTTCCCCGCCTGCGGGTCCCCGCGATCGGCCTCACCCTCACTTTTCCATCTTCACACTGCACAAAAATTTCAGGGCTCGAACCGACAAGCGTCATAAGGCCAAGCTTCAGATAAAACATGTAAGGAGACGGGTTGATCGACCGGAGCGCCCGATAGACCTGAAAAGGATTTTTGGAAAAAGGGATTTCAAAGCGCTGAGACAACACAATCTGAACCGCATCGCCTCGGCGGATGTAGTCCTTCGCTTTCATCACTTTTTTCTCGAACGCCTCTCGGGACATATTCGGCTTAAAGTCCAAAAGCGGCCGTTCATCCCTTACCGAAATAGGCGCCGGCGGACGAAGGGGCGCTTTGAGTTTTTTCAAAATATCTGCGATGCTCCTCTGGGCCTGTCGATAGGCGGAAGAGGCGTTTGTCTTGACATGGGCGAGGGCCACAATCTTTATCGCGTGCCTCAGATGGTCAAAGATCACAAACCGGTCGATCAAGAGAAGGGTGCAATCCGGAAAAATGGAATTTTTTTGGTGGCGGTCCGGAATCTTCTCAAAAAACCGGACCATATCGTATCCGATAAATCCGACGAGCCCTCCGCAAAATCGGGGAAGCCCCTCAACCGGGACAAAACGGTACGGACGCAAAATCTCTTTCACATAATCCAAGGGGCTTCCCTTTACCGTAAAACGCTTTGTCCCCTTCGCGTCGCGCACGCTGACCCGTTTCCCACGGCTCTCAAAAATCACTTTTGGATCGGTCCCTAAAAACGAGTACCGCCCCAGTTTTTCCCCCTGTTCCACCGATTCAAAAAGGAAACCGTGCGTTCCCTTGCAGACCTTGAGAAAGGCCGAGACCGGCGTCTCAAGATCCGCCTGGATCTCCGCGATCACAGGAATCAGGTTTCCCTTTTTGGAAAGGGCCCGGAATTCTTTTTCTGTCGGAAAAAGTTTAACTGCCATAAATTTTTTTCGGGTCGAATACCTTTTCGCCGATCAGTTTCACTTTTTCTCCTTCGCCGAGGCGGAAAAAACAGGAGTAGTACCCTTCGTGACAAGCCCCCCCTTTTTGAGAGACCTTCACGAGAATTGTGTCCCAGTCGCAGTCGTAATACACGGAACGAACCTCCTGGATGTGCCCCGAGCTTTCCCCTTTGAGCCAAAGTTTCTTACGCGAACGGCTGTAAAAGTGCGTTTTTTTCGTTTCAAGCGTTTTCTGGAGCGCCTCTTCATTCATATAGGCGAGCATGAGGACCTCCCCGGTCGCCTCATCCTGGATCACCGCGGGGACCAATCCCTTTTCATCAAATTTGACCTCTTTCGGAAAATTCACAGTCGCACCTCAAGGCCTTTTTGTTTCAAAAACTCCTTCACTTCCCTGATCGTATACTCTCCAAAATGAAAAATGGAAGCGCACAGAACCGCGTCCGCCTTTCCAGAATCGAGCGCCGCAAAAAGATGGTCCGGTTTACCGGCCCCTCCCGAGGCGATGACCGGGATCTTCACTTTTCGGGAGACAGCATCGGTGAGGTCAATATCGTACCCCTCTTTTGTACCGTCCCGATCCATACTGGTGAGAAGAATTTCCCCCGCGCCACGTGCCTCCGCCTCTTGGGCCCATTGAACAACATCTTTTCCGGTCGGGGTCCTTCCCCCGTGCGTATACACCTCCCACCCCGGAGTGGAGGGTTTCTTTTTCGCGTCGATCGCCACAACCATGCACTGGCTCCCGAACCGTTTCGCCCCCTGGGTAATGAGAGACGGATCCTCAACGCAGGCGGTATTGATGGAAACTTTATCGCATCCCGACAAAAGGAGTTCCCGGATGTCTTCCGTCCCGCGGATCCCTCCGCCGACGGTGAGCGGCATAAAAACAACCTCCGCTGTCCGCCGCACCACATCAATCATAATGCGCCGCTTCTCGTGGCTTGCGGTAATGTCGAGGAAAACCAGCTCATCCGCTCCCTCCGTTTCATACCGCCTGGCGATCTCAACGGGATCTCCCGCGTCCCTTAAACCGGTAAAGTTCACCCCTTTGACCACCCGCCCTTCCTTGACATCGAGGCACGGGATAATTCTTTTACTCAACATGACATCGCCGTCTTGAGCGAAAACCGATTTTCGTAGAGGGCGCGGCCGACGATGACGCCCCACGGTTCCCGGCCTTCCAATTTTTTGACGGCCTGAATGTCCTCGAGGGAGGAAATTCCCCCGGAGACGATCAAAGGAATGGATGTCGCGTTCAAAATATTTTGTGCCGCCGATAAACTCGGCCCCTCCATCGTCCCATCCCGCCCGATATCGGTACAGATGAGATAAGAAACTCCGATCGCCTCAAGGCGCTTGGCCATCGTGAGCGCGTCCATCGAAAGGGTCTCTGTCCAGCCTTTCACCGCGAGTTTATTCTCGCGCGCGTCGATACTGACCGCGATGCGCGATCCGAAATCCCGGACGCACTCCTGTAAAAAAATTTCACTCGTGAGCGCCTTGGTCCCGAGCACAACCCGTTTGACGCCGAATGACAAAAGGGCCTCGACTGTTTCGGCGGTGCGCACGCCTCCTCCCGCCTCGATGGAACAGCTCACGGAACGGGTGATCTCCCTGACCCAATCCTGATTGATCGGTTCCCCCTGGAAAGCCCCGTCGAGATCGACGACATGAATCCATCGGGCCCCCTCACCTTCCCAGCGTTTGGCAACCGCCACAGGATTCTCGTCGTAAATGGTCTCCTTCTGGAAGTCGCCCTTAACGAGACGGACGACCTTTCCGCCCTTGAGATCAATCGCGGGAAGTATCTGCATCTAGAGGCGCGCGAAATTTTCAAGAACGCGAAGGCCGAGCTCTTGGCTTTTTTCGGGATGAAACTGTGTGGCGAAAATATTGTCCTTCCAGATCATCGAGGTGAAAGGAAGCCCGTAATCGGTCCGGGCCGCGACACATGACACATCATCCGGATCCACATAATAGGAATGGACAAAATAAAAATAGGAATCGTCCGGAATCCCTTCAAGAAGAGGAGGGGCCTTTTGCGAGCCGTTCCGGGAAGAGACCTTCACCCGATTCCACCCGATATGCGGCACTTTTAAGGCGCTATTCGGGAACCGTCTCACCCTTCCCTTGAAAAGATCAAAGCCGCGGGTCGGTTCCCCCTCCTCGCTTTCCGTAAAAAGGAGCTGAAGGCCGAGACAGATGCCGAGGAAGGGCTGTCCCGTTTTGAGAAATTCAAGAAGCGGCTCGGTCAGGCGCAGTTCTTCGAGATTCCGCACCGCATTCTGAAAAGCGCCCACCCCCGGAAGTACCAGCTTCGAAGCGGACGCGATTGCTTTCCCGTCCTGGGTCACAGAGGTTTTGGCACCGACCCTCTCAAACCCTTTGGAAACACTCCTCAGGTTCCCCATTCCATAATCGACAATGGTGATCATAAGGTCCCTTTTGTGGAAGGCACTCCCTTCACCCGCGAATCGATCTGAGTCGCGCTATCCAGCGCGCGCGCAATCGATTTGAAAAGCGTTTCGATGATGTGATGCGCGTCGTCCCCGCTTTCAATCCAGACATGAAGGGTGAGGCCCGCGTGCAAAGTAAAGGCCCTGAAAAGATCGATGGCGTCATCGAAGGAATAACAATAGTTTTCACTTTTCGCGGCGGGGTGAACCCTCTTGTTCGCGGAAAGCCCCTTTGCGTCATGCATGCCAAGATAAGGCCTTCCGCTTAAATCAACGACGGCGCGCGTGGCCGCTTCATCCAAAGGAAACGTGCACTCTCCTACCCGGCGCACCCCGCTTTTGTCGCCAAGCGCCTTTTTGAACGCCTCCCCGAGGCAGATGCCGATATCTTCGTTGGTGTGATGAATATCGACATGGAGGTCCCCTTTGGCGGAAAGCTCGAGATCAAAAAGACCGTGCTTGGCGAAAATTTCAAGCATGTGGTCCAAAAAACCGATTCCGGTTTTTACCTTTGAACGGCCTTTCCCGTCGACTGTGAGTGACAATTCAATCCGCGTTTCCCGCGTTTTCCGGACGATCTTTGCTTTTCTCATGAAATTTTTCCCGCCTTCTCGTCAAATCGGATCTTCACCGATTCGCAATGTTTCTTAAGCCCCTCCAATTTTGTGATCTCCTCGATGGGCGCGAGCGCCTTTTCAAGGGCCCGTTTTGAAAAGGAAATGACGGTGCTCGACTTCATAAAATCGGCGACGGAAAGCCCAGAGAAAAAGCGCGCCGTCCCCCGCGTCGGAAGCACATGGCTCGGCCCCGCGTAATAATCTCCGACGGCGACGGGCGAATAAGGGCCGAGGAAAATAGCCCCCGCGTGATGAATTCTCTTCAGCCATTTGTTGGGGTTCTTCACCAGAATTTCCACATGCTCCGGCGCGATCTGATTCACCACCTCCATCGCCTCGATCGTGTTTTTCACGATGACGATATACCCGCGGATGCCGCTTTTCCTGACAAGCTGCGCCAGTTTTTTTGAAGTCGTCACCAAAACCGCGAGCCCCCCCGCATGTTCCGCCTGCGCCGAGAGGTCGCTCACCACATAATCGGAATTGCTGTATTGATTCGCAACGATCACCACTTCACTCGGCCCGGCCACCATGTCAATATCGACAACGCCGAAAAGCTGGCGTTTGGCCTCCGTCACATAGTCGTTCCCGGGCCCGACGATTTTATCGACGCGCGGGAGAGTTTTCGTGCCGAAGGAAAGGGCGGCAATCGCCTGAGCCCCTCCGGCCTTATAAATCTCATCGACCTTCAAGAGATTCGCCACAACCAGGATATGCGGATCGACGCTACCGTCCGGTTTCGGCGGGGTGACCATAATGATCCGCCGGACCCCCGCGATCTGCGCGGGAATGACCGTCATATAGACCGTTGAGACGAGCGGGACCTGACCCGCCGGGATATAGACCCCTACCGTATCGATCGGAAGATTTCTTTTTCCAAGGAGGACGCCGTCCTCATCTTTGATCTTCCACGACTTCTGCAACTTCGTTTCCCGACGGTAAAATCGGGAGACATTCTCGATCACTATTTTCAATTGGCTCACCAAACGGGAGCTGATGTTCTGATAGGCGCCGCTTGTCTCGGCCTGGCTCACCCGGAGCGACTTTGGCGTCAAGCGCACCCGGTCGAACCGCCGGGTGTATCGGAGAAGCCCCTCATCCCCGTGGAGCCGGACATCCTCGATGATCTGCCGGACGCGGTCTTCGACCCGCAGATTCCTGGAGGTGGCGCGCTGCGCCATTTTTTCGAAATCCCGGCTTCCGACCCGAATGATTTTCATTTCTTTCCAGACTCCTCCTCAATCAGTTTCTTCACCGCTTCCTTCGCCTCAGGCCATTTTTTCGGATCGCCGCCGCCGCCTTTGGCCAACCGTTCAGATCCGCCGCCTTGACCCCCCACGACGCGATTGATCGCGAGAAGGGCTTCTTTGGCGTTCACGCTTCCGTCACCGCCGACGACGTAGAAAAGCTTTCCCCCTTCATCCAGGCCACCGAGAGCGGAAAGCCACTTCCCTCTCTGTGTCTGCCGCAGGTGATCCAGGACGGTTATCGCCTGTTCCCTGTCCTCGTAAAATTCCTCCGCTTCCCCGAAAGAAAAGTGAAGACCCTGAACATCCTCATACTTCAGAGTGTCGGCCGATTCCTTGAACTGTTCCTTCCTGATCTTCTGAAGTTCTCGTTCTTTCTCTTTAAGCGTTTGCTGCAATTCCGAAATTTTTTTCTGAAATTCCTTTTCATCACTTAAAGATTTCCGGTAAACCCCCCATCCGGTTACCGCTTCCATCCGGCGCACCCCGCTCCCGATTGAACTTTCGCTCACAATCCGGAAAAGACCGATCTCTCCCGTCGATCGGACATGCGTCCCGCCGCACAACTCCTTGGAATAATCGGAAATCGTGAGAACCCTCACCTCTTCCCCGTATTTTTCTCCGAAAAAGGCGATCGCTCCTGATTTCCTTGAATCTTCCCGGCTCATCCATGCCGGATCGACCGGGTCATTGCGCAAAATATGTTCATTCACGCGCTCCTCCGCCTTCCGAATTTCTTCGGGCGTGAGCGCCTTGGGGTGAATAAAATCGAAACGGAGCCGGTCGGGCCCGACCCACGATCCTGCCTGCTGAACATGGCTCCCCAGAATTTCCCGGAGGACGCTGTGCAACAGGTGTGTCGCGGTATGATTTTTCATGATGTCTCCGCGGCGCGCTTCAAAGACGACGGCGCGGACCGTGTCACCCTTTCGCAGCGTTCCCCGCTCCACTTTCCCGCGATGAACCAATGTTTTTTCGAAGTGCTGCGTATTGTCGATCCGGATCAAAACCTCTTTCGACTCAAGAGTCCCGGTATCTCCGACCTGCCCTCCCTGCTCTCCGTAAAAGGGCGACTCTTTCAGAAAAATTTCAATCTCCTCTCCGGCGGCCGCTTCTTTGGCCTCTTTTCCTTCTTTTAAAATGGCGAGGACCTGGGTCTGTTTCTTGCAACTCTCATATCCGACAAATGCCGTTTCGAAATGAAGAAGGGCTTTTTTCTCCAGGTCTTTTCCGAAAATATCCCCCTTCATCTGGCTCCCCTGTTTGGACCGCTTTCTCTGCTCTTCGAGTTCTTTTTCAAATCCTTTTTCATCGAGGGTAATTTTCTTTTCCTCCGCCGCGTAGCGGATTAAGTCCAGCGGAAGCCCCAAGGTGTCATAAAGGTAAAAAATTTTGTCCCCTGATAAACGTTTCTCCGGCATCCGGGCAGATTCCTCCAGAAATTTTTCTTCTTCCAGAAGTCCCTGCTCAAGGGTCCGCTCGAATGATTCCTCTTCCTTCCGAATCATCTGCGCCACCCGATCCCGCGATTCCCAGAGATCCGGATACGGTTCGCGCATCGTCTCCGCGACAAAAGGAACTGTTTTGAAAAGAAAAGGCGTTTTGATGCCGAGCATCTTGGCGCTGAAACTGGCCCGCCGGATGAGTGTCCGGAGAACATACCCCCGTTCCTTGTTTGAAGGCATCACCCCGTCGAGCACCGCGAAAGAGGCGGCGCGGCCATGATCCGCGACCCGATTCACCCAGGGGCGCTTGACGGAATCTTTTCCCGTCATCTGCGCATTTTTCAAAATGAACGAGATGACCCCTTCGAAACTGTCGATCTCGAAATTGGTTTCGGTCTTCTGTAGGACGGAGGCGACCCGCTCGAGCCCCATGCCGGTATCAATATTTTTAGCCGGGAGGTCCTTCAGGCTTCCGTCTGGCAGCCGCTCAAACTGCGTGAAAACGAGATTCCATATCTCGAAAAATCGTTTCTCATCATAGGCCGTGCCCGGATTCTTCGGATCGCGGTCAAAAAAGATTTCCGAACAGGGGCCGCAGGGGCCGTTGGGCCCTTCCAACTGCACATTCGAGGGCCAAAAGTTTTCTTTCGGGCCGAATTTAAAAATGCGTTCTTTCGGAACCTTGATTTTCCGAAGCCAAATGTCATAGGCCTCCGCATCGTCCCGGTAGACCGATACCGCGAGCGCCTTGGGGGAAATTCCGAGCTCCCCCGTCAAAAATTCCCACCCCCACGCGATCGCCTCTTCCTTGAAATAATCGCCAAATGAAAAATTCCCGAGCATCTCAAAAAACGTATGGTGCGTTGCCGTATAGCCGACCTGGTCAAGATCTCCGGCGCGCAGGCATTTCTGGCAACTCGCCGCCCGCCTAAGGTCTTTCTTCTTTCCGAGAAAATATTCCTTAAACTGATTCATGCCGGCGCCGGTAAAAAGAAGCGTGGGATCCGATGGGGGAACCAGAGAATCGCTCGGAAAAAGGGTGTGGCCCTTCCCTTCAAAAAATTTCAGAAAACGTTTTCGGAGGTCGTTAACCGTATTCATTCCCTCTGCCGCTTTTCCAAAAGTTCAGAGACCGTCTCGTGCGAAAAACCCCTGCGCAGCATGAAACCGTAAAGCCGCCGAACCGATTTCGGGTCACGCGGATCCCATTTCTTCATTCGCGTCAAAAGGAGTTTTTCGGCGGAGGCGCGGTCGTGTTCTTGAGGGAAGGACTCCCGGAAAATCTCTTCGATTAAGGGTTTATCGACGCCCTTGGCCAGAAGCTCCTTTTCAAGAAACCGCTTGGCCATCGGCCGCGAATGAACCCTGCTCTCAATCCAGAATGTCACAAAGGCCCGGTCATCGAGAAGTTTCGCGCCTTTCAGTTTCTGAATGACACCCTCGCAGATCGCTTCACCAAATCCTTTTTGCCGGAGACGACCGGAAAGTTCGCGCACGCTCCGGGGGCGAAAACGGAGAAGCCGTCCCGCCGCCGTCAAGGCCCGCTCCTCTGCCGTCTTTATGACCCTTCCCTCCCTTTCGCCTTCAGTACCGCAAAGCCGCGGCGTGTCCGGATGAGACAATCTCCCTGGATCAATTGAATCGCTTTTTGATAATCGTCCATCGAGCGAATCGGCGTCCGGCTGATCTGATTAATGACATCCCCCTGCCGCAGGCCGGCCTGATCCGCGGGACTGTTCGGTTCGACTTCCCGAATAACCACTCCCTGTATCTCGTCGATTCCGAATCGTTTGGCGAATTCGCGGGTAAGTTCCTGAACTTTCATGCCGCGCCAAGACTCTTGTTTCGGAACGGGCGCGGCGGCCGGAAGCGCCTCCGCCTCCTCGGGTCTTTCCTCGACCACGACATCCATCAGGGTCTTCTTCCCCTCCTGCAGGACTTCAAGCGGTGCCTTCTTCCCGACTTGAGACTCCCCAACCTTTTTGATGAGACTCTGCGCGTTTTCAACCGGCGCGCCCGCGAAAGAAAGAATGACATCCCCGTCTCTTAATCCCGCCTTCTGCGCGGGCCCTCCTTCGACGACATTGACGATCAAAACCCCCTGCTTGGCAGAAAGGGAGAAATATTTCTGTAAGGCCTCATTGATATCCTGCACATTCACACCGAGCCACCCGTAAACGATTTTTTTTCCCTCGATGAGTCGGCTTACGATCGCTTTGGCGGTATTCGCGGGAATCGCGAATCCGATGCCCTGGTACCCGCCGGTCGTCGTGAAGATCGCTACATTGATTCCGATCCCTCCTCCTTTGATATTCACCAAAGGCCCGCCGCTATTGCCGGGATTAATGGCGGCGTCCGTCTGAATGAGATCGGTATAATTGCGATCACGGCGGTCCGTTTGGGGAAGGGTGCGATTCAAGGCGCTGATGACCCCCACCGTCATCGTCGGCTTTGGATTGTTGACAATGTAACCGAAAGGATTACCAATGGCAATCGCCCACTGCCCGATCCGGACTTCGTCAGAATCTCCCAATGTCGCATAAGGAAGGCCCTTGGCATTGATTCTGATAATGGCAAGATCCGACCGGGGATCGGTCCCTTGAAGTGTCCCTTCAAATTCTCTTCCGTCCGGAAGGGTCACAGTAATTTTTTCCGCCCCCTCGACCACATGTTGATTGGTCAAAATGTAGCCGTTAGGATCGATGATGACTCCCGATCCGAGCCCCCTCTGCCGATGCTCCCTCTCCGGCGTCTCGCCGAAGAAATCGCGGAAGAATTCGTCAAAGAATTCATCGTGCGGGTCGCGCCCCCCGTAGGAATAGCGCCGTAGCGGCGCCTTTTCGGTGCGAACCGTGCTGACACTCACCACCGACGGGCCGACCGTTTCGGAAACCTTCGTAAAATCTTCCTCAAGGGCCTGGGCCGCGCCTTGAGCCCAAAGCGGTGTCGCAGGAATAACACAGGCACCGATCAAAAATACCGCTACCCCAAAAACGACCCCCCTCAAACTTCTGCCAACCATCTGAAGCCCCCTTAACCCCTCACGTTCGCGCCAAAGCATTCTTTTCACGAATCTTCTTCTCAATCTCGGAAAGAATTTTCGGATTTTCTTTCAGGAAATTCGCGGCATTCTCTTTTCCTTGGCCGATCTTGTCCTCTCCGTACGAAAGCCAGCTTCCCTGCCTCTGAATCACCCCGACTTCCTCCGCCACTTCCAGGATGCTATTGGTCCTTGAAATCCCTTCGTTGTACAGGATGTCAAACTCCGCCTGCTTGAAAGGAGGGGCCACCTTATTTTTGACCACCTTCACCCGGACGCGGCTTCCGACGATCTCTTCTTCGCCTCTTTTAATCGCTCCGATGCGGCGGATGTCCAGACGGACCGAGGAATAGAATTTGAGCGCCCTTCCTCCCGGCGTCGTTTCCGGATTGCCGAACATGACGCCGATCTTTTCCCGGATCTGATTGATGAAAATGAGAGATGTTTTCGATTTCGCGACACAGGAGGTGAGTTTGCGAAGCGCCTGACTCATGAGCCGCGCCTGCAACCCGATATGCTGATCCCCCATGTCTCCTTCGAGTTCCGCGCGCGGAACCAACGCCGCCACCGAATCGATGACGACGACATCGACCGAATTGCTCTGGATCAGCATATCGCAGATCTCAAGCGCCTGTTCGCCGGTATCGGGCTGCGAAATCAGAAGATCGTCGAGATTCACGCCCAGTTTCTTCGCGTAATCCGAGTCAAAGGCGTGCTCCGCGTCGATGAAGGCACAGACCCCCTCTTTCTTCTGCGCCTCCCCGATGATCGAAAGGGAAAGGGTTGTTTTACCGCTCGACTCCGGCCCGAAAATTTCGATGACACGGCCCCGCGGGATCCCCCCGATACCGATCGCCAGATCCAGGGAAAGGGCCCCCGTCGAAATAGCGGGAATATCGATCTTCACATCCTGACCCAGCCGCATGATCGCTCCCTTCCCGAATTCCTTCTCAATCTGAGCAATGGCCATCTCAAGCGCCTTCTGCCGAGCTTGCTTTATCTTTTCAACATCTTCTTTGACTTTTTCAACCACGTCCAACCTCCTTCAATACCTCAAGTCTCTGGAAGACTTAGGTGTTTTTTCGGCTCCCTTCAAACGAAATGATCAAAAGGATTTAAGTCTATAAATTATAAGGAATTTACCCTTTTTTGTAAAGGAAAAACTTCTTGCCTTTTAGGCCCTCCTTAGGTATAATGCGTCCTACATAACCCATTCTTTTTCAACAAATTAGGATAGACTTATGCGAAAAAAAGCCGCTTCGGCTGAAGTCCTTTCCATCGGCACGGAACTCATCCGGGGAGACCACCTCGATAGCAACTCCCCTTTTCTCTCCAGGGCCCTTTCAAAAATCGGAATTTCTACGAAGCAATTCACCGTTGTCCCCGATTTCCCCCTTTCTTCTCTTATCCGGACCATTCGTAAAATTTGGAAGCGGTCAGACCTCCTTTTTGTCTGCGGGGGGCTCGGTCCCACCGACGACGATGTGACGCGGCAGGCGATCGCCGAAGCGGTCGGAAGAGACCTCGTCTTTTATCCCGATCTTCTGGGCATCATCCGGAGACGATTCAAAAAAAGAGGGGTCCCGATGCCGGATCTGAACCGGCGTCAGGCCTATCTTCCCCGCGGGGCGAGGGCGATTCCGAATCCTGTCGGGAGTGCCCCGGGAATTCTCTTTGAAAAAAATAGGAAAATCCTCGTCTCCCTCCCCGGCGTCCCGATAGAACTGAAGGCCATGTTTGAAAAAAGTGTTTTCCCTTACCTTAGACGCCGCTTCGGCACCCGGAGCGCCTCGCTTTCCGTCACCCTGAGGACAGCGGGTGTCGCGGAATCGCGCGTGAATGAGCTGATTCAGGATATCGTCGCGAAGGAAAAAAAAGTGTCCTTCGGATTTTACGCCCATCCCGGCCTCGTCGAAGTGAAACTCACCGTTCCCCCTACGCCGGAAGGAAAGAAACATCTTGTCCGGGTGGAACATCTTGTCTGCGGCCGTTTCGGTTCCTCCCTGTTCGG
>OBEQ011626112.1_pt1 | contig 14125 bp, 17 predicted proteins | sample 1670901 | NCBI WGS metagenome assembly OBEQ01 (sample SAMEA104232315, study PRJEB22302) | groundwater metagenome | biome: forest; feature: aquifer; material: groundwater | place: USA | collected 2011-08-07 | depth 5.4 m
ATCGCCGGCCCGAAGATAAACCCGAGACCGAAGGCGGCGCCGATCAACCCCATGCCGCGGGAACGCTCCCTGGAAGAAGTCACATCCGCGATATAGGCCTGCGCCGTTGAGATGTTCCCGCCGGTAATGCCATCGATCACCCGGGCGACAAAGAGAAGCCAGAGCGAATGCGCCAATCCCATGAGAAGAAAACCGAGAGACGTGCCGATGACGCTCACCAAAAGGACCGGCCTCCTTCCCACACGGTCCGACAGCCGCCCCAGGATAGGGGCAAACAGACATTGCATCGCCGAGTAGATACCGAGGAGGAGACCGATGACAAGGGGTGAAGCGCCGAAACGCTCCGCGTAGAGCGGTAGGACCGGGATCACGATCCCGAATCCGACGAGGTCAAGAAAGATGGTCCCGAAAATCAAGATAAGCGGGGAACGGATTTTTTTTACAAGGCTACCCATCGGGATTCAGCGCCTCAATAACAACCCGACCGTAATCAACGTGGCCGCGCTCAAAAGAACCATGAAGAGGTCGGGCATGAAGCGGCGCTTCTTGAGCCATGTTCCGAAAAATCGCGCGCCGAGCGCCAAAGCGACGGCGCAACTTCCAAACAAAGCGGGGCGGCTCCCCCGTCCGATCCCATAGGCGCAAAGGAGCAAAATCACTCCTGAGATCGAACCCGCGATCAGAGAGGCCTTACTTTTCGCTTTCAAATACCCGATGACGCCGCCCACCCAACTGAAGAGGCCGTAGCAGGCGACGACCGTTACCGCGATGTTCATTGAAATTTTTTATGACTTTTTACAGGCCGGGCAGATCACAAAGAAACCGGCCAACAACATTCACGCCCCAAATCCCGGTCGTCGCCCAATTCAAAGCGCCGATAATCGCAATCAAACCAACGATCTTGCATACAAAACAACTCTGTTTGAGCATGTAGCCCTCCTTTTTAGGTGATAAGGTTATTCTCGCAACTTATGAGGAGTGTGTCAACGAGGATTCGGGGCCTTGAACCGTCCCCGATTTTCTTCTCCTTAGAAGCATCGCCCGGTTTCATCTCTCTGAATTAAGTCGTGTGCCCCCGAAATTTCATAGCCATCCTCATTCTAAAAATCGTTCCTTCATGTCTGGTGCCGGCACGAAACAGGCTTCCCGCTTACCGAACCAACGGTAACGGTTTTTCGCGACGACGTTATATAGGAGATCGCGTATGGGAGCCGGCACAATAATGAAAATAAACAGAATCGCCCATAGCCCTCCTATTTTCTTGACAATATGCAAAGCGGCCGTTGACTTAAAATAGCGCTTGCTCCCATCCACCAAGATCATGGTCTTCAGTTCCTCACGTGGAAGGCCAATCTCATTGAATGTTCTTTGTCCCACAGCCGATTGAAGTGTGGCAAAACGGAACCGTTTCCCGGGATCCCTTTTCATAACAAACTGGACCCAATAGGAACAGAAATTACAAATCCCGTCAAATAGAATCAACGATTGACTCGACATCATTGCTTTCCGTTGGTATCCTTAAAGTAATCATATAATGTGGAAGCTTGCAGCGCAAATAGAACCTCCCGAAAGTACGTATGGACTGACCCGGTTCATGTTCCTCCGGTCGCTGGGGTTCATTTGCCTGATCGCATTCACCTCCCTCATCACCCAGCTTGGGCCGCTCATCGGGAAAGAGGGCCTGCTTCCTGCTGACAAATTCCTTCAACAGATCCGGTCGGCCGCCACAGGGCCGGTTCCCCTATGGCTGGAGTTGCCAACCCTCTTTTGGTTCAACTGCACCGATACCTTTATGTACGCCATGGCCTATCTGGGACTGGGGCTTTCACTCCTGTTGTTCATCGGAGTGGCGGATGGAATTTTACTGGCCCTCATCTGGATCATCTACATCTCCTTTGTGCATGTGGGCCAGATCTTCTACGGTTACGGTTGGGAGATCATGCTCCTAGAGGCATGCTTCTTGGCTACTTTCCTTGTCCCTCTTTTCAATCCGAGACCTTTTCCTCCGTTACCGCCTTCGAAGACGATCCTTTGGTTCTATCGGTGGATGGTTTTCCGTGTCATGTTGGGAGCGGGGTTGATTAAACTCCGAGGGGATCCCTGCTGGCGCGAGTTGACCTGCTTGTCCTATCATTTCGAAACACAGCCGATTCCGAATCCAATCAGTTGGTACCTCCATCAGCTTCCTCCGGTCATTCTGAAACTCGGAGTGCTATGGAACCACGCGGTCGAACTCATTGTGCCCTTCTTCATCTTCGGTGCACGGCGTCTTAGAATGATTGGAGGTTGGCTCCTCATCGGTTTCCAACTTTTCCTGATCGTAAGCGGAAATCTCTCCTTTCTGAATTGGCTGACGATTGTTATCTGCATCCCTCTCTTTGACGATCAAGCTCTCCAATCCCTTCTCCCCAAACGATGGGTACTTAAGGCCGCTCAGCGCGCCCAGCAAAAGCAGACGGGGCTTTCCCGCCGGATCGTGATCGGCTCGGTGGCGGCCCTTCTGCTTGTATTAAGCGTTAATCCCATAGTCAACATGCTTTCCCCGAACCAAATCATGAATACTTCCTTTGATCCCTTCCATCTGATGAACACCTATGGAGCCTTTGGCTCCGTCGGCAAGATACGTTATGAAATTATCATTCAAGGAACACAAAACAGGGAGCTGGGACCCAATACCCAATGGAAGGAATATGAGTTCTGGGCGAAGCCGGGCGACGTCCAGCGTCGTCCCCCATTTATCGCCCCCTATCAGCCAAGGCTCGATTGGCAGATTTGGTTTGCCGCAATGTCGACGATTGAGCGTGAACCTTGGCTCGTTCATCTGATCTACAAACTCCTCCAGAATGATCCTGGGGCCCTGCGTCTTTTAGCGAAGAACCCCTTTCCTGATCGACGGCCTACCTATATCCGTGTGGAGCTCTACGAATACCACTTCACCCGGCTTGGTGAATCTCCAGGCACCTGGTGGAAACGCAAAAGGGTCGACACCTATCTGCGACCCGTTTACCTGAATGATCCGCACCTTAGGGGCTATCTCCGCGCCTATGGTCTCGAATAGCCCTATGAAAATCTCCATTATTTCTTTCCCCTCTCAACCCAACAGAGCCAGAAGACAAGGAGCGTCGGGAACGGAAGGATCCAGGCGAGATCAAACGCACCCTTGACTCTGAGGACAAAGATGCTGATGGCAGCGAAAACAGAAAAGAAGACCAGCTTCCGCGGCGTCCGGAGCCGAAACCCATCGCAAAACGTAAACCCCACAAACAGCGTATAAACTCACAAGGTGAGGTATTCAAGGAATAATATTTTAACTGTCATTTCTCTGAATTAGTCGTATGCCCCCGGAATTCACGGGATATTTCAGTTTTTTGTCTCGGCGTAAATGGCTTGCGCAAAACGGACCCCCATGGACCGGAGAATTTCCTTGCCCCGCACCGTGAGGTCCGTGATAAACAGAAACTGTTCGCGGCTCTCTTTCACATAGGCCTTCAGCCGATAGTGGGTTCCCCACGGCTTCTCAAATACGATCACCGTCACGGGAGTTTCCGGTTTTCGGTAGGAACTGTTTTGGGCGACTTCTGTCAAATACTTGCGCGCTAAAGAAGCATCGTGCTCCGGGTGAAGATAGAAATCGGCGACGCACAAAAGACTCCGGTTGCCGCTCGAGGCATTAAAGATGCTGGCTGACCAGAGACGTAAGTGCGGGAGAGACACTTCGGTATCGTCGGGAGTCACGATCCGCACAGCCCGCAACCCGATCGATTTCACTTCCCCATACACACCGTCGATCTCGACCCAGTCCCCGGGCTGGTAGGTGTTTTCCAAAATAGTGACCAGGCCCGCCGCGAGACAACTCGCGTATTCTTTGAACGCAAAAGCGAGCGCCACCGCCACGCTCGCGACAAGCGCTACGACATTCCGGAATTTCGGCTCGATGAGAATGGGGACAATGACGGCAACCGCCCCGATGCCGATCAACAGGCGGGAGATCGGAAGAAACCGCAAGATAAAAAGACGAAGGTGCGCCGGAGCCCTTTCCGCCAGATGACGGATGACCCATCGAATGACGCTGGCAGCCAACCACGCCAAAACAAACACTCCCAAAACAAGGAGCGCGTCTTTCCAAAAGAGCTGCCTTAACATGCCCCACGGATTCATCGTTTCATTCATTCATGGGCCTCCAAAGGGATTGCGGATTAATGTCCTACAGGAGTCCGTCGGCGGCGTTGCTTGTGACATCGTCTCCCGCGCCGGTCCCTTCGACGTCGGCTTCAACGCCCGCTTCAACTTCTCCCGAGGGAGGAGTGTCCGTCGTGCCGGTTTCGGTCCCGAGGGTCAATTCGGCAATTGTGGTGTCTTTCCCTACGTCTACTTGCAATCCTGTCTCCGTGGTCAATTCTTGATTCACGGTGTCGGTGGTAGCAGTGGTAGTGGTCTCCGCATTCAAAAGCCCGCCGCCGGCCTCAGGCTCGACGGAAACGCCGGCATCGACGCTGATTTCGTCGGGACTTAAATTGGCATCGACACCCACTTCAATAATGCTTCGGTCGGTTCCTCCGCCCACCGGTTCCGCAATAGTTTCTTCGATAGGACTTTCAATGGGTGGTGTTTCGACAATTGGAGTTTCCCCAATGGGTGGGGTCTCGATAATCGGTTGTTGAGCAATCGGCTCTTCGACGATCGGGTGCTCGAGAGGCGGCTGTTCAACCGGAGTCTCAACATGAGGAGTTTCGGCAGGTTGACCGGGGGGCTCAACCTGCGCCGGCGAAGGTGTTGTATAGGTTGGTTGTTCGATCGTCGGTGCGGGAGGCGCGACCTGGCTGGGCGGAGTTACTGTTGTACTGCTACCGGATTCCATCGGTTGTGTCGGTTGGGTAGAAAGCGGTGGCTGTGAAGGAGGGGCGGTTGGCGCACCGGCTCCGGAAGATACGGCACGCGTATCCGTCGATGGGCCTAATCCCTTTCCGGGGATCTGCTGCACCTGGCCTCTTCCCGCGCCGCTTTCCGGTGAAAGAATGCGGCTTCCCTCTTCCATCCCCCCGACCGCACGGTCAATTCCCATCTCTCTCGGGTCCACTGTGTGCTCGCCCGCAAAAGAAAGCACGCCCCCTTTTAAAAGAAAGGCCAAAATAAAAAATGTGGGAACTACTATCCGGTTTCTCATAGCGAGAAAATCACCTCCACCCCCGTGATATGTCGGCTTCGGTCAAAGAAATCGTTTTTGTTGTCGGAGTTGATAAACCGATAGAACCCGCGCGTGGCAAGATCCGGTTTGAAGTGGTACGTTAAAGCCCCATACAGATCGAGGCGCAGATCGCGCCGTTCGGCAAGATCAAGCGTCGAAAGCGAAGAAAATTCGGGATAGGTCCCGTAATCAAATCCTGCGGAGGCGTCATAATCGGTCCGCGTCACAAATCCCAAAGGCCCATGGACGCCGAGGCGGCTTAGGGATCCTAGCCGGTCAAAATTATCTCCGCGGGTTTCGGCAAAGCTTATCTCTTGTTTGGTAAACAGGTAGCTTTTCGCATCTGCCGTTGTATAAAAATATTGCACGACGCCTAATCCCCCGCGGGTGCCGTCACGCGACGTCACGGACGGGGTGGATCCGTCGGGCCCATAGTTGGAATAGGAAAAGCGCCCATAGGTATGCGTTCTGGTTCTCCGCCAGAAAGAGGTGTCCGCGCTCACAAGAAAACGATTGATGACGGAAAAAAGATCGCTTCTTAGGAAATTGGCTTTTACATCATACCGCCCGCCGAAGAGGACAGCCCGGCTTCCGAAAAAGGTCCGTTTCTTGGCATCGAGAGCGAACCCCTGGGAGGTAAAATTGACAGAGTCCGCTCCGGCATCATGAAGCATGGTTTGATTGATATACATCGCATCGAGTCGGAATTCTTTGTTCAAGAGGAGCGGGTATCCGAGGGTTAAATCGATCGGAAAATCGGCGCCATCTTCCCTCGTGCGGGAGGAGAGATTTTTGTCGTCGGGAATAAGCAGGGGATTACTGTCATAATAGGCGCCGGTTTTTCCAAAAAGATACGGTTTCTTTGTGACCTTTTTGGAAATTTTCTTTTGGCGGATACGCGAAAGCTGCGCCTCAGCCCAGTGCCGGTACTCGTCGGAGGCGCTATGTTCGGTCACCCAGTGAAGTTCTTTCGCGGATTGCGCGAGCTTTCCTGCGCGGGCGTAGGCAAGTCCCAGAAAAAGATGCGCCGGCACATGGTTCGGGTCGCGGGATAAAATTTCCCGGTAAGCGGCGATCGCTTCCTCATGGCGGCCAAGTTTATCAAGTGTGAGAGCGCGGTAGCGTAAGAGCAGAGGGTCATCGGGATATTTTTTGATTAAAGTATCCAACGCCTTGAGCGCCTGCTCAAATTGCCGCTTTTTAAAGAGGCGCGGGAAATCGCTTGAGAGAAAGGCTTCTTTGGAAATAAGGGATGGGTTATTCGCGAAAGCGGCGGGAACGGGGAAAGTTGCTGAAAGGATAGACAAGCCCAGAACAAGAAAAACCAAGACCCAAATAGGCGGTTTCCGGCTCACCTTTTCATTATACCAAATCGGGGTTCGAAATATTTGGAAATTCGAAATTCGCTAAGAATTCCAGAGACACAATTGCAACTTAACGTTTTCAATAGTAGGAAATTAGGCAAGTCTGCTGAGTCCGTCCGAGTCTGTGAAGTCCCGCCAATTTCGATGTGGGATGGGCATAGAATGGGTACAAGAAACAGTGCAGAATAGAACCATCCCCTGTTTTGATTATGGTTCTAACACGACTTTCAAGGACTCCTTCGCATCCACCACGATTTTAAAGCCTTCCTGAATCCTCTCCAAGGGGAGCCGATGCGTCACCATATCTTTCACGCGGACTTTGCCGCTTTGAATCAACTCCAAGGATTCTGCTAAATCAACAGGAGCCGCCCCGTAGGAGGACGTTACGGTCATTTCATTTCGCCAGAAATCGAGGGCGGGAATGTGGATGTCCTCACTCGGAATCGCAAAAAGAAGGATCACTCCTTTCCGGTCGAGACACTCAAAGGCCTGTTTCACCGCCCGGAGCGCGCCGGCACAGACAATGACCCTTTCTGCCTTCCTCGAAAAATCCTGACTTGCATCTATCACTTCATCCGCACCAAATTCTTTCGCCTTCCGGCACCGATAGGCATCGATATCCGTCGCGATGACTTTGGCCCCTTTCAATTTTGCCAGTTGGATATTCAATAATCCCGAAACGCCACTTCCGAGGATAAGGACCGTTTGACCCTCTTTCACCTGAATGAGCCTCTGACCCCTCACCGCACACGCCAGAGGCTCAATCAGAGTTCCCTCTTCGTAGGAGATGTGATCCGACAAAAGATAGACCCCATGTTCCACATTGATTTTGGGAACTCGGACATACTCGCTATAGCCCCCGGGGTCATAATTCCCCTGATGGAGTGTCGCACAGGCGGTATGATATCCCTCGAGACAGTATTTGCATTGATGACAGGGGACATGATGGCTGACAAAAACCTTTTGGCCGACTTTGTATTTTTCAGATTTGGATTCCACGATCTCTCCGGTGATTTCATGTCCCAATACCCGCGGCCCTTTTTTGATCCGATACCACTCCATCACATCGGTTCCGCAGATCCCGCTGGCAAAGACTTTTACCAAAAGTTCTCCGGCGTCGATCTTCGGCTTCGGCCATTCTTCCAGTCGGATGTCGCGGTTATTGTAGTATTTTGCAACACGCATGGTTCGTTACCTCGTTAAACTGATGGTCGCGGGTTTCTTCTTACTTTTACCCTCGCTAAATATCTCATAAGCTTCTTTGGCGGTGGCGTTCTCATGCACGATGGCACGCAGTGCCTTTGCCATCGCTACAGGATTCGGGTTTTGCCAGACATTTCTTCCCAAGTTGATTCCGACGGCGCCCTTCTGCATCCCGTCGAAGACAAATTCGAAGACTTCAAGCTCCGTTTCGCACTTGGGTCCCCCTGCTATCACCACCGGCACCGGACAACCCTTCACGACCTTGTCGAACTCTTTCTCGCACCAATACGTTTTCACGACCCTTGCCCCGAGCTCCGCGGCGATGCGACAACACAAAGCGAGGTAGCGTGCTTCTCGCTTTTCCATTTCCCTTCCTACCGCCGTCACCGCCATGACCGGGATCCCATACGTTTCGCATCCGTTCACAAGTTGGGAAAGATTTTTGAGCGTCTGTTTCTCATAATCGCTTCCGATGAAAACAGAGACCCCGACCGCCGAAGCATTGAGACGGATAACCTCTTCGCCGGAAGTCGTCACTTCCTCATCAGCGAGATCCTTGCCGACCATACTGGTACATCCCGAAACCCTGAGAATAATCGGTTTGCTATTCAAGGGATCAATGGTTGAACGAAGGACTCCCCTGGTACAAAAAAGAGCATCGACATACGGCAAGATCGGTTTTATCGTCTCACCAGGTTTTTCCAAACCTGTCGTTGGTCCCTGAAAATACCCATGGTCCATCGCCATAAAAAAGCAGCGGCCCCCTGGCATGACTTGACTGAGCCGATTTTTCATTCCCCAATCCATGTGCATCTACCTCCTTTAAAAAATTGAGATTCCACTAAGGGTATTCTACTAACTTATTGGGATTGCGTCAATTCGATGGGATGGGCACAAAAAGCGACGCTCGAAAATAGAACCAATTCCTATCTTCTATATTCGGACGCCACCCTTGGCCAGATTTCGGTTCTTCCCAGCAAAGAGATTCCGATAAAGCCCCTTACCTTGATTGCATCTTTTGACTTCATGGTAATGATGCATTTGTAGGTTTTGCCGTTATTCGGGTCGTAAATGATCCCGTTTCCCCAACGGTTTCTGCCCAGATATTCAAAATCCTTAAGGATAACCACATCGGCCAGGCGACGGGTGCGCAGTCGCTCATCTCTAGCATGCGCACGACCGCGTCCTTATTCATTCCATCCCTTTTTCCATCGTTCGTGGATCCCTTCGATCGAGATTCGGGGACATGATGAACTATCCCGGGATACGATACCTATCGCCTCAAGGAATTAAGTATGATGTCACCGGAACTCCCGGAACTCCCTAAGTAATTCGCGATAATTTGGGCTGCCAAGCGATGGCCCTTTGCATTCCAATGTTTGTCGGCGCGATGGCAAAATTTTTTTGTGCCGTGACTCTCTTTAAAAAAGGGCTGAAGACTTTCGATATACGGAATATCCAGTTTTCTAGCAATCTGTTTGAAGGGTGTGTTCTGTGCAGGCGGTTTTCCTGCGCCATTGGTGTACTCAAAGACAGCGAATTTGATTTTTTTTGACTCGCAGAAGGACTTCATCGCCTGAAGGAGGGCCTCTGTGATCCGCCACTCGTAGGCGACGACTTCAGGTAGCTCCGTTTCCAGGGGGGGGTCGACAAGCTTCAAACGGACAAGGAGACGGTCGGCAACTGGGATATGCCGGACTTGTGGTACAATGAAATAATAATACAATAAGGAATGTCTAAGATTCTCTTTCAAGACAAGAAGTATCGGATTCCCCTTGCGGGCTGCCGGCACCATTAGATTCCTAAAGGCCTCGGCCGAGGGATAGGATACTAATGTTCTGTCGGGAGGATCAAACTGTTGTGGAACAGGAACCCCTTTTAGAACCAGTCTTCCTTTCTCTAGGATAAAATAGGGCTTTCCATATTTCCGATTGGCTCTGTGAATCAGGATGTTCTCTTTGGGATCGTTGTCGCAAAACACATAGAGGACGATATCAGGTTGGTACTTAAATCCTTCTTTCACAAAAAATAGATAGTTTTGATCAGTACCGTATCCTCTAACACCTGCATTGAGAACTTCACAGGTCGTTTTTTTGCGCAAAATTTCTTCTAACACCGTATCGATAACGGCTTTTTTCGGAACTTCGAAACCAACGATGGTAGAATCTCCCAACAATAAAATCCGTAATGTTCCGGGAGGTTTTCGGTAGGAATAGTCGTCGTCTCTTAAGCCGTGTGTATTAATCGTGCAGAGGCTTTTGAACCGGTTTAGCTTGCTTGTAAAATAGAGTGAGGCATTTTCCCGATTTCGCCATCCAAATAATGCATCGTATCGGAGAAGTTCTCCCTCCTCTCCCATATCGGTACCGTATCGTCTGGACAGATAAATATCTTGGATCCTAAGGGTAAGCTCTAAGATGCCTAGCACCATGCAGAGAGAGGCCAAGGCCAAAAGGAGTTTGACGAAAAGATTCTTCACTTTACTCATGGATGGTCAGTTTTGTCACCCTGAACCTGAAGCGATTCAGATAAACGCAACAGATTGGGGTCCCTGTACCAAAAAATCAGAACCTACTTCAGGGCCCATGCCTAAAGAATGATCCAGGCGCGGGCGGCCAGCCTGGGCAGCTGGTCCGCTTTTTATTCCCCCCGCCCGCCCCGGTTGTATTATAGGGGCCCTTTGGGAAAGTTAAAAGATAAAAAACAAAGGGCCTTTAATGGAAAAACTTTAGAGGAGCCCCTCCGCCCCCCTGTGGGGGGCTCCCTACGACAATGGAAGCGATCTGCTTATACAAACATTTTGAGCTTTCATTGGCTCCGTCCAAGGAGACCAAATGCCCAAAGCTCTTTCAGCAATGGCGTGAAAGCGTCTTGAACACGATCCTTTTGAAATGGAATCCAAACCTTTTCTTCATAGTTCGATGCAAATCTCACAGCCGGTTCTTTAAGATAGACTATACGATTTCCTACGTTGGATGCGTTTTGCAAAAGGCCAACTTCGTTCTCTACATTTGGCCTTGTCCTTTTCTCTGCCGCTATAGTCTCATCTTCGACAGTTGCTAGTACAACGGCGGAGGCGCACATACCCATATAAAACCTAATTTTTTCGTTGAGCGAGAAGCTTAGGTTCGGCATATCCTTTACCACAATCGGAGCCAATCCAATAGCAGCGAGTAAATCCTTAACGGCGTCAACGTGAGTTCTAGTTGGTCCACCATGAGAAATAAAAACATATGGATTGGGCCGCTGTGGTTCGTTTGGAAGCAGCCGTTCGATTGAATAGCGGTAGCCTATTAGCGTTGTGATTGAATATCTTAGGCCACTTTCAAACCAAATCAGATTCGCTTTTTGCCTCTCCGTTTCATTTGGATAAGTTTGATTCGGTGGCGGGAAAAAATAGATAGCTCTAAAGCTGCGTAACGCGTCAGACCCAGACCCATAAATAGCCTCTATAGTTGACTCGCACGCCTTGAGCCACGCCGCAAAAGTACCTAACCAAGGCACTAGATCTCGGAGAAATTGCTTATATAATTCGTTCCCATCGCTAATAAGAGAATCCAGGGCGCCAAGCATTTGTTGTTTTGTTAACATGATCGTCCCTTATTTACACACACCGATTAATTCAGCTATAACTTGTATATCATCCTCATAAAAGAAACTAGGGGACGGTTTAATTTCTACGACCGCTGAAAAATAGAAGCGCCCATCATTTCACTTGGGCATCGTAAAAGGCGCTGTCCCCTTTTTTCCTTTTTCTTTTTTTTCTTTTTTCCTTTTTTTACCAGGATTGGGCTCACTGTTATCTCAACCTCCGGATACGAATAAAGCGCTGGATCCAATTGTGGGAGTAGAACTGGTGCCCAGCCCGATCATTGGCGAAGGCAATGTATTCATTTGATTGGAGCCCATGTTTCCCCTCTACTTCACTCTGATCCATCAAGAATTCTCGCGACATTCCTTCGGTGAGCGGTTCATTCAAACCGCGCATTGATTCTGGTGAAATAAAACCGCCTATTTTATTGCCTCGCTTCCTTCGTACGATTAGACCGGCTTTCTCCATAAATATCGTACGATGCCCTGGATTTGCGACTGTGATGACGATGTAGGTCTTGTCACCGTATTCGGTTGTCTCTGGGTGGACTTTCATATCGCGGCTGATGCGGATGGCTAACCGAACACGCGTCTCAAGGAATTCCAGAGCTCGGAACCCAAATAAAAACGTCGACAGCAATGCTCCCCACAGTGCAAGGAACTGAGTTAAGGCATCCGGATTAGCCACTCCCTACTCCTTTTATCCACGCGCCTGATGCTGGTTTCTTGAGCCATTGATTCCACACTTTCGCGGTGTTTACCCGGCCACTCGAGTTCTAACTCTACTTCACGGGGAGGAATGTCCTCAAAAAATACCGTGAGTCTGAAACGGTGTATCCCAGGCGGTATATGAGAAGTCATCCGCCTATCCCACGGGAAAATAGTAAAACGTAGCTGTGGAGTATTGATGTCTCCCGAAAGGAGCCTATCGGTCATCTTCTGAACTTCTGGCGGATAAATACGAGCAAAGGGGACAAACACTTGATCTCGAGGTGGAATCTCCTTGGGTGTTCCTCTGGGCCATTCAAGAAAAGACGGTACGGCATCCCCCCAGGCCTTGAAGGTGTCTCCCTCTAATTGTCGAAGATCTGTGAGCTTCCAATGTTTAACACGAATAGTGGAACGATCTGATTCGTTTTGGATTCTCACCTGAAAGTGATAGCCATTCCACTGCTTATCTCCCAACACCACTCGGTCCACAAACGGTTTCGCGTCCTCAAATTCGATGCTCGCGATCGACTTGACTATAGGAGGCCCGAATAAATAGACTCCCCAGTTCTGGGAAATGGCAAGGACCGTACCGCCAACGATAACAACGAGGAGCCACTTAACGCAACGCTTCCAGAATTTTGGTTTCATCTTCCAGTCCCAGATTGAACAAGTCCAGCCTCAGCTGGAACAAGCTCCCCGCGGAAGGCTTTGGCGAGAATTGACTGCGTCAGATTATCTGTATGCGCCTTGGCCCGGGCGCAGCGGGTTTCGGTTTGATCAGTGAATAAACGAGAAACAACTTCCATTATTATCTACCTAATCTCCACAATTTTCATGACCTCATCGCCATAGTGATTAATAACTTTGACGGCGATTTTTCCAGTCTTGGGCTTGGGAAATGGACGAGAGACGGTGGAATAAAGATCATCCCAAAAATCTTCCTTGATGTCAGCTTTAAGAGCTTTTTTGAGTTTTTCATAGGGCTTGTCCGCACCCAGGAAGTAGGCGTGAGTTACGAAGAACGCTTCGCCGTTGTAGTTGGTATCAATGAACCAAGCAGCAATATCGTGGTCCGGATCGCCTGAACCGCTGGAGCGGATTTCGCTCTTTACAGGATCGTAAACGTCGACCCCGACAACCTCTACGACAACGCCTTCCTTCGAATTCTTCACTTTGACTTCTGGCTCTCCAAAAGCAAGGAATAAATTGCCGGAGCCGGTTTTCTTCAGTAAGTCACCCATCGAGAGGTCAGGATTAATTTTAACGCGCATCACTGGTAAACCATTTACTGCAGACGGAACAGAAAACGCGGATGCGTCAAACGAAGTGGCCGCCACAACAAGCAAATCAGCGAATTTCTTTGCCACTCGAACTGCATCATAAATAAAATCATCATCCACACCTCCAAACTCGGGGCCTATCGATACTGCAACTTTCTTGAGGCCTTCTTTCGTTTTGTACTCACCTGAAGCTTGAATCTCGGGCCCACTTGGAAGAATATCGAGATTCACAAATTCCACCCGTGCGCCTTTTTGGCCAGTTTGCACGCCAGCTTTAAGAAGGTTTATAATGGCCCCACAAAACTAGACCAAAAACCAGGTGCCGTTAAGGTATAATTGATGCGCCAAAATGGAGGTCTGGAACATGGGGATACGCAAGCAATTCACGAATGAATTTAAAGCAAAGGTGGCGATGGCGGCACTCAAAGGCGATAAAACAATGGGTGAACTCGCCAGTGAATTTGGGGTTCACTCGACTCAAGTGTCATCCTGGCGCAATGAACTCAAAGACAAGGCAGCCGAAGTGTTTAACGGCTCAGCCGGCACAAGTGCCAGGGAATACAAAGAACAGATCGAGGAGCTCTACAAGGACATCGGCCGCATCCAGGTCGAGAACAACTGGCTCAAAAAAAAATTACATGTTTGAGTCTTGAGGACCGAAGAGCGATGATTGAACGTGAGGAGTGCGAGGGTTTGAGTGTCAGGAGGCAATGTGAGATTCTTTTCATGAACCGGTCGAGTTTTTACTATGAGCCGGTACCTGTGAGTGTCGAAGACAAGGTGATTATGGA
>OBEQ012843479.1_pt1 | contig 14111 bp, 12 predicted proteins | sample 1670901 | NCBI WGS metagenome assembly OBEQ01 (sample SAMEA104232315, study PRJEB22302) | groundwater metagenome | biome: forest; feature: aquifer; material: groundwater | place: USA | collected 2011-08-07 | depth 5.4 m
AATTCGATGCGCTCATCGTTATTCTTCTCACCACTGAATTGCGAGAAAAACGGGAAACTGAGCGGTCTCTCTTTCTGTTTGGACGGATTGAAATAGACGACATCCGCTTTGCGGTCTTCAGGGATCATCGTTAAGAGATCAGTTGCGAAATCGTTTTTAGGATCAACGATGAGACAGGCGATTCGTTCTTTCCCCTGTTTCTGTAAAAGATTATGTAAAATCGTTTTGAGTGTTTCTGATTTTCCAGATCCTGTGCCACCGAGAATATACACATGCTTCTTCATATCATCCCACGTCGGGATCCCGATTGGACTTCCTTCATGCAAGCTGAAGTTTGTCATGCCAAGCCGAACAAAAAATGATTGGGTTGAACGCATGGCGTGGCTTGCGGGCAACTTCTTGAATTTAATCACCTTCACGGATGATGTCGTTTCTGGTGTGAGATTGGGTAGGTGCCAGAGAGAGTAGAGTTCACCGTCGGAGACGATCTGGCTGGAGTTTCTGTAGTGAAAAATTGGACAGAAACGAAATCGTCGTTGTTTTACGACTGGTTGCATCGCAATGATATTTTCTAACTTCTGATTTTTGTTCAGTCGCTCAACTGGCTTCGTAAACAGGCGCTTATGCGTCAGCGTATTCATGCTCTTCTGATTGATTTGTGTGAGCACCGATTGGATGTTGGCCAGCTTCGCTTTGCTTTCTTCAGCAGTCGGCAATACCGTCCAATACGAAATGATGATTTGAAATAAGGAAGATTTCATTTTCTCGATCATGGCTGTTCGGAGTTGAGAAAGAAGATCGGGTGCCCCCGCATCTGCTTGCTTCACGCCTTGTTTTCGGTCGAAAACGCCTTGTTGTCTGCGCTCCTCTTCATCAAGAAGAAAGTGGATGATTTGATTGAAGAAATGAGAGGAGGGAGAGATGCAAATGTTGTAGACCATGAACTGACCAGCTTTCAGACCTTCCATCGTGGAAATAATCGAATCGACAGGGTCGCTTGAGACATCTTTAAAGGTTTTCAGGCGATGATAGAAATTTCCCTCGATGGTGGATTGTCCGAAACTGAGATAGCTTTTTGGATTACGCAAAACTTCTTTCATCACATTATTCTTTTCCACCATCGCAATCTCCGCACCGGGATACGCGTTATAGAGGGCTTTTTCGATGCGATCATAGTAAGTAGAAGGAATGTTAAGACGAAAGGCAATATCTGGGTATTGTCCCCAAATTTGCATAGTAAAGAATACTTTTTTGCTGAAATAAACTTTGCAGAAGCGATAGAGCTTCTGGAAGAAGTACAACGTCGGTGAAAAGGCGTGTACGCCTTCGATGGGGTCAATATAAACAGAATGCAATGTTTTCAAAATTTTCTGTTGGATTTGAAAGGCGGTGGCTTGAGAGTTTTTGGGAATGGTTAGTTCAAGGTAGAGGCTATCAAGCGAAGCGTGATCTAAATCTTTCTTCTTGAATTTCATCTTTTCAAAGGCAGAAGAAAACAAACGAAGTCGAAACACCTTTGTTATGATCCAAATACCAATGATGAGAAAGAGGCCAATGGTAGCGATAAACCAGAGCACGAACTGGGTATCGTGTTGAGTGAATATTTTCAGATATTCGTAACGGAAAAGGAGATGACCGAGGAGTCCAAAATCTTGTTTGAGGCTCGAATGACTGAGCGACGAGGTCGTGCTAGTGGCCGCATGATGGAGTGAGGGAGAAAGCATACTATTCTATTATGATTTCATATTGATGCATCGAGCGTAGGAATGTTGATACTTTATTATTCTTTCTTCCGCCGCTTCTGCGGCGGAAGAAACCCCCACCCAAAATCCCCCAAGGTATCCAGCAGTCAGGTTCAAGAAGGGAAAACAGGGTAAAAAAAGAACAAAAAAAGATAAATTAATTTAAGTAATAAGTAGTAAGTGTTTAGAGAGATAAGGATTAAATACAGAAGTCATAAGTACATCAGTTAATATCATAATCATATATATTCATGCCGTTCAGTTGATTCTGTGGTCAGGTAATAGGCAATGGTTGGGTGGATATGATAAATAGCTGAGATAAAAGGTTTTGAAGGGCTCGGCTAGATCAATGTGGTTGAACTAGTCATTGTACTAGCAGGGCTTGCCGTTTGTAGCGTAGCCAGAGGGGGCAGAGGCATCAAGGTCTGGGGCGGAAGGCCTCCCCAGACCCCTCCTTGGGGCTAGATTTGGGAGATGAAATGGGTACGAGCTTGGGCGTAAAGCCACACCATGCCACAACACCCCGCACAATCGGGGTGTTATGATATCACAGGGGCACAAACCATTTCTTTACCGCCCATTTGTGAAAGTCATGGGCGGTAGAAGAAAAAAATTCTTCTAGGCTCATCCATCTCCATTCGTGTTCAGACTCTTTTGTGACGGGATTGCCCTCAAGGCGTCCACGGAAATAAATCCCGAGTTTGTTGACGGGACCGATATCTTTTGTCTCAAGAAACTGATTCGCCTCTCCCATCCTCTCAAGAGACGTGACGTTGTGTCCGGTCTCTTCATTGACCTCGCGGATCACGGCAGACAAGGGATCCTCGCCCTGCTTGATCCCTCCGCCAGGCAAATGGCATCTCCCTCTGGAAAAAACAACCAACAATCGCCCAGCATCATCGCCAATGATCCCATAAGCCCCGGGCCTATCTGCATACGTTCCGTGAGGATTGCCGAATTGCGGAATGACGGCCATGTTCTTTCCTATCGCGATAAGAGTTGCGTTTCAAAAAACGAGAAGAGGGATGTGTCTCCCGCAATCCAATCCTTTGACCCGCCACGCGTGCCAGGAAGATCCAGATGTGGAAGCTCGGATAGATCAGACCAAATGATCTCTCCAGCCGCGTCCGGCACGCCATCTGCCATCACGTTCGTATCAATGTTCGGCCCATAGATGCCGGAATAAATGGATGCAGAACCTTCCTCCGTTTGATACCCAATGGAAGAAGGATGGAGTCCCTCCATCGCCGCAATCGCGATGTGATCACCACTTCTCACCAGTCCCGTTATGATTCCAGATAACGTGTACTCTTGTGCAACTCCGGCAGGAATAAACTGCGCGTCATGGAAAATAATTGTCATGGTACTCGCCGAACGGGAAGGACTCGGATTGAACATGACCTGATAACTCCCCGAGGGGAGTACCGTGCTTCCGTGACGAACGCGGAAAGAGCCGACCGTGGTACTGGCAGAAGCAAAAGACCCAGTCAATCGGAATACCATCTTCTTCAGATCTACAGGCCCCGCCGCATCAGCCGATACCTGAAACGAGAAGATGTCCATGTCCCCTCCTGATAAGAGTGTGCGCGAAGACAGTCGGTTTGAATGGAAGTACGGCCTTGTCTTAAACATGGCTCGGGGTGGGCCATAGCTGGAAGAACCCACGGCATAGATTGGCGCAGGTCCAGGTGCGCAGTTGGCACGCAGATTATATCTACCGGAAAAAGCCGGTCCCCATCCGGGACCTGTATAATCCCCGCGCATGCCTAAAGCTACATTATGACCAGAGCGCGCGACGCCATTTTCTCTGCCACCCGCGGCGGCAGATGAGATAACCGGATTCAGTTTCCCCCAAATCTCTATGACGGTAGAAGCTCCCGCGGGAATACGAACTGCATCGGCGGGTGGGATGCTGAGATCCGTGTCCGGTAACACAACCGCGCCGGAAGCAAGATTTCCAACCGCAATCGTACGGCCATCATGGGCGAGTGCTACCGCGGAAAAATCCGCCGTATCCGTGGGCGTAAATACCCTTGCGCCCGTGATCATGACATCCCCAATCGTGGCCATGGCCCGATAGCGCGCAAACACATGCCACGTATCTGCCCCAGCGACCACGATTGCCGCATTATCTGGAGCGACGAGAGGCTCCGTGTTTACGGTTAACTGACACGTTGTAAATGGCCCTTCATGATCGGGTGGCGGTGGCGAGCCAACAGGAGGCGCGGGAGGCGGTTGCTTCCCAGGACTTGGAGCCCCACCAAACCATTGACCGCCCGCTCCAGGATTATTGGCGTTGGTCGTGGCCACAGGGCTCGGCTTTCCTTGGTCCACGAGAAAGGGCATGAACCCAAACCCATAGGCGGCCAAACCCATGGCGAAGATCGCGGCCACGGCCACCACAATCTGTGTTTTAATTTTGGTGATCGCGCGCGTTTTGGTGGCGACGGATGAGGAGCGAGGCATAGAAAATAAAAAAGAAATAAAAGATCAAAAAGAAGAGCGCCTACAGAATAGCACAACGTCACGCCTTGCGCATCTTGATGGGGCGTCCAATCCACTCGGCAACCACTTGGCGAATGTCCTCGGCCGTCACGCGTGGCATCTTGCGCTCGGCCGCGCTCGAACCGGCAGCGTGCAACAATCCCAGGGCATGCTGCGTGGAACGCGAGGCTTCGATCGAGACCTTTGCGCCAGCCTCATCAATCAAATCAATGGCCTTGTCCGGGAGAAAACGATCGTGGATGTGGCGCTTGGCCAAGGTCACCGCGGCTTTGACTGCCGCCTCTTCGTACATTACCCCATGATATTTTTCGTAGGTCTCCTTGATCCCGCGTAAAATCTGCAACGTGGCTTCAGCCGAGGGTTCCCCTACGATCACCGGTTGGAGGCGACGATTGAGCGCGTCATCCGGCTTGATAAACTTTTCATATTCCTGCCAGGTGGTGGCACCGATCATCTGGAGATCGCCGCGCGCCAGGGCCGGCTTTAAAATATCCGAAACGTTGATCGCACCTTCCGCGCCCTTGGCCTGCTCCACCATGTGCACCTCGTCAATAAACAAAATGATCTTACGCGCCGCGGCCGTCATCTCCTGAGTCAACGTTCTCATGCGCTCTTCAAACTCTCCGCGATACTTGGTCCCGCCGATCAACGCGCCTAAATCCAACGCTAGGATGCGCTTGCCTTGAATGGTCTTTGGAACGTCTCCTTTGACGATCTGCCGCGCGATCCCCTCCACGACCGCGGTCTTCCCAACGCCAGGCTCTCCGAGCAGCAACGGATTATTTTTACTGCGACGCGATAAAATGTGCATCACGCGCTCGATCTCTTCATCGCGTCCGATCACCGGATCGAGATGATCCGCATCTTTGGTGAGATCGCGTGTGTATCTCTCGAGCACGGATCCGCTTGGAGATGACGAACTGCCTTCATGATCACCCCGACGTTGCGCTTGCCACCAATACAAAAGTCCAGCGCCGATCATGACGGCCAAGGTAAGCGCCTGCTGTTTTGACATAGCTAGGCACCATCATACCACAGGAGATCATCTTCATCATCGATAGCCCAACACGAAAGCGGGATCGACATAAGTTTTCAACTCTTGTGGGTGTTGAACATAACCGCGTAACTGAATATTCGGACCTTGGTGAATCCCTACTCGATGCGCTGCGCTTCTGTTATCGTGTCAACTCTTCTCCACCCAACCAGGATAAGGAGGCGGTCCCTGCAATCCAATCACGTGAACCGCCGCTTGTCCCGGGAAGATCCAAATGCGGAACCTCAGAAAGATCCGACCACACAAAACCCGCGGTCGCATCCGGAACCCCATCCGCAAAAGCGCTCGTGTCGATATTGGGCCCCAAGATCCCATCACGCTCGCCTGAGACTCCTTCTTCTGTCAAATACCCTATGGCATTCATGGAAGAGGATACGGCTGAATCGGCACCGATCCTTACGCGATCTCCGCTCATAATGGGACCGTGGATCACACCATGCAGGGTGTAGACACTGCCACTCCCGGAAATCACATTCGAATGAAAGAAAACGATCATAAGCTTGTTCCCCAGATCCCAAATATGATAGGAGGGATCCCGGGTTACGTCCGCGCTAGGCAAATCCATGGATCCACGACGGAGGCGGAAACTAACCAAAGCCGTACTGGTAGAGAAGAAGGATCTATCGATTTTGAGAACAATTTTTTTGAATACCCAGGGGCCTGCTGCATCGGCCGAGGCCTGGAACTGATAAAGATCCATGTCTCCTCCGGCCATCAATGTATGCGAAGGAAGAGAGACGCGCGAGAGTTGCGGTCGGGTCTTAAACATCGTGAATGTGGAACCATACGTGGAAGAGCCAACCGCATAGACTGGGGAACCTGAAGCGCAGCGAGCACTGACATTGTAGCGTCCGGCATAGGCGCTGTTCCAAGGAGATGCCGTCACATCCGCCTGAATGCCAAGCGCTACGGGATTGCCGGATCGTGCCGGACCCGAACCTGAACCCGCGGCCGCCGAAGAAACAACCGCGTTTAACTTTCCCCAAACCTCGATCGCGACAGATCTGCCCATCGAGATATGAATGGGGTGACCGGACAGATCAATGTCTTTTGCGCTCATAATTCCAGCAGGCAGCACATCGGATCCGCGGAGAGCTCCGTCCTGAAAAATACCCACCTCAGAAAAGTCTCCGGCCTGATACGGAGCGAACACGCGGACGCGATCAATCGTCAAATCTTCTAATAATGTCGCTGAAGCCGCAAAGCGCCCAAACATATGCCAAACATTCCCGCCGGCCACCATGATTCGATCGCGCGATTCCTCTGCATCAATCGTCTGAGGAGTCACGACCAGCTGGCAGGTCGTCCGCATCTCGTCTGGTGATCCTCCATGGGCTGGCCCCCCATCTACGAGAGCTGGCTCCCCAACAGGAGGCGCAAACTTCCCTTCCTTCCCAGAAGGCGTTCCCGAAGGCATCGCCAACCCTCCTCTGACGATATCATTATCATTCGCATTCGATGTGGCCACAGGGCTCGGCTTTCCTTGGTCGACGAGAAAGGGCATGAACCCAAACCCGTAGGCCGTGAGTCCAAGGGCGAAGAGAACTGCAGTGGCGACGAAGATTTGCGTTTGCGTTTTTGTGGTCGCGTGTGTCTTCACTGCGACCTTGGATGACTTAGCGGGCATAGGTACGAAAAGAAAAATAAAAAATGCGATGAGAATTATGATAGCACGCCGTCGATCTTACGTCCTATGCCTCGTCGGAGAACTTCCCACCCAATCCTTTACCACTTCTTCAATATCTTCCGACGTAACGATTTTTCCTCCCGCGCGGGAGCCAGCCGCATGCAGCAACCCCATCGCATGATGCGTACTCCGCGAGGCTTCGATTGAGACCTTTGCGCCGGCCTCATCAATCAGATCAATGGCCTTGTCTGGTAAAAAACGATCATGAATCTTGCGCTTGGCCAACGTCACGGCGGATTTCAACGCTTCATCCGCGTACGTCACGCCGTGATAGGTTTCATAGGTCCCTTTGATGCCGCGCAAAATCTGGAGTGTGGCCTGCTCTGAGGGTTCGCCGATGATCACGGGCTGAAGCCGACGATTGAGCGCGTCATCCGGCTTGATAAACTTTTCATATTCTTGCCAGGTCGTGGCACCGATCATCTGGAGATCGCCGCGCGCCAGGGCCGGCTTTAAAATATCCGAAACGTTGATCGCACCTTCCGCGCCCTTGGCCTGCTCCACCATGTGCACCTCGTCAATAAAAAGAATGATGCGACGGGCAGCCGAGGTCATCTCCTGCGTGAGCTTCTTCATCCGCTCCTCAAACTCTCCGCGATATTTGGTTCCACCAATCAAGGCTCCCAAATCCAACGCCAAAATTCTTTTCCCTTGAATCGTTTGAGGAACCTCGCCTTTGACGATCTGCCGTGCGATCCCTTCCACCACCGCCGTCTTCCCAACACCCGGTTCTCCGAGCAACAAAGGATTATTTTTGGTGCGACGTGACAAGATGTGCATCACACGCTCGATCTCATCATCCCGTCCGATCACCGGATCAAGCGTGTCAGCATCTTTCGTAAGATCACGTGTATACGTTTCTAACACAGATGCCCCCGCACTCGATGAATCATCTTGTTTCTCCCGACGTTGCGACTGCCACCAATACAAAAGCGCAGCGCCGATCATGACGGCCAAGGTAAGCGCCTGCTGTTTTGACATAACTAAGCACCATCATACCACAGGAGATCATCTTCATCATCGATAGCCCAACACGAAAGCGGGATCGACATAAGTTTTCAACTCTTGTGGGTGTTGAACATAACCGCGTAACTGAATATTCGGACCTTGGTGAATCCCTAGATGTAAATGTTTACGCGTGTAAGAAGTTTCCACGCTTTGTCCTCGACCTAAGACCCCGATCTTGTCCCCAGGTTTGAGGATCTGACCGACGGTCGTTGTGACGGAGGCAAGCTTGAGATGCCCATAAAGAACCGTGACCGGCTGCTGATTCCACAGACAACGCTGGATCACCGTTCCCCCATATCCACTCACCGATCGGCGATCGATGATTTTTCCTTCGCAGATACTGTAAACCGCCACGGGCCGGCTACCTTCGTCGGCAAAGATTTCAAAATCGAGTCCGGTATGGTAACCCGTGAACCGTTCCGGAGGATGAAGAGGCGTATGCGTTGGATCGACATAGAGGCCAAAGGTTATTTTTTTAAAACGCTCGGAAGTGCGATCAAGAGGCGAAGACCACGTTGACGATGAGGATGGAGGAGACGGGGCGGATGCCGCCGAAGCCAAAGGTTCTACCGAACGCGTCAGCGTGGGATGACAACCTGGAAAAATAACGACGGCTAACCCAAGCGTACACATGGAACGTAACCACTGATGGTACTTCATAAAATGACCAGAGGTATGCCAAAGAAGGAGAGACGTCACACATCGCGCTCTCATAAAGCTATTGAGTCTCGTTCAAGAGATTCTGATATTCCATCCACGCAACCGCATGCATTCAAGTTCTCTTTTCATCCGAATCCACTCTCCTTCTCTTTAAGCGTAGGCTTCTGAAAAAAGGTGTCAAGAAAAAAAGGTGGATAAGTTTTCATGTGCCCCAGCATCCTTGTCAGAAGATTGGCTTCTTGATACCTTTCGATCAAGAAAAAAGAAAAGATCATTTGCCGAGGTGGCGAAACTGGTAGACGCACTAGCTTGAGGTGCTAGCACCCGCAAGGGTTTGGAGGTTCGAGTCCTCTCCTCGGCACCAGACAAAAGGGCGGGTCACAAACCCGTCCGTTTGCTTGGACGCTTAGCTCAGCTGGTTAGAGCGCCTCGTTTACACCGAGGAGGTCGAGGGTTCGATCCCTTCAGCGTCCACCATGATGAAATCGCGGTACGAAGAACCGCGGTTTTTTCGTCGTGGGAGCGGATTTTTCGGTGGTTCGAGTCTCCCGCTTTTGGCACTTCACCCGACAGGTGCACGTGGTCGAGGATCCACGTGGAACAGCAGGCAACGCCCCGGCGACTAGCCAGAGGATGCAGCGACGCCGCCGTGCGAGTTCGCGGTGTGGTCGCCGTGCGTCATTCTGGAATTCTCACCGACGGACGCACCTGAGCGGGCACCCCGGCGTCGAAGTCCTCACAGAGCGCTGCCGCCGTCCACGCGATGCCGCAGGCGGGAGCGCGATCGGCAATCTGGCCGAGCGCGGTCGTCTTGCCGTACCCGGCCGGAGCGACGACGGCAGCGATGCCGGGGCGCGTCCCGCGCGCCGCGTTGAGGACGACGCGCAACTGATCGTCGACGCTCTGCCTGAATACACGCGGAAGTCCCTCGGGCTGAAGGCGTGCGCGGAATGTGCTGAGGCGATCGCCACGCCACGCATCGGGTGCGTCGACGACGATGGCGTGACCACGCGCGCGGTCAATGCGCACGGGGACTCGCAGCGCGCCGAGGGCGGTGTGCAGGCTGTCAAACGCGCGCTCCACGGTTCGCGCCGCAAGTGCGTCGCTGCCGTCGGGCAGTTTCTTTTCGAACGCGGCGTTCCCGAGCGCCGCTGGGTCGCGCGCCGACGACGGCATCGCGAAGAACGATGTCGCCCGGCGCGCGACGCTGTGTACGGCATCAATCCCTGCTCGATCCGCTGACGGAACAAGACGCTCGTACTCGTCGTCCGCAACGTTCGCGAGCTGTTGCAAGGCTTCGAGTAGGCGGTGTTCGCGCCAGCTCACGGCACGAGTGTCGCCGAGCACGCACAGGACGGGAAGTGTCTTTGGCGGGGATCGTGCTCGTACTGGCGGGCGTGCCTCGCTCTTCGGCGGCGTGGCGCGCGCCTTCGGGGGGGGGGGAGCTCGCCGCACGCCGCACGTTCGTCGAGCCCAATTTCATCGACGGAAACTGAAGAGCCCCACGATCGAGAGACCGCGGGGCGAGGAGCGCACGAGAGAGCTGCGCGACGAAAACATGCTGGCCGACGGACCGTCCGGTGCCGGGATCCTACCCCCGACATCAGCGAGCCGCCCGCGCCGCGAGGAGCAATACCGTGCCCCACGAAAACGCGAATGACACCAGTCCGCCGGCCAGGCCGGATTCCGACGAGAACGATCAGAATCCCGCCAAGTTCACGGCAGACGAGCCCACCTACCCCCACCCTCGGGGTTCGACCGCACCTCGTCAAGAGGCGCGACGCCAGCGTCGTCGCCGCTCGTTGGCGCGCACGGCGAACGTGGCCGCAGCGTCGGCGCGACCAGAGAATGTGCTCGCGTCGCTCTCCGCGCAGGAGATCGCCGATGCGATCCGCCGTCAGCCGATCCGAGCCGCGAAGGACACTGCGAACCGCCGCGTCGCCGAGTTCTCGATTCCGCTCCTATACCCCCTTGCGGTTGCGCAACGAACACGCAGCGACGTTCAAGTCGCTCTCTTCCTTGCCGACCACGACCTGCGTCGCGCGGACGCGTCGAACGCGTACATCCCGGACGCCATCGTCGTGGTGGAAGAGGAAGGGGCGGATCCGGTGCGCATCGTCGTCGAAGTCGATCTCGGGGGCGAGCGTGCGCTCCAGTTCGCGACGAAGATCGAGACGACGCTCGCGCTCCAACGCGCGGGCCGCGCGGTGTGGGGCCTCAAGTTCCCCAAGTGAGGAGATAATATGAGCTACGATCTAGTCTTTACGCCGCTGTCACTCTCGGCGTCCCGCGTTCCCTTTTGCCGTACCGTTGAGCTCAATGGACGGCTTGTGGGACAAGACGCAAGTGATTCCGCACGGCGAATTCAAGTCCTCCGGTTGACAGCATCGGTGTTCGCAGTTCCTGGCGACTACCCGCTCAGTATCCAAAGCGATGTCCCTTTCGGCAGTCTTGTACTCGGCGGCAAACGAGCGCGCGATTTGTCGATCGTCCTGCAGCCTCAGCCGGAGGTTTGGGACTCGCTGGAAAAGGCGCGGACTGCTCGCGAAAGCGGCGACATCGAAATTCGAGTAATTCTGAATGGCCTTGGCGCAGTCTTACATTCGCTGGATCCGGCACAGCGCAATTCGCCCGACCTTCTCGTTGATCCCAGCGAGTTGAACATCAGGACGTATTCCGAAGAGCGCCGTTCTGAGACGCTCCGTGTGGATCGCGATGTATGGCTCGGCCTTCTCAATAACATAGGCTTCGAACGCTACACGGTATTCGAGCTTCCCGCGCGCACGCTGAAGTCAGTCCCTCAACTCGAACCGGCCCTGGAGTCGTTACGGCGAGCGGAGGACAACTTCCGACATTCGGACTGGAACGGAGTTCTCGTAGAGAGCCGAGCAGCGATCGAAGCCGCGGGAGGCGCAATGGCGCCGACTGGCCAACTGCCGGCGGGGTATGCTGCATTGTGGGCGGCGATGTTCTCAGAGGAAAAAGATCACGCGAAGCGGGCGCCAATTGATGAAACCGTGAAAGCATTCAGCGCGTTCCTCCACCTCGGCCGGCACCGCAAGCCACCGTTCTGGCCGATCGACCGGCGCGACGCTCTGTTCGCATTGCGCGTCACACTGGCATTCTTCGAGTACGTGTCTACCCGCTTCGAGGGCTTGGGGTCGTAGAAGGACACGGTTATGCCTGCATCATTGAAGTGAGCGCTCCGTTTTGCGATTGGAGCTGCGATCGGTATAATGGACCATCTCCGCCCGGCCGTCGTGCCCGTCCGCGTTGGTGTGCCGCGTTTGGCCGTATGAGCTACGTGAGTGGATGACGTGGATCGACTGCACGATCTGTCGTAGCTCCCACATATTGTCTACCTATGTCCCCGATTCTCGCTACTGAATGCGCCGCTGCTGGAAGTCTCGTGCTCACAGATGAAGTCCTCCTGGGCCATGATCCTGGCTTGGGCCATCCTGAGTGTCCTGAGCGACTTGAGCGATTGCTGGCGGTGGTCGCGTCGCCGCCCCCTGGCGTGCGGGTGCGGTGCGTGGCGCGCGATGCTGGTCGGTGGGAGCTATGTGCCGCCCACGACCCCGTGTATGTCGACGGCATCCTCGGCGTCGCACGGCAACATGCGGTTATTGATCATGAAACGTTGCTCGGCACCGGGTCGGTCCCAGCGGCAATCCGCGCCGCAGGCGTTTGTGTCGAGCTGGTTGAAGCGATTCTCGCGGGTGAAGTGCGGAACGGGTTTGGGCTCGTGCGCCCCCCAGGCCACCACGCGAGCCGCGTGTGCGGTATGGGGTATTGCGTCTTCAACAACGTCGCGATCGCGACGCTTGCCGCACGTCGGTGCGGCGTCGAGCGCATCCTCGTTGTCGACACGGACGTCCACTACGGCAATGGCACCGTCGACATTCTGAGGGATGTGGATGGCGTGCTCGTGGTGTCCCTTCACCAAGACGGGCTCTTCCCCCGGGTGCCGGGGCGTTCTGCGCGCCCGCAGACGCATGCAGTGGTGGCGTGCTGAACCTGCCGATTCCACCGCTCGCAAGAGACTCGGAGTATCGCCTGCTTTTCGAACATGTCGTGTGCCCGGTCGCGGAGATCTTCCGCCCCGAGCTTGTGATCGTCGCAGCCGGCTTCGACGCACACTGGCGCGACCCACAGGGTGGGATGCTGCTCTCGACGTGCGGTCTGGTCGCCATCATGGGTGCGCTCTGCGATCTTGCGCGCGCCCATTGCGGCGGCCGGATCGCCTACGTTCTCGAGGGCGGTTACGACTTGGATGCCCTCGGCGAGTGCGTCGCGGGAACGCTCGGTGTACTGGCGGGTGCGGCATGGGCGTGGCCCGACGGCGACGCACCGCGCCCGGAGATCTGGGGTCTGGTGCGTCGCGCGCAGAACGAGCTCGCTTTCGACCGGTGACTCGCGCTACGCTGCGTGGCGGTGAGTGGCACATGGACGTGGACAGGATCCTCTCGTCAATCGTTGATCCCGGGCAGTGGGAGGCGTACGCGTCGTGGTTTGCGTCGCTCGAGGCTCGGGCGGCTTCTCTCACTGCCGACGTGCCGGGCGAGGCGCTGATCGCAGTCCGCGGCGACGACCTCGCGCTGCCTGTTGATCCGGTAGGCCGATTTGGTGTCGACCGGTTCCGGCGATTCCTGGGCGCCGTGCTCGCCGCCGACTGGCTAACCTACGCGGCGCCCGACGACCGCGCAAACATACTCCGCCTCGGCTTCGTCATCGATCGGTTCCCACAGGGGTTCCGGGTCTGGTTCCTCGCAACCAACGCTGGCTGGCTGCCAGTCGGCTACAGCGGCTGGGACCCCATCGACGCGGCGACGTACAGGCGTCTTGTTACAAACGACCCACCGATATCGGATCGTGCGTTCGTCCCGCTGACGTCTGCTGATTCCGACGGCTACATCTACATTTTCAACTATAGTATCTTGCCACCATTCCGGGATGGGGTGGGATCGCGACGCCTGCTTCGGCGGCTCAACGAGGAGATGTGCGCAGTGGCGCCTCGTGGCATGGCGGCGATCACGGTGTCACCGGAGGGAGCCGCAGTTGCAGCACGCTTCGGCCTCACGTTCCGCCACACGATCAAGGTCGGCGAATCCTTCGAGGATATTTGGACGGGGCCCGACAACGGAACCGGTTAGCGTTCGTCGTCAGCGAAGGGTAGGACGGCGCGCAGTTCGGCGGCGCCGGTAAGGAGCATGACGAGTCGATCGACACCGAGCGCCATGCCGGCACCAGGGGGGAGACCCTTTTGAAGCGCGGCTAGGAACGCCGCATCGAGCGTCACCGTCTCCTTCCCAAGGGCTTCCCTGGCTTTGAGCGCCTCGCCGAAGAGGCGCTCCTGGAGAGCTGCATCCCGTAGGAACGGGAAACCATCTGCAATCTCGACGCCGGCGATGAAGAGTTCACTGCGTGCGGCGAGCGTCGGCCGATCTGGCAGGAG
>OBEQ010115028.1_pt1 | contig 14109 bp, 9 predicted proteins | sample 1670901 | NCBI WGS metagenome assembly OBEQ01 (sample SAMEA104232315, study PRJEB22302) | groundwater metagenome | biome: forest; feature: aquifer; material: groundwater | place: USA | collected 2011-08-07 | depth 5.4 m
CCCGTCACCGCCACGAACACCTTCGGGTGGGTGGTCATGAACGCTTCGGCCCACGCCTGCGCGAGGTTGACCATCGTGTCCGACCCTTTAATCTGCAGCGTGCCCTGCAGTTCCTCCGCACTCGCCACGGTCAGGCCCAGGCATCCCACACCCAGCACCACCGCGTGAATGGTCTTCCATGGCTCTCGTGGCATCACACCGTCTCCTCTCGCTGTGCTCAACGGGTTAGAATGTGGTCACCCAGTCGGCCAGGATTCTATCCTCGCCTGCCTTGGCCCCGGTGACCTGCTCAGCCTGGAGCACCTTGGCGCCAAGTGTGGAATGCTTGAGCATGGCGAGCGTCACCCACCAGACATTGCCGTAGCGGTTGGTGCCGCCACCGCCGAAATCCGAGTCGACGAACTCATCGAAGGCCGCGTCTCGCTCCAGCCGCTCGAAGAAGTAGCCGGCCTCCCATCCTTTCTTGAGCCATCCGCTCAGGTTCGTCAGGCTGAAGGGTTGCGTCGCTTTGCCCACCTTGAGTCCCACCATGAATCCGTCGTTCCCGCTCGAGCTGGCTGAGGCGTTGTGCACCCAATCACCGAAGAGCGAGACAGGGTAGCCGGCGACTTGCGAGGCCAGCTCAACTGAGGGGTTGAGTTGGTTGAAATCCTTGACCGAGGCCGTGTTGGTCGCGATACGCGTGATCGGATCGGTTCCGGCCTTGGCGGATGTCGTCACATTCATGTAGTCGTGGTAGGCCAAGGCGCTCGTCAGCTTGAGATTCTTGAGCACTTCTGTCTCTGAATTTGCAAAGGGCGTCACGGAGGCCCCACCCTGCACCACCCAGAGGGCGGCGGGCTCTGATTCATCGGAATCGAGCGCAAATGCCCCGTTGTTGCTAAACACCGTTACCGGCCCCAGCTCCTTCGACAGTTTCAGGGCGACGCCATCCCATGTGAGATCCGGATCCCAGACCATCGGCGTCACGGTCCAGAGGGGATTTTCCATCATGCCGCCGATCGCCGTCACTTTGCTGATGCCGGCGATCTCTGGACTATACTCGACGTAGGCCAAATCCAGGACGATGGGTTTTTTTCGGAAGAAGTCATCGAAGGTTTTATTCGTCGACGTCGGATCGTCAAATGGCGTCGTGGCGGTACTACCTGAGACGCTACCGCCTAAGGTGGTGCCGGTAGCCAACCGAGCGGTGACTTTCAACTGGTCGTTGGCTTTGCCTTCAAATCCATAGCGAAATCGAATGCGCTGCCGGTTGACATCGTTGCCGGTCCCGACCCGGTTCCGGTATTCGTTCCGTAACCGGAGATCGCCTTTCCACTTCCAATTGCGCGCGGAATCCGGCACAATCTCCTTCGCGAGCTGCTTGTTCCGCTCCTCCTTGGTCTCGGTGATTTCGCGCCGGATCTGGCCCGCGTCCACATTGTTCAAAATCCCCTTCTCCACGAGTTTATTCAACAGAATATCCACTTCGCTCGCAGCTCCAGCCACCCCGGGAAGGCAGCCGAAGACGATCGCTCCCACAACCAGCCAATGCCTCCAAGATTTCATGGCCTCGTGATTCCTCCTCCTCTTGTGTGACTGTCCCCACGCGGTACCAAGGCTGCGTTCGCAAGTGTAGACGGGACGTGTCAGCGCCATATGTGGGATGTGTAAAAAGTGTGCAAGTTCTTATTCAGGATTACAGTGATTGACTCATTTCTAATGGAGGGCGGAGCTAATACAAACGCATTATCTTCTGAGACATTCCGCGGGATAATGCGTTTGTATCATATGGCATGGCAAGCAGTTCCAATTATACAAACGCACCTGAGCGCTCAAGAATGAGTGCGTTTGTATTAGACGGTCGAGATCGGGAAGGTCATCGTGAACGTGGAGCCGTGGTTGACGCGGCTGCGTACGTTGATGGTGCCGAGATGGAGCTCGACGAGGTGCTTCACAATGGAGAGCCCTAAGCCGGTGCCGCCGAGCGCGCGGGAGCGAGCTTTGTCCACCCGGTAGAAGCGCTCGAAGATGCGAGGCAGATCCGGCTCCGGGATGCCGATGCCGGCGTCCTCCACGTCCACGCGCAGCACGGCACCATCGGCTTGGGCGCGTACGGTGATCCGGCCGCCCGGCGTGTTGAACTTCACGGCGTTATCGAGGAGGTTGATGAAAATTTGCCGCAGCCGTTCGGGATCGCCGCGAATCGGCGGCAGGTCCGCGGAGATGGCCAGGTCCAGCGTCACCCGGTGCTCCCCAAGCTGCTGCCGGAAGCTGGGCAGGAGGCTCTCGAGGAGTGGGCGCAGGGGAACGGACTGGAGCTTCATGGCAACGGCCTTGGACTCGATCTGGGAGAGCTCGAGCAGGTCATCGATGAGCCGGCTCAGGCGCGTGGCGTCCTCGTCGATCATGGAGACGAATCGACGGTTATTCGCCGGATCCTCCAACGCGCCGCTCAACAACGTCTCCACCAGCCCCTTGATGGATGTGAGTGGCGTCTTGAGCTCGTGCGAGACGTTGGCAACGAACTCCCGCCGCATCCCCTCCAGACGGCGGATCTCGGTCACGTCCTGGACGACCAGGACGAGCGCAGCGCTTCCCTCGCACGGTGCGGCTTGAAAACGAATGACGCGCTCCGTCGGCGCGAACGCTTGGATCTCGCGCGCGGCGAGCCGTCCCCCTCCAAGCGACTCGCTGATCAGCGCGTCCACGTCGGGGTGGCGGAAGATCTCCATCAGCCGCTTCCCCATCGCCTGGGAGGGCTGGGTGTTGAAGAGCCGCTGAGCGGAACCGTTGAGCCACAGGATGTGGCCCTCGGGATCGAGCGCCACGACCCCCTCCACCATGCTCTCGAGGATCGCCTGGGCTTGGTTTCGTTGGGCCTCCAGTTCCTGCACGCGCTGCCCGAGTCGAGCGACCTCGTCGGAGCGCGTCGAGGCCGGGCGCGTCACGGCCGATACCCACCATCGGGTCCAGGCGGCTGCGCCCGCGAACAGCACGACTCCCATCAGCACGCGAAGAGCTGGGGGGAAGGGAGCAGACACAATCGCCATCGAGAGGAAGCTGACACTCGTGAGGCCGGCCACGAACGCCCAAACCAGGCGAGGCTGGGAAGGCGGGTTGGGGGAGGAGCTATATGAAACCACCATTGCAAGTTCACATCCCAGGAGGTGGTTTCATATCATCGGGAAAAGGACGCTAAGGGACAGAACCAGCGTCGAGTATCTTGAGATTATCCCTGTCGTTTTCCCCATTTCTAAATGCGCCTCGAATGTTAGTTTGCATGTGTGGGCGCATTTAGAGGGTATCGCGGTCAAAGCGGTAGCCCGCGTTCTTGACGGTGACAAGGCGCCTCGCTTCGCTCTTGAGCTTCTTGCGCAGCTGCCCGACGTGCACATCCACGGTGCGCGTCTCGATCTCGAGCGACTGCTCCAGGCCCCAGACGCGGTCGAGGAGGCCATCGCGCGTCAGGACGCGGCCGTTAGCCTCCAGCAGCGCCCGCAACAGCTCAAACTCCTTCGCGGTCAGCTCCACCGGTTTGTCTTTCACGCTGACGAGGTGCTTACCGAAGTCCACCCGGAGGTCACCCACGGCCACCATCTCTTCAGATGCGGGCGTGTTGGTTCGCCGCAACACCGCTTTGACTCGCGCGACGAGCTCCTTCGGGCTGAACGGCTTCGTCATGTAGTCGTCCGCCCCGAGTTCGAGTCCGACGATTTTGTCCGACTCGTCGTGCTTCACGGTGAGCATGATGATCGGGATCTGCTTCGTTCGACGATCCTGACGGAGGAGCCGACATACCTCCCACCCATCATGCTCCGGCAGCATGACATCGAGCGTGATCAGATCGGGGACTTCGCGCTGGGCCAGCTCCACCGCCCGCTTGCCGTCGGACGCCGTCAGCGTCCGGAAGCCGGCCTTCTGGAGGTTATAGGTGATGGTCTCCACGATGTGTTTCTCGTCATCGACCACCAGGATCTTCGCGTGTGTCATCGGTCCCTCTCACATCCCGTATGATAACAGAAGCTCGCCGGAGATACGAGGCCTAGAGCACATTTCAAAACCACCCCAGATTGCGAATTGCGGATTGCGAATTGCGGATTGACCGACGACATAATCCGCAATCGACAATCCGAAATCCGCAATTCCTGGGGTTTTGAAATAGGCTCTAGAGACGTGCCTTGAAAAACCGGAGGCTCTCGCGCTTGATGTAGGGAAGGAGGAGATAGGATGTGTAATGGCCGGTGGGCAGGAAGACCGCTTTGGGTTTTCCCAAGGCCCGATAGAGGCGCAGGGCGTTCGCTCGTCCGATCGTGCGGTCGGCGAGGGCGATGAACAGGAGCAGGTGGCGTCGATCCACATAGGGCGCGAGGCGGATGGGGTCGGTGTGCACCTGCTCCTCGAGGAGCCGCCGCAGCGTCGTGCGGTCAAGCCGTCGAGACGCCAGGTAGCGATGGAGCGGCTTCGTGAGCAGGCTGTCCTTCGAGGTGAGCAGGATGTCCGCAACACTCCCCCCGGCCAGCCCGATGACATGCACGCGCAAGCGGGGCTCCACCGCCGCGGCGATGACGCTGGCGATGCCTCCCATGCTGATTCCGAAGCTGCCCATCCGGTGCGGATCGACGCGATCGTTGGCTTCCATCCAGTCCACGACCTGCCGGATTCGGATGATCCCTTGGCGCAGGAGGAGCTCGATGTGTGAGACGTCCCGTTCAGGAGGCACCTTGAGCGTCTTGCGGTGGACCAGGGCCACGTGGAAGCCGCGGCGAGCGAGAAATCGGCAGATGCCTTGCTCCAGCGGGTAGTCGCCCCCGAGGATCGGGTTGAAGAGGATGGCTGGCCGCCGCCCCGGCTCCGTTGCTTCAAACCACTCGAACTCCACGATCGGCTCGGTCGGCTCGAAGCCTGACACGGAGAGCGGAAATTGGACCAGGAGCTCGCGAAAGGCCGGCGCTTCTCGGATCAACTGGACGCTCGCCTGAGACGTTCGCTTCGGATACTCGTAATACGCGGCGATTTCGCTCGGGAGCGGTTGGGGTGCGCTCGACGGGCCGCGCAGCGGGACCGCGGCGCAGCCGGCAAGCCAGCTCGACAGCAGTACGCTTGACAGCAGTAGGGGCAGGGGGGGCGTCACCGGAATCCTACTGCCTACTGCCGTCGAGCCGTCGAGCCTGGATCGGTTATGGAGTGGTGGGCACTGATGCATCGTTCCCATCAGCGGATGATGGAGTCTGGGAGTTTTCGCTAGCTGCTGGTTGTTGACTGCTGTCTGCTGGAACCGCGGGCCGCTCGCCTGCGCTCGGGGCAGGCCCCGCCTGCGACGGGGCAGGCCGCACATAGATCGGGTTTGAGAAGATCCACGGCTTGTCATGGCGGAACGCTTCCAGGCGATACACTCCGGGCTCGGTGACCGGGATATCCCAGTTTTGCCCGATGGTCGTGGCGATCGATCGTCCATCCTGAAACAGCGTGAGCTGCGCCGGTGCAGGCAGCCACGTCATGAGGTGGAGTGTCGGCTCGAAGGCGATCTCATCTCCCATCACCCCCACCACCCGCGTCCCAACCGCTGCGAGAAACGAGAACCCCTTCGCTTCCGCGACCAGCTCGATCGCGAAGTACACGTGCCCCCGTCGAAACGCATCATAGACCGCGTCTGCCGTCAGCGTCTCACTGGGGATCAGGAGGTGCGTACGTACAATCTGGAACATGACCTCATAGGGGGCGAATTTGAGTCCCCACAGGTGGAACTCATGCGCATCGGTGGAGCCGATGCCCACGACCCTCCCGTGCTGGCGGATCATCTCATCCCACTTCGCCAGCGGGTCGTACGGCCGATCGAGGATCGAGAAGTAGAACGGCCCAGCCGGGGCCGTGAGCGTCCAGAACACGAGCCGCGCGCGGTTCTCATCCAGGGTGTCGTGGGCGACGTTATAGGCCTCGATCCCCGTGAAGCCCGTGACCGTCCAGTCCTTCCACCGCGCATTCTTGAAGTACGGGTGGGCGATGAACCCCAACCCTCCCTGCCGATTGACCTCGTTGATGATGTCTTGGACCGGCTGGTAGCGATCGATCTCTTCGTGGACGTTGAACGCGAGGTAGTGGCCGCTTCGGGTGGAAAGCTCCGTGCCCACGAGGACGAGCGTCATCCCGTGCCAGCCCTGCTTGCCGTCGCGCAGCGGGCGCAGGTTGTTGTGCTCGGTGAGGATGCAGTAGTCGAGCCGCTGGGCGTTGGCCACGCGCACGACGTCCTCGAAGCGGCCGTGCGCGTCATGGGAGTACGTCGTGTGGATGTGGATGGCGCCGACGAAATCGTGGTAGCCGTCGTCAGGGATGTTCGGAGTCCGCATGGCGTCTGGCGGAAGACGCGGGGAGCGCAGGTGCGAGATCACCGCGCATCCTGCTGCGGCCATCAGCCCACAGCCTACCGTCCACAGCCACAGCCAGCGTCTCATGACGTCTCCGAGCGGCCGGTGAACGTGAACCGATCCAGGTGGAGCGTGGGCACGACGGCACACCCCAGCTCTTGGCTCGGCTCCGCCACGAGCCGCCGCTCCTTCGAGACGCCACGCACCCGCTTGAACGCTTCGAGGAGACTCTGGGTGAAGCGCATCGTTCGCACCGGCTGGGTCACCTGACCGTCCTCGATGAGGAAGCAGCCCTCGCGCGTGAGGCCGGTCATCAGCGCCTCGCGCGGATTGAGCAGCCCATTCACGTAATGGAACCGAGGGATGAGTAGGCCGCGCTTGCACGCGCGGATCATCTCGGAGACGAGCCCCTCTCCTGGGGCCATCACGAGGTGGAGCGGGATCGGCCCCTCGACATCGTCCGGGGGCATACCATGCCCGGTGGACGGATGGCCGAACCGTTTCCCGTACGTCGCATCGTAGACGATGCCCGTGGCCTTCCCGCGATCGATCAGCACCACCCGCTGCTTCGGCGTGCCCTCGAAATCGAACGGGATGCGCAGGCTCATCGGCTCGTTGCCGTCGTCGGTGATCGTGATCTGCGCTCCGAAGAGCCGCTCTCCCATGCGCCCTGCGAGGCAGCTGGTGCGCTCCTCGACACTCTTCGCGCCGAACGCCGTGTAGCCCAGCCAGGTGACGAGCTCGGCCACCGCCTCAGGCTCGAGGATGACCTCGTACGCGCCCAGCGGGATCATCGCCAGCTCCTCGCGGTGGAGCGACTGACTCAGCGACGTCTTGAGGAGTCCCTCTAGGCCAAGGCGATCCAGGTTCCGAGCCACACCGCTCGCGTAACCGGAGAGTGCGCGATACATCGTCACCAGCTTCGCGCCGGCGGTCGTGGACGCCGCGTAACACGCCACCCCGGAGGAGTTCACCACGCTGAACTCATCTTCCCCTGTCACCAGCGAGCCCGCCAGCTCCGCGCCCGCGCCCCGGCACAACTGGAAGAGCCGCTTCAGCGATGCGGCGCACGCGGCGGGCTCGACGCGGGCCGTCGCCTCAACGTAGTCGTGGCTCGTCGTGAGCCGATGCCCGTGCGGCAGCTCCGGCAGCCCGTCCTGGTCCGGAGCGTGCGCGGCGATGTCCGCGGCGGCGCGCACGCATCGCGTCAAGCTCGTCGGCTCCAACGTGTCGGTGCTCGCGATCCCCACGCGCTGACGCTGGATGATCTTGACCGTGACGCGGACACTCTCCTGGACCAGGTTCTGGTGGATAGCCCCGTACGCGAACCGGAACACGAGGCGGGTTTGCGCATGCGCGCAGACGCTGATCCCGTCCACCCGCGAACGCTTGACGAGCCGAGACAATACGGTCAATAGTCGCGTGGAGCCAACCATGCTTTTGGTGTACCGGTGAACTGGTGTACCGGTGTACCGGTAAACCTGTACACCAGTACACCGGTTAACCTTTTCATCTACTTCGCGGGAGCGACACTCACGCCGTCGAACCGCGCGTACGAGGAGCCGTGCCCCACATGCATGAGCTGCATCGGCTCCCCCTTGGCGCAGTTGGACACGCCCCACAGCCGCCAGTCCTCCCGACGCCCCACACCGGTGCACCGGCCCCAGAACGTCGGCGTGATGCCGGTATAGAGCGGATTCTTGATGATGGCTCCACGCTTGCCGTCTGTGATCTCCCAGCCGATCTCCGTCGTGAACTGGAAGTTGAGCCGCCGGTCGTCGATCGACCAGCTCTTGTTCGTCGAGAGCAGGTACCCGTGGGCGATGCCGTGACACAGCTCCTCGAGCGTCGCCGTCCCTGGCTCGAGGTTGACGTTCGTCATGCGCACGAGCGGCGGCACCGCCCAAGACTCGGCGCGCATCGCCCCGCCGCTGGACGGCAGGGTGAGCTTGGCCGCCGATTCGCGCGAGCTCAGATACCCCACGAACCGTCCCTCCCGCACAATCTCCACCCGCTGCGCCGGCACCCCTTCATCGTCGAACCCGAAGCTGCCGATACCGCCAGGAATAGTCGCATCGGCCACGATCGTGACCTCGGGCGAGCCGTACTGGAAACGGCCGAGCTGGTCCGGCGTCAAGAAACTGCCCCCCGCGTAGCTCAGTTCCTGGCCGAGTGCTCGGTCCAGCTCAACCGGATGGCCACAGGATTCATGCACCTGCATGACCACCTGTGTGGGATCGAGGACGATCGTCGTCTCGCCGGCGCGGGGAGGCTCCGCGCGGAGGAGCTGCAGCGCTTCGTCGCGGGCGGTCGTGGCGCCGCCGACCAGATCCAGTCCCTTGACGTACTCAAACCCGGCCTGGGCGAGCGCCCCACGGTGGGAATTCGGGAAGCTGCGCGTCTGCACCTCGTTGCCGTGCTGGGCGACGACTTCCAGCCCGGCGCCGCTTTCAATGAGGAGCTGCTCGATCTGGGCGCCCTCGGTGGACCAGAAGAGCTTCCGGTGCTTGAAGAAATCCATGTGGCTGGTCGCCCGCTTAATCGCATCCGGTCCGAGGAGCGTCGTGTTCGCCCAGAGGAGGTAGTCGAGTTTCTTCGCAAGCGGGACCTGAAAAGGATCGATCGCGCATTGAGAGACATGGCGGGCCTTGACCGGTTTGACAGGGGCGAGGGGCCGTGGCGACTTGTTGAGGGCCGCACACGCCTTGGCGAGGTCGATGGCTTGCGTCGCGGCCTGCTTCAGGCGGGTCGGCGAGAGGTGCGGGGTGGAGGCGAATCCCCAGGAGTCCTTCACGAGGACGCGGATGCCCATCCCCGCGCTCTCCGAGAGGCTGATCGAGGAGACGCGCCCCTGCTCGGCGACGAGGCTTTCGTGGAGGAGGTGTTCGTACCGGACGTCCGCGTAGTCCACACCCCGCCGCGCCAGCTCGCGGATGAGGCGGGAAACGAGCGTGCGGGGCAGGGCATGATCCGCGGCGGCGGCGCGGCGCGCGTGTCGAATGGCTCGCATGAGACGTGAGGGGATGATACCATAGAATACCTTGATGGACTACGTTCCGCGCGCGATCCTCGACCGGGCGATCCGTCGGCTGGGACGCAGCGCTCTCCTCGATCGGCTCCACGCGATGCGGGCACTCGCGGATGTCCGCGGCGTGCGGTATCTCGATGACTCCGGCCGCGCCCGGATCATCGAGATCGCCCTCAAGCCGTGGGTGCTCACTAACGAGCAGCTGTTGTATTTCCACCGCGTCGCGCACACACTCGCCGAGGCACTCCTGCGGCTCACGCAGCTCCACGCGCGCCTCCCCGCGGTGCGGGAGATCATCCGCTTCGAGCCCGAACGGGAGGCGTGGCTGCGCTTGGCGTCCCACCCCAAGAGCCGTCCGCTCGCGGTGATCGGCCGCCTCGACTCGACGGCGATCTACGACCACCCGCATTGGCGTCGTGATTTCCGGATGCTCGAACCCAACACCGTCGGCGTCGGCGGCGTCCACTACGCCCCGACCGGCTGCTCCATCGTCATGGACGTCCTCGGGGATGTGCTCACGAACGCGTTCCCCGGCCGGGTCATCACCGCAACTCCGGATCCGAGACAACTGCTCGTGGACGAACTTCGTGCCGTCGCCAGGCGGCTCCATCGTCCGCTGCGCGCGATCGCCCTCATCGAGAACACCGACTTCACGACCGGCACCGACGAGTTCCAGCAGCTCGCCCGCTCGCTGACGAAGCGCGGGCTGCACGCTATCGTCGCCGACCCGCGCGAGCTGCGCCTCGTGCGAGGTCAGCTCGTCGCGCGCTCCACCCCCGTCGATTTGCTCTACCGAGATTCCGAGTTGGAGGAGTTCGTCGAGATGGAAGCATCCGGCCATCGGTTGACGGCGCTGCGGCAGGCGATTCAAGAAGGCCGGCTCATCTCAGGACTCACCTGGGAGTTCGACCAGAAATCCGCCTGGGAAATCTTCACCGATGCCCGCTACGCCCGGTACTTCAGCGCCTCACAGCGAACGTTCTTCCGCCAACACCTGCTTTGGACGCGGCTGGTGCGTGAGGATCGGGTGACCGATCCGGCCGGACGAGCGATCGATCTGCCGAGTTTCATTCGGCGCAACCGCCCGCGCTTGGTGCTGAAACCCAACACGATGTTCGGCGGCGAAGGGGTGGTGCTTGGCCCGACGGTGAGCCAGCGCGAGTGGGAGCGCTGCCTGCACAAGGCGCTGCACGGCCGGGAGCGCTACGTGGTGCAACAGCTCGCGCGGATTCCCAATGACGTGTTCCCCCTGCTGCGAGGCGGCGGCGTGCATTTTACCGAGCGCTGCGTCGTCTCCGGGTTTTTCTTCAACTCGACCGGTATCGGCCTCGTCGGCCGCTTCTCGGGGTTGCCCGTCGTCAACGTCTCCCGCGGCGGCGGCCTCGTCTCCGCGCTGTGGATCCATTGAGTGACGAGTGGTCAGTGAACGGAACGGTCCAGCTCGTCGGCTCGTCAGCAGTAGGCAGTCAGCAGAACTGGAATATGTGCGATGATCAAGAAACGACGCGCGATATCCGCGAGAACACCACGGACCACTTGTTTTCAATCAGCTCTTCAATCCGTCAATCGCCGCCACAAGAACACTCTCAAGTCTCTCGCAGGATTCTCTAGGACTTCTGGCTCGCGCGGGAAGACGCGCGGCTGTTCGGCTGATTTTCGTAGAGAGGTCCCGCGTGTCATCACCCAAGACCGTCACCTGCTCAAGCGGTTAAGCAGGACATGAAATGCCGGCAAGCAAATAGGAGTGAAAATGGAGTTGCGTCTGCAACGTGGTTTGGATATTAGAATTTTTGTGGCGGTGCTTGTGTTAGGCTGGGTGCCACCAACATTTGCGGACGAGTGGCGCATCGTTCCTCAGGAATCTATTGTTTTACCAAATGAAGATATCATTCTTATTCGAAATGAATTGGTGCATTCTGCCAAGACGTTTGATCATTGGCGCATAGATTCGGAAAACGATTTTCGTGCATTCCGAGAGAGTGTGAGCGCAGATGGCTACGAACTTGGTTATGCGCCGATTGATTTTTCTCACAAGACATTATTGGCTCAATACGCCAGTGGGAGTTGCGGCGCCTACTTTGAAAAGATCGTGACTCAAAATGACCAATCCAAGAAAGTAAAAATGGAAGTCCAGGTAAAGAGTCAAGTGTGTCCGAGTGGACCTGGGCGGCAGAGTTTGAATACGGTTCTCGTTCCGAAGATTCCAGCAGATTATGAGGTGATGTTTAGCGTCAAAGGTGAAGGTAATACTGGCACAGTAGAATTTTTAGGTTTTGTTGAGCCGGAAGTAGCCAAAAAAGAGATAGAGCAGGCTGTGAAAAACAATCCGCAGATGAAGGAGTTTTTCCGTGACTGGAGGGAAGAGACAGGACAGAATCCCATCGAGGTTTTTCAGGATTATGCGCCTTTTGGAACCACAACAGAAACATACGTCGAGCTTAAAGACAATTTTCCTTTTAATGAGGGATTAAAACACGGGAAGCGCTACAGAGTGATGCTTGCGATTAATAAAATGATCGAATTCCCCCAAGGTGATTTCCGTGCCCGCTATAAGGCTAAAGACGGTCGATACTATGATGAAGATATTGATTTGGAAAGCGGCTACGCGGGTCTTCAAAATGAAAAAAACGAGATCGAAGTGGTTAATGTGAACTGGATTACGGCTGAAACCATTGAGGAATTTTGGAGGGCGCATCGAAATAGAACATCGACCGATATTGAAGGATTTAAGAAGCTCTTCCCGAATCTTAATCGATACGGCGTTCCTCCCGTGGCCCTATTTTACAACGGCTATACGGTTCTTCGATTGCAACAACCCGCAAAAGTGAAACTGTATCCGTCGTTTCCTAATAAGGACATTCTTTCTACAGATCAGTCCTACGACATCTCAGAGGTTTTTGTGAAGGTGGCGGAGGGATTTGGCGCTTCTGGACGAGTATGGTATATGAAAGACGGACAGGGCCATTACTATGATGTTGATCCTCGCGGGCCGCATTACATTCTTCTCCCTACACTTTCTGGCTCTCGAACACTCATCGATACCAGATGGGTAGGAGAGTCATTGTCGCTGTCTCTAAAAAATTTAAGTCGAGATCCATTCCCAGAGCAGAAGGATTTACTGGATGATTTTATCGCGTCCTCTTCAACCAAAGACCATTTTGGTCATCCGTAAGCATGCGGCCCATAGCTTATAGCCTAGAGCCAGTCTGGTCATGAATAAGCGTCTGTGCCTCGCTTATACTGCTCCCCTTTAAGACACAGGCAGTGCTGAGATGAAGAGGCGTCTCGCGGTCATGACGGACGAATGCCCTGATAGATTTTTCGGCTTTTGTCGAATGTCGACGTGACTTCCGTGCAGCGCCCATGAACACCAGCACGTTGCAGGATCTGCTCAAGCGTGCCTTTGGTTTCGATTCGTTCCGGCCGTTGCAGCGGGAGATCATGGAAGATTCGCTCGCGGGGCGGGATGTGTTCGCGCTGTTGCCGACGGGCGGGGGGAAATCGCTGTGCTACCAGCTCCCCGCGCTGATCCGGCCGGGGTTGACGGTGGTGGTCTCGCCGCTGATCGCGCTGATGAAGGACCAGGTCGACGCCATGGACGTCATGGGCATTCCGGCGACGTGCTTGAATTCATCGCTGGATGCCGATGAATTCGAGCGGCGGCGAGATCGGCTGGAGCGAGGGGACTACCGTCTGCTCTACGTGGCGCCTGAGCGGCTCATGCTCCCTGGGTTTCTCCAGGGCTTGCAGCGCCGGCGCGTGTCGTTGATCGCGGTCGACGAAGCGCACTGCATCAGCGAGTGGGGGCATGACTTTCGGCCGGAGTACCGTCGCCTCTCGGAATTGCGGGACGTGCTCCCGGAGACGCCGATCTTAGCCCTCACCGCGACGGCGACGGAGCGTGTGCGCGACGACATTCTCCGCCAGCTTCGGCTGAGCAACCCCGCCGTGTACGTGGCGGGCTTCAACCGTCCGAATCTCACGTATCGCGTCATCGCCAAGCACCGGCCGTATGAGCAGGTGCGCAGCTACGTGCACGCGCGCCCAGCGGAGAGTGGCATCGTGTACTGTCAGAGTCGACGGACCGCGGAGCACCTCGCTGAGCGGTTGCGAACAGATGGCATTCCCGCCAGGCCGTATCACGCAGGCCTCGGGGCCCAAGAGCGCACTCGCAATCAGGAGCTGTTCCTGCGCGACGAGATCCGCGTGATCGCGGCGACGATCGCCTTCGGCATGGGCATCAATAAGCCCAACGTGCGCTTCGTGATCCATTACGACCTGCCGAAGAACGTCGAAGGCTACTACCAGGAAACGGGCCGCGCGGGCCGCGATGGCTTACCGGCCGAGTGCCTGCTGCTGTTCGGCGCCGGCGACACCGTCAAGTACGCTCAGTTCATCGAGCAGAAAACGGATCCCAGCGAGCAGGCCATGGCGCGCCGCCAGCTGCAAGAGATCGTGCACTATGCCGAAAGTGCGCGTTGCCGCCGGCTTCTGCTGCTCGGCTATTTCGGCGAAACGTTCCAGGAGCCCTGCATAGCCTGCGACAACTGCCTGTCGCCGAGACACACGTTCGACGGCACCGTCTTGGCGCAGAAGTTCTTGTCCTGCGTCTACCGGATCCGCGAGAAGAGCGGGTTCGGTGTCGGTCTCAACCACATCGTGGAAGTGTTAACCGGTGCCTCGACCGAGAAGATCAGGCGGTGGCGGCATGAGACCGTGTCAACGTACGGGCTCGGC
>OBEQ010093164.1_pt1 | contig 14108 bp, 13 predicted proteins | sample 1670901 | NCBI WGS metagenome assembly OBEQ01 (sample SAMEA104232315, study PRJEB22302) | groundwater metagenome | biome: forest; feature: aquifer; material: groundwater | place: USA | collected 2011-08-07 | depth 5.4 m
CATCAATACGCCCGGCTTAAGCCAAGTACTGCTGCAAAGATCCTGCAATCAATTCGATGCCCAGGTGCAAAAAATGATGCTAAGCCGCCGGTCTGCTGAAGAGCGCGTGGCTTGTTTTATTCTGCATATTTCGGATCGCTTGAGATTACGAGGTTACTCCGAGCTGGAATTCCGCCTGAGCATGTCGCGCGAAGAAATAGGGAATTATCTGGGCATCGCGCATGAAACAGTCAGTCGAATTATTCATCTCTTTCAAGCCCGGAAACTAATAGAAGTTAAATCCAAGCAATTAAAAATAACGAATAAAAAAGAGCTATTTAACTTCCATACAGCCTGATTAGCCCAGCCTTTGCATAACCCGCTATTTTATTCTGCGCAATCCCTGATTAACTAAAATTAAATATAATGGAACGCGGATGCCAACAGTAGGCATCCGCGTTCTATTTTTCGCTGTTGAGTCGTTACATTGAGCTTACCACTACCAATTTTTTAAACTCACTACGTATATTTCGGATCACTTGAGGGTACGAGGCTATTCCAAGCTGGAATCTTGCTTGATCATCGCACGGGAAGAAATACGAAAAACTAACGGCAGTTAAATTCAAGGAATGAAAATAACAAACAAAAAAAGGCTGTTTAGCGTCTATATAATTTAGTCACTAAACAGCCCAGAATAACGAGGACTTAATTGAAACTCCGCACTCAACAACTCACAGGAAGGCTTTTAAATAGCGCTGCTGTGTACGGTTAAACGAAAATTCCGGCTAAGAGGAAGAGCCTTTATTTTCTATACGCTGAATTAGCTGGATCTTCAGCAATCGCTTTTGCTGTAGATTCATATTTTTCATGTTCACTGTTTTTAATCAAAACTACTGTAACAATCACAGATAAAACAGCACCAATCACGATAGGCCAGAAATTATCTTTATCTTGTGCTTCACTCATAGTAACTCTCCAACTAATTGATTAAGGAAAACAATTGATTTGCATCAACGCGTGGCTATTTAAACAAAATGCGGAATAAAAAAATTGAGCCAGATCAACAAATGTTTCTTTATGAAATTTCAAGTAAAGTGTAAGCCGGAAGCTAAAGGCTTAAGTTAGATAATCTCTGATGTTACGCACTGTCCACGAAAAGCACGAAAAACATCAGGCGTAGTTTTCTGCTGGTGGCGTGAGATCAGGCATTCATTCGCAATCCTTTTCGACAACGCCCAAGGCAGGCTCTCGTCGTGTTATACACGTGTCTCTGAGAGACCGTCGTTCCGGCAGGAATGCAGGAACCCAGGCACACGGAGGTGAAACTATCGGCTACCACTTCGTATTCATCAAGCCGTCTACATTCGGAATTACCATCCACGGCGCAGGATTCGGCAACTGCTCCATGCGTTGCTAAGCCACGGGGATATCGGGAATACAGAGAAATGTGTTCATGCAGCCGACCGGCATCCCAGCTGGTATGACGACTCCGAACGATGAGGAACACTCCAGGCTGGAATGCTTTGCTTATGGCATCCTTATTTCTTGCAGCCGTTTTTTTCGTGGCCAATGCTTTTTATCATCTGCATGCGTAACATCAGATAATCTGTATACAAATCCGCCTTTAATGACGAGCCGGCAGCTTGTCGGCAGCGGATAAATCCCACGGCAACGGTTCGATGACTGCTTCCAATTGGGCTTCGACACGATCATCCAATTCGGCAAAAAAATCAATACCGGTTTGCATTTCTATGTTATCGATACTGGTCACAAATTGCGCCAAAGGCTCATGACCGTTAACCGTTTGCGGTATTAAAAAAGCCAAAGCGATAGAAGGCATGCCCTGAGCGGCTTCGGTAACATAAATTTTGAAGAAAGCATCCGGTATTTCCACCGCCCAATCAGAAATTAACCGCTCGACCGTTCCGCTAGAAGCCGGCCCGGCGATCATCCAGACTCTGCCGAATAGCTTGGCAAAATGCTTGATTTCCGTTTCTTCCAAATGCTGCCACAGTTGCTGATTGAGTTTGGCTTTTTGCGGAGTAATATTGGTCATCAAAAAACTGTCCGCCTGCCCTTCCCAGCCGTAAAGATGACTCATCGCGTAATTTGGCGCCATGTGTCCGCGATCGTAACCGCTCTTTTGATAACTCTCGTGACTGACGCGATTGATGCTGCGCCAGTCGGTTTCAAAACGGCCTGGGCGTTTCAATGACGGTGTGTTTTCGGCGGTGACCAATGCGTATTCGACCCATAACGGGTTCCCTCGTAAATCCGAATAACCCAGAATAAAGCCGTGATTGCGCAATATGCGAAACCACGTATTAATGTTTTTGGCGTCGCGGGATTGTGGGACGCCTTGATAAAGTAGCGGAGGGCGGGCAACTTTGACTTCGTAGCCATATTCGCCCAAGCTCAGCGCGGCAACAACCAGCATCAGCATGGGATGTTTACTACTCAGGCGAAATAATCCCAGCACCAATCTAAGCGGGCTTAATGGGGATGATTTTCGGCGCATTAGCGGTGTATTTTGAAGAAATCAAGAATAATTCAAGTAGATGAAAAACAAAGACTGGACATGTTGAAATCCAGTTTTGCCTATTCGTGTATACCTACGAACAGGTTAAATCAACACTTCCGTTTGTCCGGCATTAGCACTGAATAAATAATTCTTTTTTAAACAGTGATCCAGCCATTTTTGCAGAAAATAATTTAGCCGCCATTTGTAATTCATGATTTCACGGCTTAATCCGGGATCTTTAAAAACCTGCGCTACACCGGCACGGGCATGATCGCTTAATACTTCGGCCAGATGCGCATCCAGGTAAACTCTTATTTTTACAGCAGGTTCCAGCAATTCATGCTGATTTTTATTAAAGCAATGGCTAAGTTCCACAGTCATGGTGTACGGCGTACGCTCGATGATTTCAAGATGAAGCGTAGTGTGGTGCGGAGCGAGACCGATAGCGGTCTCTTTAAATGCCATTAAGTCCGGAATTAACTTTAATAACTTTTGATAGTTCGATTCGCAGACTTGTTCAAGACAGATCGATTTGTTGACCGGATTTACAAAACTCATGACTGATGTCAGTTTTCCCGGTAGCAGGCATTGGCGCTGGCGGTTTCCCATAACACCACCTGAGCAACGTTAAAACCGGACTGTTTGAGATGCTGATAAATCATTTTACTCAGGACTTCGGCAGTGGGATGTTCGTCAAGGACAAGAAATCGTTCCTTGTTTGCAGTGAGCATAGGGATAATAGGATCATCTTTATGCAACAGAAAATTATGATCAAGATACTGGTCAATATATGTTTCGACACAGTCTTTAATATCGGAAAAATCGCAAACCATGCCTTGGTCGTTAAGCTGCTCATGCTCTATGGAAATCGAGGCCCTAACGCTATGCCCGTGTAAATTTCGGCATTTGCCGGGGTGATTCATTAGCCGGTGTCCGTAACAAAAATACACCTCTTTGGTAATCGTATACATAATAAAAAATACAGCTGTTATATGGTAAATAAAGAGCCTTGCCTATAAAGGCTTTAGTCGCCTTTTATGCTCTTTATAGTAGCGGCAACTTCATAGCTGCCATCGTCTTGTTGGGTACTTCTGATAACCTCGACAAAAGCAGTCATCGGGGGGGTGAGCGAATTTTGAGGAATAACGTTTACTTCCATTGCCTTGCCGGGATCGAAAAAACGATCGGCAATAAATGAAACACCGGCGCCACTGATCGATGAACAATGTCCATGGTGTACTTCATCCGAGTCCGCAAGTCTATAGGTGACGGCACAGTCTATTTCCATTCGAATATAATTGCGTTTTTCATCATATCCCAACATTTTTTTCTCCAGTCGAATTTACAATTATCATACCCGCTAGCCCGGCTATATAGCCGTGGCTGCGAAGTTTACTATAAAAAGCACAATAATAGGGCTCAATTTGCAGCCGCGTTGCCAATTGAGCTATTCCACTGGATATTAGCCTGAATTTAGGTAATATGGTGCCAACTTTTACATCTTAATTTTTGAGTATTATTTAATGAATAAAGCAATTGTTTTAACTGGAATCACCACCACGGGCACACCGCATTTGGGTAACTATGTCGGCGCGATCAGACCGGCCATTGCCGCGAGTAAGGATGCGAATGTTGCACCGTTTTATTTTTTGGCCGATTATCACGCGCTGATTAAATGCCAGGAACCGGAACGAGTCAGGCAATCCAGCCTTGAAATTGCAGCAACCTGGCTGGCTTTAGGACTGGATACCTCGAATGCGGTTTTCTACCGGCAATCGGATGTGCCGGAAATTTTGGAACTCTCCTGGATGTTAACCTGTGTTGCGGCAAAGGGCTTGATGAACAGGGCGCATGCCTATAAAGCGGCGGTTGCCGAAAATGAGCAGGGCGGCGAGAACGATGCCGATAAAGGCATCACTATGGGCTTGTTCAGCTACCCGATATTAATGGCAGCCGATATGTTGATGTTTAACGCTAATAAAGTTCCGGTGGGCAAGGACCAGATTCAGCATATTGAAATGGCCAGGGATATCGCCGGACGCTTTAATCATATTTACGGCGAACACTTTGTGTTGCCGGAAGCGGTCATTGAAGAGCATGCGTCAACGTTGTTGGGCCTGGACGGAGGCAAGATGAGCAAGAGTTATAACAATACTATTCCGTTATTCGAGCCTGAAAAAAAGCTAAGAAAACTCATTAACAAGATCAAAACCAATTCATTGGAACCTGGCGAACCGAAAGATCCGGAGGGCTGCGCCCTATTCGGCATTTATCAAGCCTTCGCTACTCCGGCTGAAGTGGATGAAATACGCCAACGTTATGCAAACGGCATCGCCTGGGGCGAAATGAAGCAGGTATTGTTTGAACATATTAATGATCATCTCATTCCGGCAAGAGAGCGTTATGAAGCCTTGATACAGGCGCCGGAACATATCGAAGAACAATTGCAGGAAGGCGCGGAAAAAGCACGCTCTGTCAGTGTGCCATTTATGAAAGAGTTGCGTAAAGCAGTTGGGATTTCGCGGATTTCTTTGTGACAGCAGCGATGTTCGGCAACTGAATCAGACAAGCATCACCCGGAAAAAGCAGTAGCCTGGAAAATTGACGCACCTCTAGAAAACAAATTAAAGAATCACCACGAAGGACACGAAGAAATATAACTTCGTGTCTTTCGTGCCTTCGTGGTGAATAATTTTTTTACCTGCTTTAAATAATGTTTCACAGCATCTCGCGGACAATGCGCAACATCAGGGATTAAATTTAAACTGCCGAGAGTCGCTGTTTGCGCAGTCACAGCAATTGCCCCAACGCAAAGGCGCCAAAATAAGCAGCTGTAAAATAGGATAAAGACAAAACCACGCTGGCAAAAAGATTAACAGATAGAACTTGCTTGATAATGTAGGTTACCAGTGTGTAATCCCAAAATAGAAGCAGCCCCAAAAAATAATAACTTAAAGGATCTTCACTGACGGTTAGCCAGATCAACACCGGTATGATGAACAGCGCGACTATATTGGCACAAAATATAATCGCTGTAGTCACCTGCACATAGGCATATAGCGTCCTGTTAAAGAACAGCATGACGCCTATAAATAAAAGCGTTAATAATGTCTGTATACTGACTTCGGTAAACGACTCTATCGGGTCGTCAGTCATATTGGCTTGCATGAAATATTCAATAACAAAATAGAACAGCAGATTTTGTTTAAAAAAATCGACTGATCTCGGCAGCTCCAGCGGATTATTTTTTAACCAGCATAGCGGCAAATATTGTTTTAAAACATCCATAGTCACCTAGAGTTTTATTTTTGTAATTATTAACTAGCTGGGGCGCAATTACTCCGCCGGTATGTAAATACTATTTAAAATCCGCTGAATCCGAATAGCCGGTTGAGGACAAGCCGTCATAGGTACTGAAATTATCATTCAATAACTGAACAAGCTCTTTGGCTTTGTTGGATATCTGAGTTAGACGGAGCTTGGTTTTTTTATTCCAGCCGACGGGTTCTGAAATCGGCAGCAGCATACGAGTGAAAGTCAGGCTTTTTTCAAAAATACCGGCTAAGTTCTCCATTAAATGGAGCTCTTTTTGTCGCGCGTTAAGTTGATTGATGATTAATTTTGCCTGGACCTTGCTGAAAATAATATGCAGGGGGATCATGATAACCACCAGCGTCAAAATTATTACCGGCCCAATAATAGGGTCTATCAAGAGCTCCAGAATACCGGTTTGTATTTCAGCGAAAATGGCAACAGTCGCAATAAATCCAAGCACAATCAAACTGGAAAAAGTTGAACGATCTTTCCATTGCACGATAGCTTTTTTTACTTCCGGCATCACTACGTTACCAATTTCACGAACATTTTTTTCCAATGCGTTCAGTACCCGATAAGTACGGTCATAGCCGACATTGGCTATGCGCTGGTCTATCGCGGCAAAATCGGCCGTACTTTGAGGAATAAAACCGCCTTCCTGGCTGGGCAGAACAATAAACTGACCGGTATTTAAGCCCAACCCGGCAAGCTTTCTTTGCCATGACGAGATAATTTCGCTGTTTGACGTCGAACTCAGCATCGTTGCCGGCCTGTCTATCAGATAAACAAATTTATTGGAGTCCTGATGCAGGATAATGCTTTCGATGACCTCATCGACCAGCGGCGACGTTGAATCGAAAATATCGGTAAAAATTAAAACCAGATCGGAATTCTCAATAGTATGTTTTGTTAACAACGAGGTAATAGGATTGGACGGCGCCGCGCTGATGTTGGGAGCGTCGATGAAGAGCTTGTTTTTTAAGCGATCGCTATTGAGGGTTTTCAATTCCAGGTAAGAATTAACGCGCTCCCCTTCCCCTGTTTGCTGCTGCTCGATTTTACGGCTGATTTGGTAAAACGGGAACCGGTGATCTACATCCAATGCAGTGCCGGGCAAAGTGGTCGGGTTGGACTGATTATTATGCAACAATACAGTGAATTTATGGCTGGCTGTTTGAATACCGGAAAACTGATTGTCCGAACCCAGGTAATTATTAATAAATTTGGACTTGGCCGTTGAATTGCCGCCAATCAAGCTGATGATTGGCCACCATGGTTTTTTCCGGGCCTTGTTTTCATCATTTCGATGAGCCCCAGATCGTATTCAATTTGATCAAGCTCCTGAAAGACTTTTGCTGCTTTCAGTAATACCGGATTGTCAGCGGCGAAATGTTTTTCAAGGTTAAGCAGGTATTTGCTTGCTGTCTTTTCAGTCATCTGTTGACACCGTATTTGTTATATTTTTTATGAATAAGGGGTGACGAAGTATACACCTAGAATGGGTGAGCAATACAAGAAAACAAGGGAGAAAATAAGGTGTTGTATTGCTGTTAAATGAAAAAATATTGGCTGGAAACTGTTGTTTTCGTACTCAAGCAAGATCGATTTATAGTATATTGGCAATAATTAATGAGCCTTTAAGAGTGGTTTAAAGAGTAAAAATGATGAATATGAAGAGTTTGTTTATTCTTCGAAGCTTAATAACGTTTGCTATTGCTGCGTTAATATCGGGCTGTAGCGTTCCGTTTTTTAGTGGATATGGCGCAAACGGTCAGTCGCTTGAAGAGTTTACGCGTCATGTAGAAGAGATATTCCGCCTGCAAAATCAAATGACCAGCGAGGTGATGATGTTGCTGGAAAATGATGAGGTCGAAAAACCCGAAGCCTTAACCCAGGCCGAGCAGCATATGCAACAAGTCTGTGCCGATCTGAACGAATATGTTTCCAGGGATCTTGACGGTTTAAGCAGCGGACTTCTTTTGCGTCAGCGTGTTGAAAAGTCAGCGATAGACTGTGAGCAAGCGGCTTTGGCGATCAAGCCGCTACTGCATCCTTAACACATCGACGCCAACCGGCCGGTTACGGCGTCAACACCGTATTTTGCGCCGGTTTGCTGTCATCGGTTTCCGGATAATCCAAGGTGTAGTGCAGACCCCGGCTTTCCTTGCGCTGTTGCGCGCAACGGATGATCAATTCGGCGACAATGACCAAATTGCGTAATTCCAGCAAATCGCTGGTAACGCGGAAATGACTGTAATATTCGGCAATTTCCTTTTTAAGCAATTCCGCCCGGCTCATTGCCCGGCTTAAGCGTTTGTCCGTTCTGACGATACCGACATAATCCCACATAAAACGACGCAGCTCCTCCCAGTTGTGAGAAACCACCACCTCTTCATCCGAATCGCTGACCTTCGACTCATCCCACTCAGGAAGTTCCGGCGGCGGCAAAATGCTTGGAAATTTCTGTAATATATCTTCGCTAGCCCGTTCCGCGAACACCAGACATTCCAGCAGCGAATTGCTGGCCATACGATTGGCGCCGTGCAGTCCGGTACAAGCGACTTCGCCTATCGCATAAAGATTGGCGATGTCGGTGCGCGCGTAACTGTCGGTTAATACGCCGCCGCAGGTATAATGCGCGGCCGGAACGACGGGAATAGGCTGTTTAGTGATGTCGATGTCAAACTCAAGACACTGCTGGTAAATATTAGGAAAATGTTCTCTGATGAACTGTTCCGATTTATGACTAATATCCAGATAAACACAGTCTATACCGCGTTTTTTCATTTCATGGTCGATGGCGCGGGCCACAATGTCTCGAGGCGCCAACTCCTCCCTCGGATCGAAATTGTGCATAAAAGCCGAACCGTCCGGCAGAATCAACTTGCCGCCCTCGCCTCTTACCGCTTCACTGATCAGGAAAGAGTGCGCATGCGGATGATAAAGACAAGTCGGGTGGAACTGCATGAATTCCATATTGCTGACTCGGCAACCTGCGCGCCAGGCCAAGGCAATGCCATCGCCGGTCGAGCTTTGCGGATTAGTGCTGTAAAGATAAGCCTTGCTTGCGCCACCGGTTGCCAAAACCACGACGCGAGCCGCTATCGTCTTGACCTGCTGTTTTTTCGAATCGAGCACATAAGCGCCCAAAATCCGTTTCTCCTTGTCCTTGGAGCTGGTAATTAACTCCACCACATTATGATGTTCGAACAATTCAATATTGACATGTTCCTGAGCACGTTCGATCAGCGATAAAGATACCGCCTTACCTGTTGCATCGGCCGTATGCACGATACGGCGGTGAGAATGTCCGCCTTCCCGGTTTAAATGCAGTTGCACTTCCCCGGATGCGGTCTGCTCCTCGGTAAACGCGACGCCTTGCTGCCTCAGCCAGTCTATCGAGCTTTTACCGTGCGTCACCGTCAATCTGACAATTTCCGGATCACAAAGTCCGGCACCGGCATCCAGCGTGTCCTCAATATGCGACTCAATGGAATCGTCGGCGCCGAAAACCGCGGATATACCGCCTTGTGCGTAATAAGTACTCCCCGTAATCAAGGCGAATTTCGACAGCACGGCAATACGCATTGAATGATCGGCCAGCTTGAGCGCCAAACTTAGGCCCGCGCCGCCGCTGCCAATAATAAGAACATCGTAATTTTGGGAATAAGACATTTAGATAAAGGTAGTCAACAGTTCAAATTAAAAGAAAATTTATTGCATTAACACGCTTAGTTGCAATTGATGGATAATAAAGCTTTTTAGTGTGATAGCAATTTTTTATATTGCTATCCAGATACATTTCATCTTTGTTACTATCACTACCAGCAAGTGTTCCAGCCTTAAGACAAAGCAAATCTTTCCCAAAAGCTACCCTATTATCCCGATTGTTATTTTTAGCATAAATTATTTTATTAATGATATTAAATGGAGGTTTTTTATGATCAAAAAACTTAGATGGTGTTTTTTTCTAATCGTTTTGTTTAATCAGAACGTATTAGCGCAACTACCGGATTTTACCGAGATGGTAAAAACCAACGGCGTTGCCGTAGTCAATATCAGCACCACGCAAAAAGCGCCGCCCGAGGCTGAAAACGCCCCCGGACAACCGCAGCTACCGGAAGGCATGCCGCCTGAAATGGAAGAGTTTTTTAAACGCTTCCTGGAGGAACAGGGCGGCAATGTGCCAAGAGATACGACCTCATTAGGCTCGGGTTTTATTATCTCTCCGGATGGTTATATCTTAACCAATAGCCACGTAGTCAAAGATGCCGATGAAATCGTGGTCAAATTATCCGACCGCCGGGAACTGTTAGCTAAAGCGATCGGTTCCGATGCGCGTACCGATGTTGCACTATTAAAAGTCGATGCCAAAGACTTGCCCGCGGTTACCATTGGCGAACCGAACAAACTACAGGTCGGCGAGTGGGTTTTGGCGATAGGTTCGCCTTTCGGGTTTGAACAATCGGTGACCGCCGGTATCGTCAGTGCCAAAGGCCGCAGCTTGCCCGGCGGTAATTACGTGCCGTTTATACAAACGGACGTTGCTATCAATCCCGGTAATTCAGGCGGACCGCTGTTCAATATGGAAGGCAAAGTGGTTGGCATAAACTCCCAGATTTACAGCCGTACCGGTGGCTTTATGGGCCTGTCATTCGCCATCCCGATGGATGTGGTGATGAATGTCGTCGATCAAATAAAAGCCACCGGTAAAGCGGCGCATGGTTGGCTAGGCGTCCAGATACAGGACGTAACAAGAGAACTGGCCGAATCTTTCGGCATGAAAAGACCGCAAGGCGCATTGGTTTCCAAGATACTGCCTAACAGCCCTGCCGAAAAAGCCGGCTTGCAGATCGGCGACATCATTACCGAATTTAATGACCAGCCGATTGAAGCCTCCGGAGATTTACCGCCCATGGTCGGCATCACTCCGGTCAATAACAAAGCCACATTAAAAATCATCAGACAAGGCGAGACAAAAACCATCGACTTTAAAGTAGGACTGTTGCCGGACGAAGTTGATAAATCGGCGGAAACTAAAGCCCCGGCAGCGCCGAAACTCCCTCATAATCGGCTGGGAATCAGCGTCATCGATTTAACCGATCTGCAAAGAGAAACTTTGCAAGTGGCTAAAAACGGCGTGCTAGTACAGGATGTTGCAAAGGGTACCGCCAAGGATGCAGGGATTCAGCGTGGCGATGTCATTTTACGCATTCAGAACGAGGTCATCCACGATGCGGCCGATTTTGACAAAATCGTCAAAAAGCTTCCGGCCGGTAAATCCGTCGCTGTTTTGATACAGCGACAAGGCAGTCCCGTATTCCTGGCGCTTAAAGTAGAAAAATAACAGCTGTTACGCAGTAACCACTTAATCTACCACGAAGTTTCATGATCCATCGGTCATGATCTTCGTGGTTTTTTGTATGGCTTATGTAATACCAATGCATAAAATGAGCTGATAATGAGTAGGCCGCGTACCGTGAGAGCGCCTTGCGAATTAAGGAACAGGCCTCAATGAATTTAAGCAATAACCATGAAGCGTAAAAAAGCCATGAAGACTCCAATCCTTCATCTCCTTCATGATTTAAAAAACAGTCATGGCGGCATCGCCTAATAGAATGCTTCATCCGTGCTTATCCGTGTAAACTTATGGCCGGGCCCAAGACTTTAAGCCCAACCGTCCAAACCAACTTCAATGACAATAATTGTGCTGAACCGCTAATAGGTAATGGCACTTATTGATTAAAAAAGCCGGACTTCCTATCTTAGGATACTTGTATAACGCCAACCCGATATTTTAGGACTCTCCCAAGGACAATCCGCGCAAGCTACCTAAAATGTCAGCGAGGAGTTTTACGTGAGCAGCAAATCCACCAAACTGGAACAACAACCGCCAAAACGTCGTACCGGACCTATGGATCGGCGCACCCGAACCCTGAAAGAGCCATCATCCAACTCCGCAGAAGAATTGCTGCATGAACTACGGGTGCACCAGATCGAGCTGGAGATGCAAAACGAGGAGTTACAGCGCGCCCGCGCCGCCCTGGAAATATCCCATAACCGCTACCTCAATCTTTATGAATTCGCTCCCGTTGGTTATCTAACCCTGACCACCGAAGGTGAAATTATCGAAACCAATCTTACCGCCGCCGCTTTACTCGGAGTGGAGCGCGGCAACCTGATAAAGCGCCACTTTTCCGGCTTGGTCGCGCCCAAAGACAGCGACCGCTGCCATCTTTTACTCAAAAGCATGCAGCAGCACAAAGAAGAAGAGCAGAAAAATTTCGAACTGATGTTGAAACGCGGCGACAGTTACTTCCATGCCCGGCTGGACTGCCTGCCGGTAATAACCGACGATCAAACTCCAGCACTACGCGTGACTCTCACCGACATCAGCGCAAGCAAACATGCCGAAGAGGAATTACGCATCGCCGCCGTCGCTTTTGAGGCTCAGGAAGGCATTGTTATCACCAATGCCGACAAAGTCATTTTGCGGGTTAACCGGGCCTTTACCGAGATCAGCGGCTACAGCGCCGAAGAATTGATAGGCCAAACCCCTCATCTGTTTAAATCCGGACGTCACAACAAGAGCTTTTACACTGAAATGTGGGATTGCATTAACCGCACCGGATCCTGGCAAGGCGAAATCTGGGATCAACGCAAAAACGGCGACATCTATCCTAAATGGTTAACCATCACCGCAGTGAAAGACAACAATGGCGCCATCACCCATTATGTCGGCTTACATACCGATATATCCGCGCGCAAAGCTTCGGAAGAGGAAATCAAACGGCTGGCCTACTACGATCCGCTGACATCATTACCAAACCGCCGCCTGCTGCTGGACAGACTGCAACAAGCACTGGCGTCCAGTGCGCGTAGTGAAAAATACGGCGCACTGTTATTCATCGATTTGGATAATTTTAAGTCTCTTAATGATAACCTGGGTCACGATATGGGCGACATATTATTGCAGCAAGTCGCCCAGCGTCTTATCGATTGCGTGCGAGAAGGCGACACCGTATCGCGCCAAGGCGGTGACGAGTTTGTAATCATGCTGGAAGAACTGGGCAAAAATGCCGAAAAAGCCGCTGCCAAAGCTAGAGCCATCGGCGAGAAAGTTCTTGCCTCGCTCAACCAGACCTACCAGTTAGCCAATCACGAATATCAAAACACCCCAAGCATCGGCATCACGCTGTTCGTAGATCATCAATACAGTATCAATGCATTGCTGAAACGGGCCGATATTGCCATGTATGGCGCCAAAGCCGCAGGACGCAACACCTTGCGTTTCTTCGACCAGGACATGCAGGAAACAGTTATGGCGCGCGCCGCCCTGGAAGCGGACTTGCGTTTCGCACTGGCGAAAAATCAATTTCAGCTCTATTTTCAGCGGCAGGCGCACAGCGACGGCCAAACCATTGGCGCCGAAGCATTGTTGCGTTGGCAACATCCCACCCGCGGTTCTGTTTCGCCGCTTGAATTTATCCCATTGGCTGAAGAAATCGGACTGATAATGCCTATTGGACAGTGGGCGCTGGAAGCCGCCTGTGCCCAACTTAAACGCTGGGAGAATCATGCCCAAGCCCGGCATTTACAGCTTGCCGTTAACGTCAGCCCGCGTCAATTCCATCAACCCGGCTTTACCGAACAAGTGTGCGCGATACTGAAAAAAACCGGCATCAAAGCGGATCGGCTCAAACTCGAATTCACCGAGAGCCTGGTCTTCGACGACATCGACGACACCATTGCCAAAATGCAGGAACTCAAGAAAATCGGCGTAAGCTTCTCTATGGATGACTTCGGTACCGGCTATTCATCGCTGACCTACCTGACGCAACTGCCGTTCGATCAGCTGAAAATCGACCAGTCTTTCGTGCGCAATATCGGCATCAAACCTGCCGATACCATAATCGTGCAGACCATCATCGGCATGGCGCACAACTTGGGCATGGACATCATCGCCGAAGGCGTGGAGGCAGAGCAGCAACGCGACTTTTTAGAACTCCACGGCTGCCATGCCTATCAAGGCAACCTGACCGGTAGCGCAATGCCGCTAGAAGAGTTTGAACGTTCTTTGGGGATTTGCCGAATATCAATTTAAGATATTTCGCCACGAAGACACGAAGAGCACGAAGAAAAGCTAAGGTATTCTCGGTGCATATCAAAATACGATGGCTTTTTTCCTCTCTCGCAGGAGAAGAGAATTGATGTGCAAATACTATAAAACTTAGCATCTTTCGTGTCTCGGTAACTGTTCCGTGCGTCGCTAAACCACAGGGATGTGGCGGGC
>OBEQ010131126.1_pt1 | contig 14107 bp, 12 predicted proteins | sample 1670901 | NCBI WGS metagenome assembly OBEQ01 (sample SAMEA104232315, study PRJEB22302) | groundwater metagenome | biome: forest; feature: aquifer; material: groundwater | place: USA | collected 2011-08-07 | depth 5.4 m
CGTGCTTTAGTTTTAAAAAGGATTTTGGAAACAAATTAATGGTGGGCTTAGTTCAGCTGGTTAGAACGCCAGATTGTGGCTCTGGAGGTCATCGGTTCGAATCCGATAGCCCACCCAATCATGCATTGGCGCGAACCTGTCGTCAGTGCGAGACCCATATTCATACGTCCTCTAAGCTCCAGGGATCCCTGGAGCTTAGAGACGGTGATGGGTTCAGATAAGATGTATTTTAAAGTTCTATTGTCTTCGGTTTCTGTAATTTCTTTAACAATTGCCTCCAAACGATCCTGGATCAGGTAAGGGGTGACCAAAAGCTTTTGGTCATCAGAACTCCCCATTGAGGATAGTTCTCGTTCTAGCTTCCCTTTTCGGGTTTCTCTTTCTCGTAGACCCTGTGAGACCGCCCCAATATCCCCTGAACTCCCTTCAGTGATAAATCGTATCAAATTACTGATTTCTCGGGAGACCCTGTCTAACTCTGTCTCGATCTCTTTTCTCCTATTGGGAGCCGACCTGAGGTAATCCTTTACGCCCTGGTTATATTGATCCGCCACATATTGGATAGCCTTCGGGTTTGAAGCGATATTTTCATTGATGTAATCAAGGACGGCTTTTTCTACAACATCCCGCCGAAGCAGGAACTTTTGTTTACAGGTGCCATGACGGTGGGCTTCCACACATCCGTAATAACCTCCATGGCGGCCTGTAACGAGTGAACAAGCACCTAAACATTCAGCGCAAGATAAGATTCCACTTAAAAGACCGAGATTATCGACCCTAGTTTTTTTACCAAAGACTTTCTGTTTCCTTGTTTTAGCGTACTTTCTTCGGCACTCCTCATTATCCCTAAGGTGTTTTTGAACCTGGTCCCAGAGCTCCTGAGGAATAATTCTTAAATCTTCCCGTGAGGTCAGAATCCAATCGCTTCGAGGGCGGGGTTTTGGAATTTTCTTACCCGTATCGGGGTTTGTCGAATACACTCTCTTATTGTAAATCCATTCACCAATATATTTTTCATTCTTCAAAATTCTTTCCAAGGGGCCAGTCTTCCAACCTCGCGCGTAGGTTCTCGGTGGCATTATTCCATTTTCATTAAGGTATTTGGCAATGTAGATTCGCCCATATCCTTCCGCATACAGCTCATAAATCTTCTTCACTATCGCTGCTTGCTCTGAGTCGATCATGATTTTGAAATGAGAAGATACCTCTTTCCCTTTTCGTCTTTCCTTTTGGGTTGCAATAGACGTGTATCCATAAGGCCTTTGACCTGTTGAAAATTGGCCTCTGGCCCTTGCCTCCATACCCCGACGAGTCCTTTCGGCATGAGCATCGTTACCAAAATCAGCAACCATACCTTTGACTGTAAAAAATGTTTTTGAATTGGGATCTGCGGAAGAGAGCCGGTCTGAAACCGAAATAAGTTCTATGTCGTAGTGACGCAGCAATTGATAAAGCTCGAGGAGATTTCCTAGAGACCGAGTAAGCCTTGAAATATCATCCACAATCAAAACATCAAATGACTGCTTACGGATACCATCAAGAATGGTTTGATAACCCCGTCGGGTAGCTACTTTCCCTGTGATGGCCTCATCTTTTTGGATCCACTCAGGAATAATTTGGATCTGGCAGTCCACATAAAGCCTAGTCGCTATTTGATCCTTCTCAGCAAGGAGACAAATGCGGTCAATTTGATCCCTAGCGGATGTGGGGGACTGCATTTCGCTACTATAACGAGCGTAGATAGCTCCACGAACAACTCGTTTCAAATTGATTGAACTTTGCTCTGAGGACATGAGTGATCCCATTGTTGGCCTGATGAGTAGTACTCTTTAATGTCTTTTTCAAGCATGCGTTTTGCGACAACTTTTAAGAACTGGCGCATACCGTCAGAGATCTCAACAATCGCTGGGGACTCTTCGGGAACCCTGTTTTCTTCATTGGCATTTTGCAAGTGTAACATTTCGGACCTCCTTCCAATCATAGAGATTCCACTCAAGACATTGAGCTGTTGAAAAAGAAGCACACCGCAGCACGTGTCGCATGCATGTGGTCAGTTTTTTATCCATATCAATGCGACTGGAATCAAAAGCGATGATGTTAATTTCATCACGAAACTCAGAGTAAAGTCGTGCGAGCTCGTGTTGTTCGTCAGCAATCAACACACGAAATCCGATAGTGTTTAAAATTTCTTTGGCTTGATTTAGATATGAAATTTCAGGATCGATGAGAAGAATCATGAACCACTTCATTTCAATCCTGATGCCAGAGATGATTTGTTGAATTTTATAGGTTTTATTTTAAGTGCAGCGTTTCCATTCGTTAAAGTAAACGTTTCCAGCGTTTTCTATCAGGCATAAGAAACGTGGATTTATTCATGTTTGTTGAGTTAAGATATTCTCTCATTTTTCACTGAGGTGGTATTGATGAAATATCTATCAAAGTCAGACTTCAAAGCGGCACGCGAGTGTCCTACAAAACTCTATTACCGTAAAAATAAATACCCCAATCTAAAACAAGAGAATGAGTTCATGCAGTTGTTGGCTGAAGGTGGATTTATGGTTGGAAAGATGGCTCAACTCTACTTTCCTGATGGCATTGAAGTTCCGGGTGGTCGCGATCAAGAAGCTGCTATTGCCTCAACAAATGAATATTTAAAAAATGAAAATGTAGTGATATTTGAGCCTGCTATTTACGTGGATGGGATGTTAATCCGCGCTGATATATTGATCAAAAGAGGAAAGCTGTTTGAACTTATTGAAGTAAAAGCAAAATCAATTGATGGAAGCTCACTTGAAGAACACATTACAGGTGGAACAAAAGTTTTTTGGAAAAAACGTGATGAAGGTTTAGACAGTGATTGGCAGCCCTATCTTGAAGATGTCGCCTACCAAACTTATGTTTTACAGCGTGCCTTTCCAAATTCAGAGATAAAACCTTTTCTCATGCTCTGCGACAAGAGCAAGCAAACGAGCATCGATAATTTATTGCAGCAGTTTATTCTTAATATCGTTAAAAATGATAAGGGCGATGAGTCTTATAATATAGAATATACAGGTGATGCGAAGACATTACACGCAGACCAGCTACTTATTAAAATTGATGTGGCTGTTGAGGTTGAGCACCTCCTGCCAGAGATAAAAAAAGCTGCGGATGAATATGTGGCCTCGGTTTTAAATGGTTATCAGAAAATCCAAGGCCCATTATGTACCGCATGTAAAAGCTGTGAATATCGCATGCCACTTGAAGTAAGTGAGAAAAATGGATTTTTGGAATGTTGGGGAAGTAACGGAACAGTCTCCCCTCATCTTTTTGAATTACGCAATCTTGGGAATTTAAAATCAAATGGAGAGAAGCTTGCGGATACACTTTTTGCAAAAGGGAAAGCGTCCCTTTATGACATCCCTCTTGAATGGCTAAGCAGTCCTAAACAAGGTACGTGGCAAAAGAGACAGATTGAATACACTAAAAAGAATGAAGTTTGGATTAACCCCGATTTGAAGGACAAATTAGCAAGCCACAAATATCCACTACAATTCATTGATTTTGAAGGTTCAAGGATGGCGCTTCCTTACCACGTCGGCATGCGCCCCTATCAACAAATAGCATTCCAATGGAGCTGCCATACTATTGCAGCGCCAGGTGCAGCACCTAAACATCATGAATGGATCAACACTCATGACGCCTATCCAAATATAGAATTTGCCCAGACCTTGAAGGCAAATCTAGACCGTAGCGGAACAATATTTATGTGGTGGCCTTACGAACAAATCGTTCTCCGTGACATAGCAAATCAAATAAAGCTGGAAAATAAAGCATTGCCTGAGTTGTCTGAGTGGCTTGAATGGATGGATAAAACATTGGTTGATCAATGCAAAATAGCGGCTGACAACTATTACCACCCCGACATGAAGGGCAGTGTTTCAATCAAATACGTATTACCTGCCATATGGAATAATAATCCTTATCTGCATGATGTGGAATATTTCAGACCTTATTTCAAAAAATCTAGCGGCCAGGTGACTAATCCGTACGACACTTTAGGAAAAATAGAGATCGCTGAGAAAGCCGAAGTTATTAAAGAAGGAACAGGAGCGATGCGTGCTTATCAGGAAATGATGTATGGACTACATCGCGGTGATTTAGAAACACATAAACAGTGGACTGAACTATTACGGCAATATTGTGCACTTGATACCATGGCCATGGTGATTATTTATAAGCATTGGTGCTCACAGGTTGGAAGTGAGTTGTAACTGACAGCTATCTCCAACACCTGTTAGATCGCTTACTTAAGTAGTAGCGCAAATTCTCGATACCTTTGGCTTAGAAGTATTGGGAATGCAGTCTTGAGCTACCCCAATTTTACGGCAGATACCCGTCAGTGGGCATAATCTACAAACAGGTGATCTTGCCGTGCAAAATTCTCGCCCAAGAGAAATTAAATTAACATGCAATGAGAACCTTAATTCTTCAGGAATCATATCTTGCAAAGCATCTTCATTAAACTTCGTCGCATTAATCCATCCAAGTCTAATAGCAATACGCCGACAGTGTATATCAATAGGAAATACCTTTCGTCCAAGCGAATAGAGCATCACGCATCTTGCCACCTTTTTACCAACACGAGGCAAAGAGGTGAGAAATACTTCACACTCATTATCTAGCATGTTTTTTAAGGGAGCTAATGTTGGTCTACCAAAACGTTCTGCAAGAATTGATGTGATGGATTGAATTGCCGTCGCTTTTTGCATGGACTGTCCGCCATGATATATTGATTTTGCAATATCTTGAATGGATGCGTTTAAAATATCAGTGTAACGAGGAAAACTTTTTTTGAAATTTCTATAAGTCCTTGTGTAAACTGGTTCAGATTTCATTACACTGAACAGGACAAATATTAGTTCATTCAAAGGATTTTTCTTGTTATAATGATCAAAGTCTAAGTACCGCTGCGCCAGCAAACGTGTAATTTTAACGATATTAAGCCGCAATCCTGCTTGACCATCTTTATTGTTATCGTGTTTTTTTCTTTGATCCAGATATCCCCCAAATGAACAAATAATTTATCGTTAGTTCCCATATTTATCATTATGGAACATTTTTATAAATACTTGTATTAACTAAATAAATTATCTCTTGTAATACAAATCGCTAGGAGCTAGCGTCAATTTGTATTACATGCGAATAGAGATCTATGATATATAAAAAACCCGTCAAAAATAAAAGAGACCAAATTACAAATATCAGACTTACGGCTTCAGAAAAAAAACAAGCGGAAAAAAAATTCCACTCGCTTGGGCTTAAAAATATCAGTGAATATTTTCGTTTTTTACATAATAAGGCTTCCAATGAAGATTCACATATTGCTAACAACCCAGAAGAAAAAATCGAGTATGAAAAAAAACCTACAAGTTATTTTAAGACAAAATTAGGAGAAATTTTTCACGGTGATTCCTTAGCAATCCTCCATAATAAATTACTCCCATCTTCTGTAGACTTGATAATTACGTCGCCACCTTTTGGTCTTACACATCCAAAAGCGTACGGAAATAAAACCGAAGCTGAATATCTTCAGTGGTTTAAGAAATTTGCTGAAGGTTTCTTAAAGGTCTTAAAACCTAGTGGCAGTTTAGTTATTGATATTGGGAGTACATGGACAAAAGGCGAACCAACAAAATCTCTATACCACTTTGAACTTCTAATCATGCTTTGCAAAGAGTTTGGGTTTCATCTGGCACAAGAACATTATTGGTGGAATCCATCAAAGCTACCAACTCCTGTCGAATGGGTAAATGTGCGTCGGTGTAGAGTGAAAGATGCGGTAAACTGTATATGGTGGCTATCTCGTACAACCAGACCAAAAGCAAACAACTATAATATCTTATCGCCATACAGCACAGCCATGAAGAAGTTGCTTAAAGATGGGTATAGTAGGAATTTACGACCTTCTGGCCATGACATATCCGACAAATTTCAAAGGGACAATGGCGGGGCAGTACCTCCTAACTTAATCGCATTAGCTAACACTGAATCAAATAGTAGTTATCAACAATATTGTAGAAAAAATAACTTCCCTGTTCACCCGGCTCGTTTTCCGTCTGGCATTCCAGAATACTTCATCAAATTTCTTACTGAGCCAGGAGATTTAGTTGTCGATCCTTTTGGTGGATCCTGTATGACTGGTGAAGCGGCGGAAAGACTCAAACGAAGATGGATTTGTTCTGAGATGGTTGAAGATTATTTAAAAGGAGCACTAGGAAGGTTTATTTCTCCTAATAATGACTCGAAGAAAAGGAAAGTTGAGCCCTACAAAATTTATCCGCCATGCACAACTGAGGACTCTGTCATGGGCAGCCCATTCTCTTCAGATGCCGCTGGATTTAACCAATAGCCAGCCTCACGATTATAGCTTGCCCCTCCGGTACTAAGTGCATTTGACACCTTACTCTTATCAACGTTTCTCTCTAAAAGAATTTCAACTTCCTTTGTAATCTCATCGATGGTTTTTGGTGAAATCATCGCATCAAATACCTGTTTAAATGCGCTAGAAAAGGAGTGTCTGCGGGGCTCTTCCCAAGCTGATAAGCCAATAATGGATCCTTGCCAGCCCCTAAATCTTAAATCTTTCTTGCAAAGACTCAGGAATATATACGGATCCTGATTTTTCTGAAGGGGACAATTATAACTTAAAAATATTTCTTCAAGCTCTGAAATATGAATTCCTTTATTAAAGGTCGCCAGATGTGCTGCTAAAATATCTAATTTAATCTTTACTTCGTTAGACGGAAAAGGAACATCCCTGTGAATGAGGCCCCAAGTATTAGGGGCTACTTTGAGCATTACATCATTTGAATGTATTTGAATTAGTCCGGCTTTTACACCTCGATATTTAGAGATTCCTTTAACAAGATCCTGTGTTGTTAATGGATGCCCGGCTTCCTTTAAAATCGTAATGAAAGCATTCGAGGTTTGAATTCTATCGTTAGTGGATAAATCATCTCTATATTTTGAAACCCAGACATGTCTACCAAGAGAAATGAGCTTATTAGATTCTTCTAGGACAAGGCTCATGGAGTAAGCGTCGATCTCCTCTGGTAATTCGCAATCAGCCGATTCAGGCTCTGTCAATATTTCAGAAGCATGCCACTGTTTCAAATTTGGGCCGTTTAAAATTATATCTTCTGCGGAGCTAAGTATATTTAGTCTTTCGACTTCAGTGAATTTAAGATGCTTTTCAAGTCCGTACGTGCCTCGACCAAACAGTTTTGCTGATTCGCTAACAGATAAAGCATTATGAACTCTCCGAACAGCTACCTTCCTATTCAATCTCTCTTGCGTACGACTATGAATTTCTGAATAATGGATCGGTCTATCGGCTTCCTCTAAAACAACACCTACAACATGGTCTATCGATTTACCCAGGCCCATGAAGACAAGCTGATTTTTTTCGTTATTTGCAAAATGCAACTCATCTGAAAAATAATCCCATATAAGAGAAAACATTTCAGACATAGAAAAACCAAGACACTTTGCCTGAACTAATGCCATTATAGATTCTTTGGTGGAGTCAGAATAGCGGGATTCGTTCAATGTTGCGCGTATTTCTTTAATTAGAGCAGTCAAATCAGCATCAGATGCCTTTAAGATAATTTTCCTTTCATAAAATTCAACAACATGAAGCGATTCTGAGGAGAATGTTTCAATAACACTTCCCAGAAAGTCGAAGTTCTTCTCAAATCCTGAAAACCAATTGTCCTCAGCTGCTAGCATCTCCAAAAAAAGTGGTTCGGTCCTATTTTTTAATAGGGTTTCAATTTTTTTGATTATATGGTCATCCCAAATCTCAGTCTCAATAATTTTCCCAATAAACTTTTTCTCGATTTGCCTGATGCGTTCTCTTGTAACGTCAAAACAATCGCCAATTTGCTGTAACGTAAGAGGCTTTCCGTTTACACCTAACCTTGAATAAATCACGTGTTTTGCATTTTTGGGAATACCGTTTAAAGAATTCTGTAAATGCCAGTAAAGTGATACATCCTCTGGATTTATTTTATGAGTATGAATTGTGTTAATTAATGCTTCCGCTAAGTCTTTGAGTGATTTTCTTCCAAAATTCTTAAGTGCTAGTAAGGAGTCGGCATTAAAGCCGAGAAAATCTTCTACAACGTTTATTTTATTATTACTGCATACCGTCTGTAATCGAACTGTAGGATTTATTCTCTGTATTGGCAATTTGAGTAACCATAAAGGTGCAATGCCCAGGACCACGAAAGGATCTTTTTGATCAATTAATGGTAGGTAATGTTGAAATCTAAATTTGTCACAGGTTTCAGTGCTCATCCTAGGTAAGGACGCTCTCAAAGAAACATATTTTGATTCTGAGCGTATGTGGTTGTCAGCTAAATTTTTTGCTATTTCAGTATCGTTTTCACATATTAATCGGATCCAATCTTCTGTTTCCGTTAAGTCAATGGATGGTGGCACAAAATCATTTTCAATTTCATAGCCCCATTCTCTACTAGCAAGATAAAGTAGGCATGAATCCTTCCTATTGGGGAATCGGCATGTTACGCGATCTCTTAAATAACAATGAGAATATATAGCAGGCAATGCCCATCTTGCTGCCTCAGTAAGAAATACGGGAGCAGTGAAAATATAGGATGATAAATCTGGGAACGCTTCAATTTCGTAATCTGGACGATCATAACCAACATGGATAACAGCAAGATCAAATAAACCTTTTTTTAGTTCCCAAGCATGCCTCATCGTATCTATGTCGCGAAAGACATGATGCTCCCACTTTTTTTCTTTATCGATACAGGATAGGTATATTCTGACAGGCATCATGACAAAAGAATCCTCACGTTTTTGAAACCTTTGTCATTAAGGAAGAAAAATCTATATTTCCAGATTCAGCCATTGCTGATAGCTCATTGATGCCCCATTCAGCCAATCTCTCTACAGTTTTATAAACTGCTTCATTTTCTGATGTCATATTGTCTCGCAGGGCTTTGACTGCTTCATAAAGGGAGCGGTCTTGATCGAGATCTCCAGTGCCATAAACCGTCGTAGTATTTTTTAATGGGTTTGCAATTCCACCACTTGCTAAAGCTAGACCTACCGCAAACTTATATGCATCTTGCATTTCTTTAAAATATCCATCGGATTTTAAGCGTTCTAGCTTTGCTTTCGTTCCTTGCGTTAAGCCGATGGTTTTTGGTTCTGCTAGGTTTTCCGTATCCATTATTTACTCCCTTACAAGTTTAGATTCTGACGAACTCACTCTTGAAATGTTATACACTCCACCGATACGAGTTTTTAAGGAATCAAGAATCTCATCTTTGCGAATCTCACCCTCGTGCACTAATAAAATGACCTGTTCAGCCATCTCGGGTAGATATCTCAAAATGTTATCTCTATGTTTCAAATCAAGCCGACCCAAGGGTGTATCCATTACTATGGGACCTGACTTGCGAGCCGTTCTATTAAGGCCATCGATCAAGGATAAAGCAACAACCTGTTCAGCCCCGGCGCTTCTTTGAACAACATCACGTCCTTCGCGATCGATAATGGTAAGACCGTAGTTCTCGTTAATTCGAAGGCCATTAAAAGTAGGTTCTGTCGTTAGAGATCTAAAGGCAGTAGTTGCTAAATTTGCGACGCTATTTCTTAGCTGATCGCGCAATTCGCTAATACTCTCTGAAAAGATATCTCTTAACTGAGTATAGGCGTGAACTAACCGAGTACTTTTTTGTGATCTCGCCTCAGCATTGGATTCAATCAATTTTGAAAGCTGTTCCTGCTTACGCTCATTCTCTTCAATTCTTGCCTTTCGATCTTTAATGTCTTTTTCATTTGTGCCTTGGTGTTTTTGAAGTCCATCTCGTGTCGCTTGTTTCCGAGAAATTTCTGCTGTGTCATGGCTTCTTAGTTGTTCCTTAAGCTCTTCCATATCGTTCTCAATCTGAGTCCGCTGGAGATTGATATGTCTCATGTCCTTGATAACTGCTGGTAGCTTTTCAGAAGCCCCCGTAGATCTAATACGTGAGATTTTATTTATTTTTTCGCTTAATGCACCAAAGGCAGTAAAATCTTGCTCGAACTTGTTCAATTCATTTTCAAGTTTGAGTAATTCCGATTTAACGTTATTTTTTTTCGTCTCTGCAATAGCTTGTTCGCAAGTTGGGCACACTGATTTGCTGAGAATAGCCTTCAAATCATCAATCCTTTTCTCTACAAGAGTCCTATTTTTTTGATCTTGGGTATAGTCGTCGCGTTTCCTTTCTAAAACTGATATTTGTCCTTGAAGTCGGAGCTGAATCAAATCTTTCCAGGCATCTTTTAATAAGAAAAGGCGTTGATTCTCTAACTCGGCGTAATTTTGATCGAGCCTATCAATCTCACTTTTCAGAGTGTCCATTTTGACCTTAGTTGCCTGTATTGCGCGACTTTCATCCAACTCTTTGTCCAAGATTCCAATCTTAGACTGATTCTCATCAAAAAGTTTCTGCAAAGTTTTTAAGTCTGCATCTAGAGACTCTCGATTTGATTCAAGCCCACGTCTTTCATCAGAATAGCGTTTCACACCTTCAATATGTTGAGAATCACGTGTTTGTCGTTTGCGAGCTTCTTTTAATAATGTATCAAGTTCATTTCGTGCATTTATGAGAGCAGGCACACCCAAAACTTTTTCAATAGATTCCTTAATTAATTTTCCTTGCTCATCTTTGTCGTTAAGTAGCATTTCGTATTCTTGAAGAAGTTCGCCATCGAAAAGAAAAAATCTCGCAATATCTTCTGGAATAATTTGATTTAACTCATAGGCGATCTGATCGCCTCGCAACACATTTCCATTTTTCCTCAACATTACTTCAATTTCAAAGTCATTGCTTGACTTTGGTTTATAAACCATTGGTTTTGGCTTCATCACTCTTCTCAGATCATACTCATCGCCACTGCTTTCAAATTTTAAGAATACCGCAACATTCCAATCTCCCTCCTTAGCGGCATCTACATTGATTATATCGGCATTAGGAATATCATTTAGATGCCTGCCAAGTGCTTTGCCGTAAAAGCACCATCTAATTGTATTCAAAAAACTGGTCTTCCCACGCATATTATCACCAAAAATTAGCATTACATTTTGAGCGCTACTTGTCGGAAAGAAAATTTTTTGCTCCCCTTTGTAGGGCATAAAATTTTTAAATGTTGCCTCTATAAGTTTCATTCAGTCCTCCGTACTAGTGACCTTCGCTCTCGACATAATCTTCGACCAAGGTCTTGATCATATCCATTGGCTTCTGCCTGTCTTTCTCAAATAGATGCTGCTTCTCGATATCATAACACTTCACGACTAAGTCATTTGGGAATGTAGCATCTATCTTTTTACCAACTGACTTTAGAACTTCCAAAGCCTTGTCATCTTTCATTGTTCCTCCGATTCTATTCCTATGTTTGCAATATCCTCAATGTTCAAACCAAGCTCGATCGCAATCTTTGTCAGATGTGCAGCCGATGACTTATTGATTGCACCTTCTGCAAACTCAATTGCTCTACAAAACTCGCTTTTAACAAGCACCAGCTGTTCTGCCTCTTTTTCTAGATCGATGGGGACAACAATGGCATCATGCAATGTGGCTTTTAGTTTGCCGGGTGCGCGTCGTAAAACTCTTCCTCTACGCTGAATAAATTGTCTTGGATTTTGAGAAGAGGCTAAGATAAGGGCATGTGAAATATCCGGAATATCAACGCCCTCATCAAGACAACGAATTGAAACAAGTATTCCGCCGTGAGTTTTGAACCATTCAAGTGTGGCATTCATATCTGAAGACATGGCAGTATGATATTCGTTTACGTGGAGATTCAGCTTGCTTAATCTATCCACAATTTCAGAAAGTTGATCCTTGTCTTCACAATAAACGAGCCATTTTTCACCCTCGACATACTCTTTTGAAAGGATTCTCTCTGCCAAAAGGATTTTAGCATTTGCCTTCTTAGCTACACGCGCTCTTTGAATTAGTAAGTTTCTGGCACGTTCTGAAATTGTGCATTTACCATTACCGTCTCTAGGTGATCTGGCAACCTCACGCGATATTTGATCGCTAAGATTCTTCCAAGTTTCAGCTTCTTGAGCGTTAAGGTTTATTGCATGTGGGTAGTATTCGTATTCCACTAATCTGCCACTTTTAATGGCATCTTGGAGAGTAAAAATGGGCGCAACAACATTCCCAAAATACGAAAACATTCTAGCGGTCCCATCAGAATCTCCATATCTGATGGGTGTTGCGCTTAACCCAAGTCTTTTCCCAGCATTAATCCTATAGACTTTTGAATTTTCGAGGCTACCTGTCTGATGAACTTCATCTGCTACGATTAACAAATGGTCGCCGGAAGATATTTTATCTATAAATCCATCGGTAGATGCCGTCTGGATTGTAGACAACACTATTCTTGGAGGCAGGTCACAGTCTTGAATTGTAAAATCTCTTAGTAGATTACTCTCCCTCCAATTATTGTTTCCATCTCCAGCTTTGAGAAGAGAAAGGTTAAGAATTTCATCTTTTAATTCCTTGGTCCATTGGCGTAGCAGAAGCTTACTTGGAACCACGACGAGCGCAGTACCACCAAACTTAAGATGTTCCCGTAACGCCACGATTGCTGTAAATGTTTTTCCGCTGCCAGTAGCATGTTGTAAAATCCCCCTAGAGTTTTGATTTTTCCAATTTTCTAAAGCTTCAATTTGATGTGGAAATGGTTCTCGTCCACTAGATTTTTTTAAATTCTGACCTAAAATATCGACTTTTATATTGTCCAAATTGTCGGTAGCAATTTTATATAATTTTTTCAGAACTGCTTCAGGAAATTCAATTGTAACAACATCACTAATTTTATTTGACCAAAGGCTTTCAAAATACTCTGCATGTCGATTGGCACGATCCACATCTTTTTCACGCCATGAACAGAATACTTCTATGGATTCATAGTTTCCCTCGGCATGCCAAGCATTCCAAGTTTCATTAGAGGAACCCTTAAAGCTTACAATATTTTTATTTGAATCTTTAAATACACCTAATTTTTCATGATAAATTCCTGACTCACTAGGGCGAATTGCCAGTTTCACGTCCATAGCTCCTAATGCAATCATGGTGGCCAATATTTTTGTTCGATTTATTAGATCAGAAGAGTTCAAGAGAAATTCCACTTCTTGATCTAGCGCTTCAAGAACAGCATTTTCTCTAGATTTGTAGCCAGCTTTGATAGCCTCAATATCTTGCTCACTTAATGAGGGGGAACATATCAATCTAATATGCCCACCTCGTTTCACAAAACGAAGCACGGCATCACTTACGAGTAGGAAGACCGTCGATCGAAAATAACCTACAGCTCGGTCGTAACTGGTGGAATTGAATAAACATGGTCGATAAAACTCACCAACCAAGTCTGTCTGGCCCGTTCTATACTCGGGTTCAAGCTGAACTTGGCTTAGGTTTAACGTTTCAATTTTTGACACAAATTCGTTCATAGTTTACTCACTTTGAGTGAAGTTCAAAGATTCTCATCTTTATAATTCATCACCTTCGGCATCCAAAGCATAGTTTTTGACTACTACAACTGCTCTATCGCTTTAAATTTGTGACAGTAAAAGTATCACGCTTGTTTCAGTCTTAGAATCAAGCGCCGAAAACGTCGTCTAATTGAGCCCGATGGGTCTCTATTGCTTCGAAATTCTCTTCTCAGAGAACCATCGGCATGGCATCCCAATCTTTGGTAATGTTATGCTCGAAACATCTATGGGAACACCCCTACGCTTTGACTTATGCAATTCCTGTCGGATTGCGCAAACTACGAAAATACCTCAGTAATGTCCAGCTTGTGTTTAAAGTTTCAATACTCCTCCGGCAGTAAGAAGGTTATGACACTCATTCCTTCGCAGCCACAGTCACATTGGGAGGCATGATCATCTCGGATAGCATAAAATCGGAAAGCTGATGGGATTTTAGCGGTTCGGCCCTCATCTTCTTCACGATATTGCAACCCAAAAGGAAAGACGAAAAGGGAAAGAGGTATCTTCTCATTTCAAAATCATGATCGACTCAGAGCAAGCAGC
>OBEQ013016258.1_pt1 | contig 14106 bp, 10 predicted proteins | sample 1670901 | NCBI WGS metagenome assembly OBEQ01 (sample SAMEA104232315, study PRJEB22302) | groundwater metagenome | biome: forest; feature: aquifer; material: groundwater | place: USA | collected 2011-08-07 | depth 5.4 m
TATTGTTGGCTCTTGTTATTTTTCTATATTCCTTCAGACTTTGGCAAACAACAGGCTGTCTTCATTTCGCTGGTTTTTACTTTAACCCTCTTAGTATAAAAATTGATGTTGAGCAAGAATTATCTCTTGACCAGCCAGAAAGAAGAATGGGAAGAGTCTTTCATAACAAAGTTATTGCAGCACCCTTTGCAATATCGAAGTCTTACGCAAAAGTCCTCGACCCCAAATTCTTACTAGATCTAATGGGCCTCGCCGGGGTTCTACTCCTGGTCCTAGCGATCACTAGAATAGTCGAAACACGAAACAAAAAAGGGTTTTTCCATATAACGCTCCAGGCTATATTAATTTTTATTTCTCTCACGCATATTTCGCCAAAAACCGCCTTTTGGCTTATGTCCCTAGGATTTTATAGCCTTTCACTTTGGGGTATTAGAAGTGTTTCTAAAAATAAACTTATTCCCTTCCTCTTCATAATATTAATTTTGCTGTCGTTGTGGTATTTTGCATTCAACTGGCAAATGCGCTCTATCTGTGATGAAATCTTTTTTAACTAAAAATATTTTCCTTCTGGCAATTATTGTTCTGGCGCTTTTCCTACGGTTTTACAAAATCGATAAAAACCCTCCAAGTTTAAATGTTGACGAAGTTTCCAACGGCTATAATGCTTATTCAATTTTAAAAACGGCTCGGGACGAATATGGTAACTTCATGCCGCTAACCTTTAGAACTTTTGGTGATTACAACCTGCCTCTTTCAGTTTACACCCTCGTTCCTACAATTGGGCTCTTTGGGCTAAACGAATTAGGCGTCCGTCTGCCCTCCGCCTTTTTCGGCACGCTGACTGTCCTCCTTACTTATTTGTTGTCACGCGAGCTTTTTAAAGAAAAAAAAATCGCCCTTATTGCCTCTTTTCTTTTGGCAATTTCCCCGTGGCATCTCCATTTTTCAAGATACGACCACGAAGCAAACTTCATGGTTTTTTTCGTTCTCCTTGGTTTCGTCACTTTTCTCTACAGCCAAAAGAAATACTACTACCTCATTATCTCCGTAATCTCTTTTGGTTTAGCACTCAATACCTATCACGGAGCCAAAATCTGGGTACCTTTGTTTCTGCTGGCTATTTTATTTTGGTTCCGATTAGAAATTCTCAAACTAAAAAAGAAATTACTTTGGCCCATTATCATTTTAATTATCGCCACTCTTCCAATCATTTTTAACTTTAAAAACAGCCTCATTCGCGGCCAATCAGTCGGGGTCATCGGTAAACCCAAAGCCCTCGAAACTTTTGTGTCAGGCTATCTTAGTCAGTATAGTCCTGACTTTTTATTCATTAATGGTGATCGAATTGGTAGACATTCTGTTCCAGGCATTGGGGAGCTTTATGTTTTTGAACTGCCGCTCGTTATTCTGGGTATTATTTTCCTAATCCGCCAAAAAAATAGATCGTCCAAATTTATTCTCACCTGGCTTCTTATATCAGGTATTCCCCCAGCTACTGCCACCCCGACCCCACACGCACTAAGAGGTCTAAACATTATTCCCATCTGGTCAATAATTGCTTCTTGCGGTCTCTATTCTTTTCTGTCGTCGAAAATCTCAACTAATTTTAAAAAGGCGGCAATGCTGGCTCTCATTCTAGTTGCTACCTACAACTTTGCTACTTATCTACATCTTTATTGGGTTCATTACCCCAAAGAAAAAGCCCTGGATTGGGGAGAAGGCTATAAACAAATGGTTCAGTCAGTCGATAAAATTAAAGGCAGTTACACCACAGTCGCCATCAGCTCTTATTACGGCTTACCGTATATTTATACGCTTTTCTATAGTGCTTACGATCCCTACACTTACCAACAGGAAAAAGGCAGCCGCAATGGGTTTGGGAAATTTGAATTTTTCGGTGCCTCTTGGGCTAAAACTAAACCCGGCAAAGCACTGCTTGTTACGCCGCCTTGGCAATCACATCCACCAGAAGTTTTAAAAGAAATCTATTCAATCAATGGTGATTTAAGATTTACAATTTCCCAAACCCAAGAATGAAATTACTTTTAATTTTTATTGCTGGTGCAGCCATCACTTTAGCAAAAACTTCCCCCTTGCCTATTTGTAATACGGATACGGCCAAACTCGCTTTGCCGCCCCGGATCTTTTATGAACAGACAATTGACACCAACCGTCAGCCCATTTTGTTAACAAGATTAATCCATAATAAATTAGGTGTATATGGATCAGAATTTGCTCACTGTTACGTTTCTCTTTTCGATTTCAATTTTATTTACAACAACTTCTCTCTAATTGGTTTAGTGACTTTTCTTGTTTTCATGTATGAAGTTTTGACAAAGAAAAGATATCTTTTGGCCGCCATTATTTTTTTGTCTCCGCTGATTCCCTTTTTCAAAGGTCCGATTATTATTAATTTAGTAATCTACAAGCTATTTGCTATCATAGGACTTATCTTTTTGTTCAAGAAATTCAAGTGAAAAAATACTACCTTCTCATAATCATAATTACTGCAGCTGCTTTGCGGCTTTATAAGTTGGGGTCTGTACCGCCATCTTTATACTGGGACGAAGCATCTTTGGGATATAACGCCTATTCCATTTTGAAAACCGCGCATGATGAGCACGGTAAATTTTTGCCAACAACCAATTTTGCCGCTTTTGGAGATTACAAACCGCCTCTTTATATTTACGCAGGCGTTCCAGCACTTGCCGTTTTCGGCGTAACCGAATTTGCCATTCGTTTTCCCTCTGCCTTTTTCGGGGTCCTAACCGTTTTATTAACCTATCTACTCGCCAAAAAGCTTTTCGAAAAAGAGGGGATCGCTCTACTTGCCGCTTTGTTTCTGGCTATTTCCCCGTGGCATCTCCAGTTCTCTCGCGGTGCCTTTGAAGCAAATTTAGGATTATTTTTTAGTACCCTAGGTATCTATCTATTTCTAAAATTCACAAGCAGCAATAAACTTTGGTTTGTTGGGTCTATGCTGTCATTTTTGGCCGGAATGTATACTTTTACCGGCCAGCGCCTGTTCGTACCGTTTATTATTATCATTCTTTTTATTCAGTTCAAAAGATTGATTTTTTTAAACTTAAAAACCGTACTCATCACCCTGATCCTAGCCGCGTTTATCTTTTGGCCGCTTTTTAAATTCGCCACAGGTACCCTTGAAGGCAGACTCAGGTTTGAAGAAGTCACCATTTTTAGAGATCTGGCTCCCGTTAATAAGTCGGCACAAGAACGCCAGAAAGATAATTTTTCCCCGTGGTCAAATATCATCCATAACCGACGCCTGCAATATGCTCACGAATATTTAATCCACTATTTCGACGCTTTCAATCCCTCGTTCCTTTTTACAAAGGGTGACGTTAACCCTAGATTATCCATTCAGGAAGTTGGGGAACTTTATCTTATCGATCTTCCCTTAATATTATCTGGAATATATTTTCTTTTTGCCAAAAAACAAAAATACACTTTTTTAATTATCTCTTGGTTCCTGATTTCACCGCTTGGTCCCGCAACCGCTCGCGAAACGCCGCACGCACTAAGAATGATCCATATGCTACCGACACCTCAGTTAATTGCCGCCTTCGGTCTATATAATCTCTACCAGCTTACTAGGTATAAAAGATTATTAATCATTTTTTCATCTTTTATTTTGGCGTTGAGCCTCATATATTACTTGCATATGTATTACCTGCACTGGTCCAAAAACTATGCCAAAGATTGGCAATATGGTTATAAACAGGCGGTACTTGAAACCCAAAAATTATATTCCGAGTCCGACAACATCGTAGTTACAAAAAGATACGGTAGACCATATATCTATTTCCTACTCTATAATAAGTTCGACCCCAAGTTTTTTTGGCAAAATGGCGACATTGTGAGGGATAAATTTTATTTTTACGATGTTAATGGTTTTGATAAATACCATTTTGCCGACAATCCTAGCGAAGTTAAAGTATTTGGGAAAAATATATACGTCACCACCGCCAGCGACGTTCCTCCAGATGCCAGTATCGTCAATACAATCAACGGGTTAGATAATCAACCGATTTTTGTCATTTCAAAGATTGAAAGAAAAAACCATAATTAAAATAGTGAACTACTGCAAAAAAATTCCTTTTCTGGCGTGTGTCCTGCCCCTCTATTTTCTGACCCGCTTGATCAATCTGCTAGCTGTGCCTATTTTCACAGACGAAGCAATATACGGTTATTGGGCTCAGGTTGCCCTCCACGACCCCGCAAATCGCTTCATTTCGCTGGAAGACGGTAAACAGCCTCTCTTTATTTGGATTGCCGCCGCCTTTCAAAGATTTATCCCAGACCCGCTTGTCGCCCTCCGCCTCGTTTCCGTCTTCTCAGGTCTGGGGTCTCTTGTTGGTATCTATTTTCTTGCCAAAGAATTATTTGGAGAAAAGGTTGCAAGAGTCTCGTCAGTACTTTATATAGTTCTTCCTTTTACTCTTCTTTACGATAGACTCGGCCTGTTCGATTCCCTGCTTACTATGTTTTGTATCTGGGTAGTTTTTCTTTCCATAAGAATGGCCAAAACCCCCAGACTCGATCTGGCTCTATTAAATGGAATAGCTCTTGGCTTAGCGCTAATAACCAAATCCTCGGCAAATTTTTTCCTTTATCTTTTACCTCTAACATTGATAATTTTTAATTTCCAAACGAAAGGAAAATTTAGACGCCTAGCCATGTGGCTGTGGTTTTCTGCTATCACTTTTGTAGTTTCAGAAGTTGTTTATAATTTTCTTCGGGTTTCGCCTCTTTTTTATATGATAGATCGCAAGAACAATGAATTTATAAGAACGTTTTCCGAAGTTCTCAAAAATCCCCTCCTGCATTTCTGGGGCAATATCGATAGCATCTTGGTTTGGGCCCTTCAATATAATGGCCCCTTAATTGTTGTTCTTTTCATAGTAATGTTTTACGCAGTAGTAAAAAAAGAAAAGAAAATTATTCTTCTGACAGCTTATATAATTGCCCCATTTTTCGCCGAAGCATTTTTTAACCAAATTTTGTATCCAAGGTTTTCTCTATTTTATTTTCCGTTTGTCATTATTTTGATTGCGCTCGGCCTAAACTTTTTATTAACTAGCCGGCCCAAGCAAAAACATCTTGCCTGGCTTGTTTTATTGCTGTTGATTATTTATCCATTGGTCTCATCACTGCGTCTGCTTACAAACCCTCCAAAGTCAAGTATCGCCACAGCCGATAAAAATCAGTATATGAATGACTGGCCGTCAGGTAACGGGGTGAAGCAAGTTGTCGAGATTTTAAAAAAAGAATCAAAAAACCAAAAAGTTTACGTCGGCACCGAAGGCACCTTTGGGCTACTGCCTTTTGCACTTCAAATTTATTTCTATGGCAACGAGAACATAAATATAGTTGGCTACTGGCCAGTTCGGGATATTCCACTACAAGTTTTAGGGGCGACCCAAAGCAAAAAAACGTACTTCATTTTTAACGAGACCCAAAACCTTCCGGACAATCCAGGCAATCAACGTTTGAAATTGATTGGCAAATATCAAAAGGGTAACGGAAATAGCTTTATGCGTCTTTACGAAGTAACTCCTTGATGAAAGACAACCTTTCAAAATTTGTATTGATTTTTATAATCGCTCTCGCCTCTGCGCTTCGCTTAACAGGTCTTGATACGGCACCTATTGGCTTTAACGACGATGAATCGGCATTTGGCTACAACGCTTATTCGGTTTTAAAAACAGGACGTGACGAATGGGGTAAACTTTTACCATTTCCGGTATTTGAAAGTTTTGGAGATTGGAAATTGGTAGGCTATCTTTACCCCGTTGTTTTATCAGAGGCAATCTTTGGTGAAAACGAATTTGCTACAAGACTCCCTTCCGCCCTTTTTGGTATTGCTGCCGTCGTAACAACTTATCTGCTTGCCAAAAAAATCTTCGATAAAAACGTTGCCCTAGTTGCCAGCTTCTTGCTGGCAATTTCACCTTGGCATATCATCGCCAGCAGAAATGCTTTCGAATCAGATGTCCTCATATTTTTTCTGACTCTCGGCACACTATTTTTCCTTGAAGGTTTAAGTCGCAAAAAGTTTCTGACCTTCTCATTTATTATTTTCGGTCTTTCTTTATATATTTATCGCTCAAGCTGGCTTTTCGTTCCGGTTTTCATTTCGTCTATAATTTTCCAAAACAGAAAGACCCTAAATAATAAGAGGTCATTTTTAATCAAAAATATTTTAGTTCTCGTCACAATCGCCTTACCTCTTATTCCCACGGCGTTTTCATTTAAAGGTCAGTCAAGATTTATCCAGGAGAGTTTTATAACCGGAGTTCAGAAATCTGGCATCATCGACAATCTAAACCAAAAAAGGGGAGTGTGCCAAAACTTCCAAAAATTGCCCATCTGTAGTTTGGTTTTGAATAAATATTCTGCTTTCACTTTCAATTATTTTGCCAACTATATTGCTAACCTTTCCCCGGAAACTTACTACGTAAGGCCGACGGTTGCTGCTTATCAAGGTTTCTCAACCAGGGCCCCATTTTATCTTTTCGAATTTCCGCTTCTTATAATTGGGCTAACATTTTTTCTAAAGCAAAAAAATCCTTATTCAAAAATCTTAATTGCTTGGATTTTAATCGCACCAATTGGGGCTTCAATTACTGGTGTCGCTAATTTGGGCAGGCTAAATATTATAATGCCCGCTCCTCAAATTATAAGTGCATTTGGCCTCGTTACCGCTCTTAAAATGTTAAAGTCGAGGCTGTATAAAAAAATTATAATTACATCCTTCATTACTATTTCCTGCGTTTCCTTGCTCGGTACCACGTTCGATCTTTTTTATTACCTACCTCAAATATCGGCTGTCAACCTGCGTTATGGATACAAACAACTTTTTGATTATCTTGCTAAGGAGAAAAACGGCTATTCACAAATCATCGTTTCCAGAAGGAGTGACGATGCCAAACAATATATCCACTATCTCTTCTTTGAAAAAGTCGATCCGCAAGAATTTTTAAATCCACAAGTTACGACCAGATATCGGGATCAAAACGGCTGGCAAGTGGTCGAAAAAATCGGCAACGTCTATTTTTACCAATCTTTACCATCATTGGAAAATCTTCCGCCTAAATCTCTTATTGGCGTTGGCGAAATCGAAGCCATCCCAGTCGAGAGTCTCTTTACAGTTAAGGATCCAAAAGGAGACAAGATCTTTGAAGTTTATAATTTAAACGACAAAAGAGTGTTAAAAAATAAATGAAATTTAAAATTTTATTCGTAACCATAATTCTTTTGGCTTTTTTCTTAAGGTTTTATAAACTAAGCCAAATACCTTCTTCCTTAGATTGGGATGAAGCAAGCAATGCCTACAATGCCTACTCAATCTTAAAAACCGCGCGTGACCAGTACGGTTCTTTCCTGCCTGTCACAAATAGATCTTTCGATGACTACAAGCCGCCGCTTTACATGTATCTTAATGTTCCCACGATCGCCATTTTCGGATTGACCCCACTGGCCGCCCGACTGCCCTCAGCTATTTTTGGTTTTCTGACAGTTCCACTTATCTATTTCCTGACCAAAAAATTGTTCGGCGACAGAAACATCGCTTTACTAGCAATGTTTCTACTGGCAATTTCTCCATGGCACATTCAATTCTCCAGAGTGGGATTTGAAGCCAATGTTGGGCTTTTTATGGCAACTTCTGCTATCTGTACCTTTTTGTATGGAATTAAAAACAAAAAATTGCTGATCTTGTCAGGTATCCTTATTGGTGCATCGTTTTATAGCTACCACACCGAAAGAATTTTTGTTCCCTTGATTTTTATTGTCATATTGGCCCTTTGGAGAAAAGAAATTTTCTCTCTTTCCAAAAAATATTTATTGTCTTTTGTGATCATTGCTGTTGCAGTGGCTTTACCGCTGATTATTTTTATTCCGCCGCAAGTTATTTTACAGAGATTCGAAACAACAACTAGTGGATCGAAACTGGAAAATGTTGAAAAATCGATTAGGTATATAAATCAGGACGGAAACACGGGTGTCGCTAAAATAATTCACAACAGAAGAATAATTATTGCCGAAACTTACATCGCCAATTACTTATCACACTTTGATTTCAATTTCCTCTTTACCAAAGGCGACGATAATTTTAGGCATCATGTAGAAGGTATCGGCATGCTTTATCTTTTTGAATTACCGCTCGTGTTTTACGGCGCGTATTGCCTAATTAGGGGAAAGACGAAGGCCGGTGCCTTTATCATCTTCTGGCTGCTTTTGGCACCAATTGCTGCTTCTCCGGCCAGTCCCGCCCCTCATGCTGTACGCTCTCTCCCGGAAGTTATTCCCTTAGAAATCATTTCGGCTTACGGCTTATACAAGCTCGCCACCAAAAAACTATTCGCCCAAAAATTTATTCTTCCTGTTTTCTATATCTGGATAGCCGCATCATTTTTGATTTACCAAGAAAATTACTGGATTCAATATCCAGATAAATTCGCTTCATTTTGGCAATTCGGTTATAAAGAGGCCGTTCAAGAGTCAGCCAAAATAAAAAATCAGTACCAAAAAATCAACGTGGATCGTTCTTTAGAACAAGCATATATTTTCTGGTTATTTACGACAAAATACGATCCTAAGTCTTACCAAACCACGGGTTCCCGAAATCATTTTGATAAATATTATTTTGAAGCCAAGCCCCCGACCCAAGCAAACGAATTATTTATTTCCGATGCCAAAATTTTTCCTCAATCATTTGAAGTTGTTAAAGTCATTTATTACCCAGACGCAACAGAAGCAATAAAAATCGGTCATCCTAGATAATTTTTAACAATGAGGGTAACACCCCGGAGAAAGATTTTTCTTGAGAAACTCCAAGAAATGGTCATTTTTTGAAGGGGGAGATTTTTTCCACCATTCAGCTGTATCGTAATACACGATCTTGGTGCTTCTCTCATACCACGCGATGCCTTTTTCATCAGAAAGTGCCGTTAATTCCTCCCAGCTTACTTTGCTTCCTCCCTCACATACTCCTATTTTTACACCCTCCGTATCGTCTCGTTTATCGTTGTACATCAAAAGCGCCATTGGATAACTCACAGAACTAGCATTAGCCCGACACCCGTATATGTCAAAACTCTTACCTGGATATTGGGAATAAATTTGTTCTTTTACGGTCTGAAGTTTTCCAAGTGATAAACCTTTATCTTTAAAACTATCGGCAGAAACCCTTGACGTAAACACAAAAACCACAAGCAGAAGAAATACACCCAAAACCTTTTTGAATTTGTACAGTTGAAATACTCCCCAACCGCTCATAACAAATATCGGTGCATGTGTAAAAAAACTGTAATAATGAAATCTCGGACCGCGGTAGTATCTATACAAAATAACTTCTCCCAAAAATGTTAAAGCTATTAAAAAGAAACTTGCATTTTTTCTTATCTTCGGTAACGCAACTAACGTGAAGATAAAAATTACACAAATTAAAAGAGACGCCACCCAAACACTGCCCCCGATTATATTGGCCCATGTTTCCGGCCAATAGCCAAATACATAAGTCAACCATCTATTTGGTACCCATGAATTGAATTGATCAATTGCCAAAAAGATAAAGAGGCTTTTAGCGTTGTACCAGTTGATTTGAGAATCTAAATAAATTGATGGGATGAATGCAGTCAAAAACCCAAGTCCCAACAAAAGCAAATGTTTTAAATAATTTTTTGCAGGTGGCCTTATTAAAATTATTGCTGCCAAATCGCCGGGATAATAAGCAGGCTTTGAAAGTGGATAGTGATAGAAAGCCCAACAAGCGCGGACAATAAAAATAAATCTATCGCTTTTCGTTCTTTGTAAAACTTCAAAAGAAAAATCAAAACCAAAAGCGACAAAATTGGGATAATCGCGGGATTCCATACCGTAAGCGAGCTATCTATTTGGGCGGGCGATATTGCAGCAAATAAGGCCGAAAAAGCTCCAACCCATTTCCCTCCGACTTGATATCCTAAATAAAAAATTAGAACCACAAATACTAAATGAATAAAAGTCAAAAGATACCAATGGGTTAAAAATCCAAATGGCAAAAAACTTGCTACCTCTAAAAACCAAAAGTACCAAGGGCCATAGAAAAAAGGTCCTGCGGAGGAAAAAGGTCCAGCCAGAGGAAGCTTAAAATTATCAGCGGCAAACCTGGCAATTTGTATATCTTGTGCATTATCGGCCTGGAAATGCACACGCCCCTGGTAGTTATAAGTTCTAAAAAAAATAGCAAGTGCTATTGTTACCAATAAGAAAAGAAAAAACCGCGGATCCTTTTTTATAAATTTCTTAAGCCCTAGCGTCTCTTTTTTAAAAAAGTGGTTGAGTTTTTTATAGTTTGGCGTGGGCATTTATTACTAGGATTGTAGTAGAATAACAACTGATTTGCAATTTTCTAATATGGCCAAAATTCCCACTATCTCCGCTGTTCTTGCTGCATATAATGAGGAAGAAAATATTGTAGACTGCCTCAAATCTCTCAAAAACTTTGCCGACGAAATTATTGTTGTTGATGGCAATTCCCAAGATAACACCGCAGCGCTTGCCAAAGACAATGGAGCAAGTGTCATAAAAACAACCAATAAATCTATGTTTCATATTAATAAAAATATGGCCATTCGCGCCGCTTCTGGCAAATGGATTTTATTAATGGACGCCGACGAAAGAGTAAGCCTTGCTTTAGCCCGGGAAATAAAACAGAAAATTAAAGGGAATCCCAAAGAAAATGGTTTCTGGATTAATCGCCGAAATTGGTTTTTGGGTGGCTATCTTAAAAAGGGTGGAGCCTACCCGGATAGTGTCATTAGGCTTTTTAGAAACGGCAAAGGTATTCTTCCCGAAATAAGTGTACACGAACAAGTCAAAGTGGATGGGGAAGTCGGCGTCTTAAAAAACGACATCCTGCATTTTGCCGATCCGGATTTTGCCCGTTATTTAAAAAGAGCAGATCGGTATACCGCAAGGACTGCCCTAGAAATCGCCAAATCTAGTCCTGGGTTTAATCTTTTTGTTATCCTAAAATATTTGATTTACAAACCGATTTTGACGTTTTTAGCAATCTTTATCAGACACAAAGGTTACACCGATGGTTTTAGGGGATTTGCTTGGGCATTTTTCTCTGGTGCCCACCACTTTTACGCCTACATAAAATACTGGGAAAGTGAAAAAAATTCTCAATAAATTTAAGAATTTTCAATTTTGAATTAACTGTCCTAGTAGGCTAATCATATAGTCAACTTTTTGCCTACTTGCATTAATTTTAAAAACTTGCAAAAATTTTTATATCAAGTAAAAAGCAAGGTATACCAGAAAGACGTTATTCCAGATTCTACAGTGGAAAACGGATTGCTGGTAAGGAAGGAGGGGATATATACATGGCAAAAAAGAAAAAGAAAAAGAAATAACTTTTTAGTCTTTATGACTAACGAAACTGCCCACTTATCGACAGCTATATCAGAGACAATTCTCTAATATAGGAAGTACTTCCTTAAAGATAACGATTTTTTTCGTTAACACTTATAAATGGCCATAGGTGGGCCAGTTTTTTTGTTTCACACCAAACATTCTTTATAGATCTTCAATCATATTAGATCCAGTTTGCTTAAATCGCATTGCTCTGCATTAGATTTGTTTTTGCAAATCGCATGGCTCTATATATATCCGCTGTCGCTTCGCTCCCCGGATATATATCAGATTGTTCGTAAGAACAAGGCTGATATATAATTTAAGCAATGCGAGTCGCTTTTGATAATAGCCCTCTTGAAACCAACCACAATGTTCGGGGGATCGGTTCTTACACACAAAATTTGGTAAATGCCCTAAAAGAGGTGCAAAACCTGGAACTTGAGTTCTTTAAAAACGGCGAGTTCATTCCCAGAGCCGATCTTGTCCATTACCCGTATTTTGACTTATTCTTTAAAAGTTTGCCCTCTTCCAGAAATTATAAAAGAATAGTTACAATTCACGATGTCATACCTTTGGTTTTCCCAGACAAATTTCCGGCAGGCCCAAGAGGTTTTATAAATCTTTTCTTTCAAAAGAGAGCTCTCAAAAACGTAGATTTTGTGATTTGTGATTCGCAAACTTCACTAGCAGATATAGCCGACAAATTATCTTATCCAAAAGAAAAAATTGTGCCGATTTATTTGGCAGCACCCAAAAGTTTTAAGAAGATGGAACCTCAAAAACTTTTCCAATTTGCCAAAAAATTGAAACTTCCTAAAACTTTTGCTATCTACGTGGGGGATGTCAACTGGAACAAAAATTTGGATAATTTAGTAAGGTCTATAAAAGTTTCAAAAATTCCCCTTTTAATGGTTGGGTCGGCAATTACCAATAATAACATCCCAGAAACCAAAGCCTTAAATCAGCTAATTAGAAAACTTAATATAGAAAGCCTAATAATAAAAACTGGTTTTGTAAGCGGGGAAGAATTAATAGCACTTTATAATCTTGCCAGCGTAACTCTTCTGCCTTCCTATTACGAAGGTTTTGGTTTACCGCTTTTAGAAAGTATGGCATGCGGAACTCCTGTTGTTACCTCCGACAACTCATCTCTGTCAGAAATCGCCGGCGCTCATGCTTTATTTTGTGATCCGCAGAACCCAGTTGATATTTCCCAAAAAACCCTTAAGATTTTAGAAATGAAACCGAAAGAAAAATCAATTCTTTCTCAAAAATTGATAAGCCACGCGGCCAAATATAGTTGGGAAAAAACTGCCGCCGAAACTTTTAAAGTCTATCAAAAAGCGCTTAGGTGAAAAAAGTAATTCTATTATTTATAGTTTGGAGAATCTTTTTATTTGCCGTTGCCGCCACCTCACCCCTATTTATTAAACAGTTTGGGGCACGTTTTCCTTACTACCACGAAAGGTTAATAGCAACTGGTCTGCCGCATTTTATTTGGTCCTTTGGTAATTTCGACGGGGTTCATTATTTAGGCATTGCCAAAGATGCTTATGCGGCCCAATATACGCAAGCTTTTTTCCCACTTTACCCAATCTTGATTAAAATTGGATCTTTCGTAACTTTTGGCAATCTCCTAATAAGCGCCCTTTTAATTTCCAACGCTTCATTTCTAGTCGCTCTTCTTATTTTTTATAAACTTATCTCAGAAACATACGACTCAAAAGTAGCTTTTTGGTCTGTCATTTTTCTCTTATCTTTTCCCACATCTTTTTTCTTTGGTGCAGTCTATACCGAGGGTTTATTCTTTCTTTTATTAATTTACGCATTTTACCTAACCCAGAAAGGCAAAAAATGGCAATCCGCCATGCTTGGGGCCTTTGCCTCGCTTACAAGATTAGTTGGAATTTTTTTACTACCAGCGCTCGTCGCCAAAAGAGGTTTTAAGAATTCTTTGCCACTTTTACTAGTTCCCATGGGCCTCGTTATTTATATGGTTTTTCTTCAAATAAAATTTAACAATCCGTTTTATTTTTTAACTTCCCAGGCAATCTTTGGTCAGGAACGCTTGTCCGGCGGCATTGTTCTCCTCCCCCAAGTAATTTTTAGATACCTAAAGATACTTTTAACCACGAATGGTTTACCGCGCCTAAACGCCATTTTTGAGCTTATGGCAGTTATTTGGGTATTCACAGCCTTAACACTTGCTATCAAAAAGGTAAAAGCTAAGTGGTTAATTTTCAGTTTTTTTGTCGCGATTATCCCCACGCTTACAGGAACCTTCGCTTCAATGCCTCGTTACATCTTAATTGCTTTTCCTATATATTTAATCCCGGCTTTTATTAAAAGTACAAAAATAAAAATCGTTTTAGTACTACTCTCTACCGCTCTTCTTGCCATTGTCACCACTTTCTTTACCCAAGGCTATTGGGTAGCTTAAGCTCCAAAAACTGTGATATCATCTGGAAGTGAGCTTTATACAACTTTTAATAACGAGCGTAATTTTTAATGTAACCGGGAACCTCCTTTTGAAAAAAGGCGTTTTGGCAATCGGAGGCGTAACTGGCGAAAAATCAAAAATCATAGCGGAATTTACCAAAGCGATACTCAATCCTTATTTAATATTCGGACTTTTTCTCTATGGATTGTCTTTCATTATTTGGTTGAGGGTCTTAACAATCA
>OBEQ011911938.1_pt1 | contig 14105 bp, 22 predicted proteins | sample 1670901 | NCBI WGS metagenome assembly OBEQ01 (sample SAMEA104232315, study PRJEB22302) | groundwater metagenome | biome: forest; feature: aquifer; material: groundwater | place: USA | collected 2011-08-07 | depth 5.4 m
GGATCGCGGTTTTCCCGTCTCCGCCCGCAAGTTCCCGAAGAACCGCCAAGCCCTGTGTGGATCCTTTCGGGAAAGCCTGGAGGTCCATGAGGCCTGGATGGCCACAAGGGCGGCGACCGAGGCTCTGGGCGCCAAGATCGTGGTTTTCGAGACCCCCGCGTCCTTCTCGCCCGGCTCCGACCGCCTGCGCGACATGTACCGGTTCTTTAAGCGCATCGCGCGCGGCAAGCTGACCATCGTCTGGCATCCCCGGGGAAGCGAGTGGTCCTCCCTCGAGGACAAGGTGTGCGCGGAACTGGGCCTGATTCGGGCCTTCGATCCGCTGCGCCAGCCGCCCCCCCGCAAGGGGGCGTTCCTTTACATGCGCCCGGCTCTCGCAAGTCTGGGGGTGCTGAGTGTGGCCAACATGGCCACAATCGTCGCCGCGAGCGCGGACGTTCCGTCGTATGTCGCGCTCGCCCACCGGGCGTCCTTCCGCGACGCCGAGCGCCTCAAGGAGATATTGAACGACAAGGGGCCAAGATGAGCCTCTGGTCGGCGGTGCGCCTGTCCTGGCAGGCCTTTAAGACCCGCCGCAAGATGAACCGCCAATTCGGCAAGCGCGAGGACCCGTTCTCTTACGAGACTACGCCCTATGAGGCCGCGCGCCTGGCAGCCATGGATCAGGCACTCGGAGTCGGCTTTCTTGGGCCGGCCCTCGAGGTCGGGTGCGCCGAAGGGCATTTCACCGAAAAGCTGGCGCGCCGTTCATCCCGGGTCCTGGCCCTGGACATCTCGGCCGTCGCTCTCGCGCGGGCCCGAAAGCGCGCCCCTCAAGCCGTCTTCATTGAGGCCGACCTCCTGACCTGGGAGCCCGGAACCGAAGGTCCTTTTGACGCGGTGATTCTTGGCGACGTGTTGTACTATATCGATCGTCCGGGCGTCGGGGACGAATTCGCGGCGTTGTTTCCCCGCATCGCCTCCTGGCTTAAGCCCGGAGGGCGACTGCTGCTCGCGCATGGATTCTCCAGCGACAAGGAACTGGCGCACCGGCGCTCGTTCCGCGAGCGCTTCGAGAGCGCGGGGCTAAGTCTCACCTCTGAGACGATTCCCGAGGCGGACCGCGGCGGCGTGCGCTGCCTGCTGTCGTCGCTCGAGAAAATGTAATAGACTGGCTTGCAATGGGGAGAAGCGCCTCGGAAAGCCTGAAAGGCCAGACGGAAACCCTCGTGGCGGCGGCGACGGCCGCCGCGGCCTGGTTCCGCCGTCCCGCTCCCTCGGCGCTGTCGGCCGCGCGCACCGCGCGCCTGCGCGCGCTGGGCTGGCGCGAGGCCGCCGTCCTCGCCCACAAGACTTTTCGCGGCTTCACCAAGACCGACGCCGCCGATGTCTCCTATGCTCTTCGCGAGGCCGTCGAGCACGCCACGCAGGCCGTGTCCGAAGCCGCGCGCTACGGCGTGGAGCCGGACGCCGGTCTGATCAAGACCTCCGAGGCCCTGCGTGAGGCGACCAAGGCGCTCGCCGCCGCCGCGTCTGGGCGCGGCAAGAGCCGCGTCGAAACTTTGATAATCGCCAAAAGGTGGGCGGGTGAAGCGGAGCGCCTGCGCCGCCTCACGCGCTCGGACGCCGCCGAGGATCCGTCTTTGACGAGCGCGCTGAAGCGCGAAACCGTGTCTTCGCGCCTGTCGAACGCCGCCGAGGCGGTGCAGCAGGCCTGCGACGCGCTCGCCGGAGGTCTGTCCGAGTGAAGCTTTTCCGCTTCGTTTTGATCGCGGCGCTGGCGCTGGGAACGCGCGTCCTGGCCGAGGAGCCGATCAAGATCCGCGTCTATCACACCAACGACATTCACGGCTGGATCATGCCGAGGCCGGATAAATTCCAGACCAATCGGATGATCGGCGGCGCGGCCGCGCTCGCAGCACTCATCGGCAAGGAGACCGGCCCGAAGCTCGTCCTCGACGCCGGCGACTGGTGGCAGGGCACCCCCGAGGGAAATTTAACCAAGGGCGCGGCCGTCGCCGACGTGTTCAACGCGATCGGCTACGACGCGATCGTGATCGGCAACCACGAGTACGACACGGGCGCCGACGACCTGCGGACTTTGATCGCCAAGATGAAGATGCCGGTGCTGTCGGCCAACACCTTTGGCGAGGACGGCAAGCTCGTCGCGTGGGTCCGCCCTTGGATCGTCAAGGAGGTCGCTGGCATTAAGATCGGGATCTTCGGCCTGACGACCTCGAACATGCGCCGGCTCGCCTTCCCCAAGAACATCGCGGGCCTCGACTTCCGGCGCGAGGTGGACGCCGCTCGCGCGGCGGTCAAGGCGCTTAAGAAGGCGGGGGCCACGGTGATCATCGCCGTGACTCACATCGGCCTCGAGCAGGAAGACAAGGCGAAGTTCGAGGGTGACCGCACGCTCGCGCGGGAGGTGCCCGGCATCGATCTCATCGTCGGCGGCCATACGCACACCTTCCTCAACCGCGCGATCCGCGGCGAGAACGGGACCTTGATCGTGCAGGCGGGCCACTATCTCATGAAGGCCGGACGCGCGACGCTCGAGATCGACCCGAAAACGAAGACGGTGACCGCGTCCTCCGACGAGCTCATCGAGCTTTGGCCCGACCGCATCGGTGAGGATCCCGCCATGAAGGTGATCGTCGCCGGGCACGAGGAAGCCGTCGGAAAAGTTTTTGAGACCGTGATCGCGACGGCGCCCGTGTTGATGGGCCGCGAGCCCGACCGCGAGAGCGCGCTCGGCGACTGGATGACGGACTGCTACCGCGGGAGCCTCGGCGTCGACACGGCGCTGCAGAACGGCGGCGGCATTCGCTCCGAGGTGCCCGCCGGCCCCGTCACTTTGCGCGCGATTTTCAACGTGATGCCTTTCGACAATGCGCTCGTCAAGCTGGACATGAAAGGTTCCGATCTGCGTTCGGCGTTCGATCACGGCGTCGGCATGGATCGCATCGCCCAGATCTCCGGCGCGAGCGTCGAGTATTACCGGCCGAAGGCCGCCGGCGAACGCCTCGCGTCCGTCGCCGTCGGCGGCGCGCCGCTCGATGACGCGAAGACCTACTCGATCGCCACTTTGGATTTTCTGACGAACGGGGGCGACGGCTACTCCGTCTTTGACCGCTTCATTTCATCGGAGGCGACGGGCGCGCTCGCGCGCGACCTGTTGAACGAATGCGCCCGCAAACAAGGCGTGGTTATGGCGCCCGCGACCGGGCGTCTCAAGCTGAGGGAGAACTGACATGGTGTTCAAAAGCGCCCGGGCGAAAGTCGAGAAAGGCTGGACCACCACGAAGAAGCTCCTCGCCATGATGAGCGTGTGGGGCCTGTTCTTCAGCCTCATCACCATCAGCCACCTCTCCGTGGCCTTCGACTACGACGACACGCTCGTCGACTCCGTGAAGGCCTACGAGAAAGCCTCCGGCGCCGCCACGCAGAGGGCGAGTCCGACCTACTGGGCCGCGCTCAACAACGCCTATGATGTCGAGAAGGTCAAGTATGTCCCCTTCACCATCGCCTGCGCCCTGCGGGCGTTGGGCTTCCGGGTCATGATCATGGCCGAGCGCCAGGGCACCGACGGCGACGCCCTGAAAAAGGAATGGCGCAAACTTTCGCCTCGCTCCTTCATCTTCACCCCCGATCCGACGGCCAAGCACCTGCACATGCAGGAAGGCCACTTCGTCGCTTTCTTCGGCGACAGCGACCAGGACATGCTCGAGGCTAAGAAGGTCAACATTCTCGGCGTGCGCATCCGGCGCGGCAAGCGCTCGGCCAAGAACGACCAATATTCCCCCGGGAAGATGGGGGAGGCCGTGATCCCGCTGTCGCAGTTTTAGGCCATTGACAGACCACGGCGCATGGGGTAGAATCTTGGTCGCCGTTGAAGACGGCTGAATGTGGCCAATTTGGCCACAATTGGATTGGAGAGAAAATGGCTTCACCTTTGCGCCGCCCGCTGCTCGCCGGCAACTGGAAGATGAATCTCACTGTGGCCCAGTCCGTTGAGCTGGCCAAGGCCGTGGCCGCTGGGGCCGGATCGGCCTCAGGCGAGGTTGCCGTGTGCGTGCCCTTCACCGCGATGACCGTCGTGGGTGAAATTCTTCAAGGCACCCCGGTCCGACTCGGCGCTCAGAATTGCCACTGGGAAGCCTCCGGCGCCTACACCGGCGAAATTTCCGTTGGACAGCTCGCCGATGCCGGCTGCTCGATGGTCATCGTCGGCCACAGCGAGCGCCGCAAGCTGTTCGGCGAGACCGACGAGCAGGTCAACAAGAAGCTCGGTGCAGCACTTAGGGGCGGACTCACGCCCATCGTGTGCGTGGGCGAGACCGCCGACGAGCGCGAGACGCAGAAAACCTGGCGCGTGCTCGAGACGCAGATCGCGGGCGGGCTGAAGGGCCTCGCGCCCGCCGACCTCGCGAAGGTCGTCGTCGCCTACGAGCCCGTCTGGGCCATCGGCACCGGTGTGACCGCCTCGCCCGCGCAGGCGCAGGAGGCGCACCTCTTCATCCGCTCCTCGCTCAAGAAGGTCGCCGGCGACGGCTTTGCCGCGGGTTGCCGCATTCTTTACGGCGGCTCGGTGACCGCGGAGAACGTCGACAACTTGATGTCCCAGGCCGACGTGGACGGCGCGCTTGTCGGCGGCGCCAGCCTTAAGAAAGACTTTCTGCGCATCATGGGGTTCCAAAAAGCGTGATGAACCCCGCCCTCATTGAGGGCTTGTCGGCCGAGATTGAAAAGCGCATGAAGCGCTCGAAGCTCGATATTCCGGCCGGCGTGTCGGTGAAGCATTGCCATCTGACCAGGGAACACTTTAAAATCCTGTTCGGCGCGTCGGCCGAGCCCAAACGCGTGAAGGACATCAAGCAGCCGGGATTTTACGCGGCGGAAGAGATGATCGACGTGAAAGGCCCGAAGGGGATTCTCAAAAACATTCGTCTCGTCGCGCCGTACCGCGACCACCCCCAGATCGAGATCGCGGTCAGCGACGCGATGGCCATCGGCCTCAAGCCGCCGGTGCGCGAGTCGGGAGATGTTAAAGTTTCTGCCGGAGCGACCTTGATCGGCCCTGCCGGACAAATTGATATTAAAGAAGGCGTGATCATCGCCCAACGGCATCTTCATTTCTCGCCGAGCGAAGCGAAGAACCTCGGAGTCGCCTCAGGCGAGGTCGTGCGTGTTCGCGCCGGTGCGGGCGGGGGGCGCTCGACCGTATTTGAAGACGTTGTTGTTCGTGTGTCGGACAAGTACAGCCTCGAGTTTCATGTGGACACCGACGAGGCCAATGCCGCCGGGATCAAAACCGGCGACGTAGTCCATATCGCGTAAAGGAGAACACGAATGAACGCACTTGGAATGATCGAGACCCGCGGCCTGATCGCCTGCGTCGAGGCCGCTGACGCCGCCGTGAAAGCCGCCGACGTCCGCATCGTCGGCTACGAAAAAGTCGGCACCGGACTCGTGACCGTGCTGTTCCGCGGCGAAGGGGCCGCCTGCAAGGCCGCCTGCGATTCGGGCGCGGCCGCCGCGCAGAAGGTCGGCGAGCTGATCGCCGTCCATGTCATCCCGCAGCCGCACCCGGACCTCGAGGGCAAGATGCCGATCTCTTCTCCCGAGCACATGGCTCGCAAGAAATAATTCAGGAGAACACCCATGATCTTCGCCCGCGTCACGGGCACTGTCGTCTGTACCCTAAAGGACGAGAAGCTGGTCGGATCGAAGCTGCTGCTGGTGCAGCCCGTCGATCTTGCCGGCTCTGCGAAGGGCCCCCCCCTCGTCGCCGTCGATTCGGTCGGCGCCGGCGAGGGGGAGCTCGTTCTTTTGGTGCAAGGCTCCAGTGCGCGACAAACCACACGCACCGAAGGACGACCCGTCGACGCGGTGATCTTTGCCATCGTCGACACGGTCGAGCAAAACGGTAAAACGGCCTTTAAGAAGAGTGAGGACGCGAATGCAAAGTGACGAGATATCAAGAATCGTTTCCGAGGTTCTCAAGCGTCTCGAAAAAGACGATTTGGGCTCCGTGCTGACGACGCAGCCGCCGTCGGCGACGGCAAGGTTACCCAATCCGTTGTCGTTCGATTCCGTTTTGTTTCCCACAGTAGACGCCGCCGTTCAAGCCGCGGTGGTCGCCCAAGGCGAATTTCAGGACCTAGGCCTGGAAATTCGGCGCGGCATCATCCGTGCGATGCGAAAGGCCGCCATCGCGAATGCCGAACGCCTGGCGAAAATGGCCGTGGAAGAAACCGGCATGGGCCGCTGGGAAGACAAGGTCCAGAAAAACCTGGTGTGCGCCACCCGTACCCCGGGTGTCGAAGATTTGGTTTCGCGCGCGTATACGGGCGACAAGGGCCTGACCCTCGTCGAATACGCTCCCTACGGCGTCGTCGCCGCCATCACCCCGTCCACGAACCCCGCCGCCACGATCATCAACAACGCGATCTCGATCCTGGCCGCCGGAAACTCCGTCGTCTTCGCCCCGCATCCGGCGTCCTATAAAGTCTGCCTCGAAACCATGCGCCTGCTGTCCGCCGCCGCCGTCGCCGCGGGCGCGCCTAAGGCGCTGATCACGACATGTGACAAGCCCTCGCAGGACAACACCCGCAACCTGCTCGCGCATCCCGACGCGCGCGTGAACATGGTCACCGGCGGCCCCGCGATCGTGAAGGTCGCGATGACAGTCGGGAAAACGTGTAAAACCATCGCGGCCGGTCCGGGAAACCCGCCCGTCGTCGTGGATGAGACTGCGGAGTTCCCGAAGTGTGCGCAAGACATCATTTTCGGAGCCTCGTTCGACAATAATGTTTTATGTACCGCCGAAAAAGAGGTGATCGTCACCGCCGCGGCTCGCGAGCGTTTTCTCACGGGAATGCGCGGCGATCCTCGAGCTTTCGAACTGAACGCGGCTCAGACCGGCGCTTTGGTTAAGCTTGTTATTAAGGTGGGAGGTCGTGGATGCAAGGATCCAGTTCTCAATCGTGACTTTGTCGGTAAAGACGCATCGGTCTTGGCCAAAGGAATAGGTTTGGAGATCCCTCAGGAAGCACGGCTTCTTTGGGCGGAAGTTTCCAACGACCACGCTTTGGTGTGGACCGAGCAATTGATGCCCTTTCTGCCCGTAACGACATGTCGTGACGTGGAAGCCGCCATCGATTTGGCCGTGCAGGCCGAAGGCGGCAACCGTCACACCGCGTCCATGCATTCGACCCATGTCGGCAACCTCACCAAGATGGCCCGCAAGATGCAGTGCTCGATTTTCGTCAAGAACGCGCCCCCCTTGTACGGCCTCGGCCTCGGCGAGGGCTACGCCACGATGTCGATCGGCACGCCGACCGGCGACGGGCTGACCAAGGCCTCTCATTTCGCGCGCCCGCTGCACTGCGCGCTCGTCGGATACTTCCGGATCGTGTGATGACCGAGAGAAAGAAAACGGCGGCGGCGCCTTCGATCAGCGGCTTGGAGCACCTGTATCTGCCGACGGGCAGTTTCGCGGACGCGTGGCGGTTTTGGACCGAGATCGCCGGCGGGAAGGGCGGCGAGACCTGGGGAGAGAACGGCGCAAAATCGGGAATGGTGCAGCTCGCCGGGCAAAGCATCGTCCTGGGAAGCGACGGGGAGACGGGCGAGGACCGGGAGCTGGGCTATCCGGTCAAGCACGGCATGGCGACTTTGTACTTCTCCACGCCGAACATCTCGAAGCTGTATAAAGATCTCGCCAACCGCGGGGCGTCCATCCTGCGCGGTCCGCTCCTCACGCATTGGGGCGCGAAGGTCATGACGGTGAAGGCCGGCGACGCCGTGGTCGCCTTCGTCGAAGTCAAGAAGTCTAAAAAGAGGAAATAAAACATGCTCGCCAACCTCGCCGTCGGATTCCTGGAATCATCCTCGATCGCCAAAGGCATCGAGGCGACGGACGCCATGGTCAAGATGGCGTCGGTCAAGCTCGCCAAAACGACGATCGTCGCGCGCGGCAAGTACATCATCTTCGTGACCGGCGCGCAGGGCGAGGTCGAAAGCTCGATGCGCGCGGGGCGCGAGGTCTTGGGGAAGGCGTTGGTGGATGAAGTTCTCATCCGCAACGTCCACAATCAGGTCGTCGCCGCTCTCGACAAGCGCATCCCCGTCGAGCATCTCGGCGCGGTCGGCGTCATCGAGACCAAGGAAGCGATCGCGACCGTGCTCGCCGCCGACGCCGCGGCGAAGGCCGCGGACGTTCACCTCATCGAGGTGAAAACCGTCGTCGGAGGCGGCAAGGGCTACGTCACTTTGTGCGGAGACGTGGGCAACGTGCGCACCGCGGTCGCCGCCGGCATCAGCGCCATCAAGAAGGAACTGCTCGTCAGCCATGTGGTCATCCCGCACGCCGATCCCCAACTGCTCGCGACGGTGGGTAAATAATCGTGGCGGTGAAAATGTCCGCCAAGCGGGTGTTGGCCGAACTCCACCTTCATCGCGCCGGGCTGAGACGCTATGGAGTGCGGCGCCTCGGGCTTTTCGGCTCCGCGGCTCGAGGGCTCGCCCGTGCGTGCAGCGACTTGGATTTCGTCGTCGATTTCGAGCGGAAGACTTTTGACGATTATATGGGTCTTAAATTCTATCTCGAGGAGTTGTTCCATAAGGACGTCGATCTTGTGGTTGCCGACGCCATCAAGCCGGCGCTGCGCTCCCGCATCCTGCGCGAGGTCCGGTATGCCCAGGGACTTTAAAGTCTACCTGCTGGACATCCTGGAGGCGACCGAGCGGATTCTTCGCTATACGGCGGGCGCGTCCGATTTCACCCGTGACGAGCGCACGCTGGACGCTGTCGTGCGCAACCTTGAGGTGATCGGCGAGGCCGCCAAGGGCGTTCCCCTATCCGTCCGAAAGGCTTATCCGGACGTCGAATGGAGGAAGCTCGCGGGGCTGCGCGACGTCTTGATCCATGAGTATTTCGGCGTCGACGCGGCGATCATCCGCGATATCGTGAAAAACAAGCTGCCTCTCCTGAAGCCGAAGATTCGGGCGATCTTGAAGCGGGAGAGCGGAAAAAAATGAAGATCGTCATCGGAAGCGACCACGGCGGCTTCGCGGCCAAGGACTTCGTCAAGAAGACGATCCAGGGGCTCGGTCACGAGGTTGCCGACTTCGGCTGCCATTCGACCGAGGCGGTGGATTATCCCGACGTCGCGCAGCTGGTGGCGGAGGCGGTCGTGCGCCGCGAGTTCGACAAGGGCGTCCTGATCGACGGCTTCGGCGGCGCGGTGTGCATGGCGGCCAACAAAGTGATGGGCGCGCGCGCGGTCGCGGCCTACGACTCGGTCTCGGCGCGCTTCGCGGCGCAGCACGACGACGCCAACGTGCTCTGCCTCGGCGGCAAGACCCACGGTGAATTAATCCTGGCCGAGATTCTTAAGGTGTTCTTCGGCACGCCCTTCGAGGGCGGACGGCACGAAGGGCGCCTGCAGAAGGTGCACGCGATCGAGGGATATCGGAAATGAAGCTCGCGCGCGTCATCGGCCGCGTGTTCTGCTCCCGCCAGGAGCCGGGTCTCGACGGCAAGGCGATGCTCCTCATCCAGCCCCTGCGCTGGGAGGACGAGTCGCCGGCCGGCGACCCGATCGTGGCCGCGGACGCAGTCGGCGCGGGCTCTTCCGAAAAAGTATTCTGGGTGGCCTCCCGCGACGCCGCGGTTGCCTTCAGGGACGCCCCGCCGGTGGACGCGGCCGTCGTCGGTATAGTTGATGGGCACCAGGTTAAAGATTTTCGGGGAGACCCGAAGTGAGGATATCCATGAACTTGGCCCGGGCCAAGTTTGGGGATAACTTCCCCGTGACATCGAGGACGGTATAATATGTTCGTCGCCGAGGTCGTCGGCAACGTGTGGGGGACGCGTAAGCACTGCTCGCTGTGCGACAAGCGCCTGCTTCTCGTGCGGCCGATCGATCCGTTAACGGGTGAGCGCGTCGCAGACGCGATCATGGCCGTCGAGTACACGACGGGGGCGGGGCCGGGTTCGGTCGTGCTCGTGATGGATGAAGGCGGTTCGGCGAGAAGCGCGCTTCACGACGAGAAGGCGCCGATACGGACCCTGATCGTCGGGATCGTGGATTCGGTGAGTTCAGGCGGGAAGGTAAAAAAATATGACTGAGGCACAACTGCGAAACGTCGTTGAAGAAGTGGTCAAGGCTCTTGATGCGAAGGGTTTTCTCAAGGCGAACAGGTGCGAGTGCGAGAACGGCCCGAAAGCGCTGAAAGGCGAGGTTGTGACCTCGTTCGGCAGTTCCGGCAAGGTGTTCGGCAACGCCGCCTCCTGGGGTGCGGCGCCCGCTCGGGGTCCGTTTTCGGCGCTTCCGCCTAAAACCGCCCATGATGAAGAAGACGAGGACGCCCATGTCGACGCCAAGATCATCCAGGCGGCGGGCGCTGACCGCGTGTCGGTGTGCAAGCCCACGAAGAAGGGCTCCGACACCGCCCGCTACGTGGACCACACCTTGCTCAAGCCCAACGCGACCCAGGAAGAGATCGGCAAACTTTGCGAGGAGGCCAAGACCTTCTGCTTCGCCTCGGTGTGCGTCAATCCCTCCTATGTCGCGCTGTCCGCGCAGCTGCTGCGCGGCTCGGGCGTGAAGGTCTGCACGGTGGTCGGATTTCCGCTCGGATCGACCACGTCGACCGTCAAGGCAATTGAATCTCGCGACGCGATCGCCAATGGCGCCGATGAGATCGACATGGTCATCAACATCGGAGCGTTGAAATCAGGAAACGACGTGGTCGTGTACGACGACATCAAGGCGGTGCGCGACGCCACGCGCGGCAAGGTGCTCAAGGTCATCCTTGAGACCTCGCTTTTGTCGAATGAAGAGAAGGTGCGCGCCTGCGCGGCCGCCAAAAAGGCGGGCGCGGACTTCGTGAAGACCTCGACCGGCTTCGGCGGCGGCGGCGCCACCGTCGAAGACATCAAGCTGATGCGCGAGACCGTCGGCCCGCTGATGGGCGTGAAGGCCTCGGGGGGCATCCGCGACGCGAAGATCGCCAACGCCATGATCGCCGCCGGCGCCACGCGCCTGGGCACCTCGGCGTCCATCGCGATCGTCACCGACGCCAAGCCGGAAGGGAAAGGCTACTGATATGTCGAAAGAGAAAAAGGACGACAAGGCGCCGAAGTATAAGATCAACATCGATCTGCAGTGCGGGGCGTGCGCGGCGATCATGCACACGCACAAGGATCTGGCGCCGCCGAAGTTCTGCGCGGGCTGCGGCGCGGGCATGCAGAAGTTCTGCTTCAAGTGCCATAAGAAGGTGGAAATGTTTTTTGAGGAATGGTGGCCCGAGGACGACGAATGTCAACGTACTTATACCACGCCGCGCCGCTGCACGCACTGCAACGCCGTGCTCGAGTCGGGCGCCGAGGGCCGCGAGGCCATCGGCGGAGATGATCCGGAATAGGAGGGACAATGGCTGAGATGCGCGAAGCGCTGGGGTTGGTGGAGACGAAGGGTTTCACGGGCATGATCGAGGCGTCCGACGCCATGGCGAAGGCCGCCAAGGTTCGGCTCGTCGGCTATGAGAAGGTCGGCAACGGCCTGTGTACGACTTTGTGCCGGGGCGAGGTCGGCGCGGTGCGCGCCGCCGTCGATGCGGCTGCGGCGGCCGCCTCGAAGGTCGGCGAACTGGTCGCGGTGCACGTGATCCCGCGCCCGCACGACGACCTCGAGAAGTATCTCGACCGCATCGCCATTAAGCTCGAGAGGTAGACCCGCAGTCGAGGCTCGACGTGCTCACGCGGGACGATCTTATCGACATCATCGTCGCCGGTTTGGCCAAGACCAAGCCGGGGGCGGCGGCCGCGCGCCTTTGGCGCGCGGCCGGCCCGGCGGCCAAAGTCTTCCTGTCTGAATACGACATAAAAAAGAGGTTGACGCCGGGCGGCCTGCACCTTACAATTCCCGGGAACGCGATCCTCAGCCCGTTGGTCACGGATTGGCTGACACTAAGAGGAATAGAAATCATAAGAGAGCTCAACTAATATGGCGATCGACATTAAGAACCTGCTGACCTTGATGGTCCAAAAGGACATCTCGGACATCCACTTCAAGGCGGACTCCGTGCCCGCGCTGCGCGTGCGCGGGGCGATGATCCTCGCCTCCAATCTGCAGAAGCTGTCCGCCGACGACATCAAGACCGTCGCCTACCAGCTCATGAACAAGGAGCAGGCGGCGGAATTCGAGAAGACGATGGAACTCGACCTCGCCTACAGTCTCGACGGCCTGGCGCGCTTCCGCGTCAACGTTTACCGGCAGAAGGGCACGCTCGGACTGACTTTGCGCGTCGTGCCGATGAAGCTGCGCACCTTCGAGGAGTTGAACCTGCCCGTCGCGGCGATGACCAAGCTCGGCGGCGAGAGCCGCGGCCTGATCCTCTTCACCGGGATCACCGGCGCGGGGAAAACCACGACGCTGAACAGTTTTCTTCACTACATCAACAACACCCAGCAGTACCGCATCATCACGATCGAGGATCCCATCGAGTTCTATCACACGGACGCGAAATCCACGATCGTTCAGCGCGAGGTCGGCCTCGACACGAAGTCCTTCGGCTCCGCGCTCAAGCACATTCTCCGGCAGGACCCCGACGTCGTCGTCATCGGCGAGATGCGGGATTTGGAGACCATGCAGGCCGCGATCGCCGCGGCCGAGACCGGGCACCTCGTCTTGTCGACCGTGCACACGCTCGACGCGGCGCAGACCGTGGATCGCATCGTGGACGCGCATCCCGCGCACCAGCACTCCCAGGTCCGCCAACAGCTGGCGAACTGCCTCAAGGGCGTCGTCGGCCAGCGCCTGGTGCTGTCGAAGGACGGCAAGAGCCGCTTTCCCGCGACCGAGATCATGATCGGCAACAGCCTGGTGCGCCGGCACCTGCTCGAGGGCAAGACCGCCGAGATCCGCAAGGTGCTCGAGGGCGGCGAATATTACGGCATGCACACCTTCGATCAGGACCTTCTGCGCCTGTTCGCCGAGGGAAAGATCGACGACAAGGCGGTGCTGGAAGAGGCCACCAATTCCGAGGATGTGGCCCTGCGCCTGAAGGGCCTTTCGGTCGGCGGCGCCTGAGATGCCGGACGAGCCGAAGAAGGATCGTCCCGAGGAGATCGAGTCCATTCTCTCGGACTTGGACGCTATCCTCACGGACATGGGGGGGGGCGCGCCGGCTGCGCCCAAGCCTGAGGCGCCTGCGAAGGCGCCTGTGAAGATCGAGATTTCAGCTCCTCAGCCCGAATCCGTTAAGGCCGAGGCGTCCAAACCGGTCGAGCCACCGTCCCCCCCGGCGCCTCCGCCTCCTCCGGCGCCCAGCGAGCCTGCGAGGTCGAGCCAAATCGAGCTGAGCCCACGCGAGGGAATGATTAAGCCGCCGGAGAAGAAACCGGAGCCGCCCGTGCCCGCGCCTCGGCCCGCGCCCGCAGCCGCGCCCGCTCCGGCGTCCGCCGCGGTCGGTGAGCTTCCCGCGGACACGCCCAAGGAGCAGATCCGCCGCGTCGCCTATGTCTACACGGCCCCATGCTCCGAGACCAAGAAGTCCTTTGCCGCATTCTTGAGCCAGGCCGCGCGAACGATTTCGAAGAAGCCGCTGTATCTGCGCGAGGTGCTGGCGCAGGAGGTCGGCGCCGCGAGCGATGCGAACGCGGTCATGCAGAAAGCGCTGCAAGTGAAGGCGTGCGCCGTTCTAGCCGTCGTCGAAGGCTGGTCATCGGCGAAGGTGGACGAGATGTCCGAGGCGTGCTCGCGCTCGAATTTATTGTTCCGGTCGGTGGCGCCCGGGGACGTGCAGAAGAAATCCACCGCCGTGGACATCATCGTGTACATGATGCTGCTTCCGGGTGAAGGCTGATGGAGCGCTGGGAGATACGGCCGGCGCCGAACGCCGATGACCCGCAGCGCCATCTGCTCCTGCTGCAAGGAGGCGCTACGGATGTCGCCTCGGTGCTTAAAAAATTCGGGGCGTTGTGCGGCCGCCCCATATCGCTTGACGGCGAGGATTTCAATCTCAGCTTCGTGCTGCACAAGGTGACGCCGAAGGTTCGCGAGAAACTTGATAAGTGGCTCGGGAAAATGTCTCCGAAGCCCGTGGTGCCGGCA
>OBEQ012306691.1_pt1 | contig 14105 bp, 17 predicted proteins | sample 1670901 | NCBI WGS metagenome assembly OBEQ01 (sample SAMEA104232315, study PRJEB22302) | groundwater metagenome | biome: forest; feature: aquifer; material: groundwater | place: USA | collected 2011-08-07 | depth 5.4 m
ACTGGGACGAGCTGATGGGTCAACCCGAGACCGAGCAGCGCGTGCGTCAGTGGCTGGGTTGGGAGAACGCCGAACGCGCGCACCGCAGCCTGGAGCGGCGTCTGCGCGAAGCGCACCTGGGCCGCTTCAAACCGCTGGCCGACTTCGACTGGAGCTGGCCCAAGGAATGCGACCGCGGGGCCATCGAAGAGCTGATGAGCCTGCAATTCCTCGCCGACGCCAGCAGCGTCGTGCTGTTCGGCCCGAATGGCGTGGGCAAGACAATGGTGGCGGCCAACCTCGGCCACCAGGCGGTGCTGCAGGGGCACACGGCGCTGTTCACCACCGCCGGCCAGATGCTCAGCGAACTGGCCGCACTCGACAGCGACTCGGCCCTGCGCCGGCGGCTGCAGCACTACGCCGCGCCGGATCTGCTGCTGATCGACGAGGTCGGCTACCTCTCCTACTCCAATCGCCATGCCGACATGCTCTTCGAGCTGATCAGTCGGCGCTACCTGCACAAGAGCACCGTCGTCACCACGAACAAACGATTCGCCGACTGGGGCGAAGTCTTCCCCAACGCGGCCTGCGTCGTCTCGCTCGTCGACAGGCTGATGCATCGCGCCGAGGTCGTGCGCATCGATGGCAAGTCCTACCGCCAAAAGGAAGCGGATGAGCGCGAGGCACAACGCACGGCCGAGCGCGCGGCCAAAGGCACGCCAGCGCGCCAGCGCAAGGCCCGCCAATGAGCAAGCCATCAGCCCCATTGCCGACACCGCCGGCACCGGCGGGCGTCGTGCCGCTGCACTGGACCCCCGAGCAGGCCCTGGCCGTCTTCGAGTGCCTGCAGGCACTGCGTCAGGCCTTGTGGGTGGTCTACGGCGACCAGGTCCAGCAGGCCTGGCGCGAGCAACTCATGCCCGACACCGAGGCCCCCGAGTTCGACCCCGACGAGCCGTTCTGATCAAGCCACCCTCGGCCGGCCAACAACAAAGCGCAGATGGCCCCTCCTCGGGGCCATCTGCGCTTCGTCGTTCAAACACTGAATTCCAGCACCCGGTGATCGCCGAAAACCGCGTCCTCGCCGGCGAATAAAGCGCGGATCTACACCGGCGCTAACAAGAGGCTCACACGTTGGCAGACTACGACCGTTCGGCGCCGACCAGGTGGCCGCACCGGATCCCTAACGTCGCGAGCATGGCGCTGCAGGATCGCCTTGGCTTGGCGATTGCATCTACGACTACTCGCGCGGCGCAAAGCCGGCACAGCGCCCGGGCGTGCCACCGCGCTCTCTGGTCAATAAGGGCTCTTTTCCTGCGCCGATCGCACGGTGCGCCCTGACGGAGCACTTCGAGGAGCCGAACGCGATCCGGGTGCATCTCCCGAGTGACTCGGCGTTGAACTACGTCCTTCTGCTCACTCGTAGGGGCCGCCCCCTGGCCTACGCTGCCAGAGACATCGCCCCCCGCGCGCGACTTGCCCACCATGGCTTTCTGACGGTCGGCTTCAGCGGTAACGGATACGAAGGATGCGCTGAAGCGCGGCAGCCGAGCGCGTGCCGATCGCGCGTGCGCACCTGAGCGACGTGGCCACGGCCGAGCTCGCGCTCGCGGACGGCAGGACACTGCTGGTCGACCTCACTGGAACTCGCAGGGTGCCGGCGAGGACGGTCAGGCCGTCGTAGCCAGCGCAAGTACCAGGAGGCGTGGGCGACAGGTGGGCCAGGCAATCATCAACGGCGTGACGCACGGAAATGCCGACTACTTCCACCCGCCCACATACGATGCCCCTTCTCAGCATGCTCCTCCCTGCGACAGCAGGACTCCTTGCAAAGAGGTACGGCTGCGCGCCCGCCTTGACAAGGGCAGCAATGCCGCGAGCCCAACCACGATGTGCGCTTCGCACGGGAGGAAGTGATGAGCGCACCACGCCCAGGTCAATGGCGACGTTGTGCAACCGCTCAACAGGGGGCGGGGGAGGCTCCGTTGTCGTAAAAACAGCGCCGACGGTTGACGTGGGCGCGCGAACGTCCGCTTCCATTCCTTGTTGGAGCCGGTTCAGTCGCCAGCAGTCACACGCAGGAGGAACGTGAAGCGCCGCAGAATTTGCCGACCGACTGATCCCATCGCGGCCGAAGTGGTTGACGCGAACGGCCATTCGCCCGCGGGGACATGCCGAGCGGCCTCGCAGGTCAGAACTCCCAACGTTCGGTCTCCATGAAGCCTTCGAGGTCCAGGTATGGAATCTTGAAGTGCTCGCAGATGTTCGGCACTTTTACGGCGTTTGGTTTGAGCCGTTCCATCGTCACGACTATGCCGCCGATGGCGTGGGCACGAGCCACGATGAATGCATCCGCATTGCGGCCGCCCTTGAAGAGCTTCTGCTTCTCGATATTGGCCTGGAAGTGCGCCACCGAGTAGATTTGCCCGACAAAAGCGCCCTCTTTCGCGTCTGGTGTCGTGAAGAGCTTGGCGTTGGTATCCGCCCATTCGGTGTCGGCGCCAGGCACGCCGTCGTGCAGTTCGTGAAAGACCTCGCGCGTTGATGTGATCTCTCCGTCAGCGACAAGCTGGTCGAACGCCCTCCACAGCGAGACGAAGCGCTTCCGATAGTAGTTTTTGTGCAGGTTCGAGATGACGTTGGTGTCGAGGACGTACATCAGAGGCCACCCCCCGCGAACTTTTCTGCGAAGGTGGGTAGGTTCTTCGGTTTGAGGTTCAGGTACTCGGCAAGCTGCCTCCGATCAAATCGGTGCTGGTAGTACCTGGTGAACGCAAGGTCGATGTAGCGCTGACCCAGGTAAGCATGCTGGCTGTTGTAGTAGTTGCCCGAGGACTCGCTGTCCTTGGGCTTCATCTGCGCGGCCCATTCGTTCGCGGCGGCCCCGTACTCGTCAGCGTCGATCAACCCGCGATCGAGGAACCTCCGGTAGATCACCTCGCGGCTGACACTGAAGTAGTTCGCGAACTGGGTCGCGAGCTGTCGGCCGATCTTGGCGCCCTTGAGCATCTTGTCGAGCACGTCGTCGGGCACCAGGACACGAGCAGCCAGGCCGTTGCAGATGATCTCGATCTTCTGTTCGGCACTGCCCAGGTGGTCGATGAACGGGTCGTCGAGGATGTCGATGCCGCTCGTGTGGAAAAGCAAATGCCCCAGTTCATGGAAGAGCGTGAAGATCTGCCGCGACTTCGCCGAGCTGTTGTTGATGTAGATGATCGGGAACTCGTCGTCGTACAGGCAGAACCCGAAGTAGTTGGACGCGCGAAAGGCATCCTTGAAGACGTACACCCCGGCTTTGGTCGCGAACACCTCGCGCCATTTCTCCAGGGCGTTGTCGACGCCCTTCCAACTCGCTTGCTCATCGATGCTCACGCCAAGATAGGCGCGCACCTCCGCGGCGATCTTGTCGAGGAACGTGTTCGGTGAGAACTTGAGGTCGTGGGAGATCACGCGCCCTGCAGGGTTCTTCCCGTCGTTGAGCTCCGCCAGGTTGATCTGCATGGCTTGGCCGCGGCGCAGGAACAGGCGCACCGTACGGGGAATCGCGGCGAAGTCTTCGGCCGTGAGAGTGCGAAATGACTGCTCGATCGGCGGAACACCAGGCGGTCTGGGGAAAAAGAAGACGGCAACGGGAATCTTGAACCGCTCGGCCATCTGTTCCACCTGGACGTAGGTCGGCAGCGCCTCACCTGCTTCCCAGGCGGCGATCTTCTTGAAGTGACGACTTGCGTCGTCCATCGAATAGCCGGCACGCTCACGCGCCCACTGCACGACAGTGGGGGTGATCGGCAGGCCTTCCTTTACTTCTGCCATGTCATCGACCTTCGCCCAGCTTCACAGGCACGGGGACGTTGTGGTTTCTGGACAAGGTCGCGAAGCGCCTCGGCCAGGCATTCCTTGCCCACGCGGGTTCAACTATATGCGTACAAGCAGAAACGACGGGGGACACCGGCACTAGGTTTGCGACCGGAAGGTCGCTGTCGGGTCGGCAGTATGAGTTCCACGTATCAACAAGCAGTCGCTCGACTGGTTCGACAGACAAGCAACTGCGCAAGCTACAAGGCGAGCTCGACCAAGCGCGCGCCGGCCAGGCTGAAGCCGCCGCATGCGCATCAGACGCCGAAAAGCGTGGCGTCGGCGCCGAGGCTCACTTGGATGGAGAGCGTGCCGCCAAGAAGACGCTCGAAACGCACGTAGCCGAGCTGCAGGGCACGGTGAAGCGACTCGAGGGCGAGGCGTCGCGTGCTGGCGCGCCAGAAGCGGCCGCTGCAGGCCTGCGCGACCAGGTGCACTTGCTCAACGAGACCGTCGCCATGCTGCGCGGCATGCTCAGGCAATCTGGCGTCGAAGCACCGGCGAGCCAAGCGCCCGTAGCCACCAGCAAGGCGGCCGGCGGAGCATGACTCGGGCTGTGCCCGTGCGTTTCACGCGTGAAACGCACGGGCACAGTGTACTGGCGGTCGGGACGGGTAGTGGCCCAAGTCGCCGGACGGTTCGCTCGCAAAGGTATCTGCGCGCTTGCCAGCGTCTTCAGCTTTCGTGTGGCCCACCCGAATTAGTCTCAATTATTGCGCAGTCGATAATTGGCGTCGCGCGCCCCAGAAGCTTCGCCGCCGAACAACTGCAGCGGCGCTTCCCGTTCGCACGTTTGCAGCGAAACCTCGCAAATCCGATTCTGCCACCCAGACGGGGGGAGAACCAGGGTTACCTGTTTCAAGGCGGCCATTACCGGCGTCTCGATCTGTGCGATCAGGCAGAAGACCCATGCCAGAATCTCGTAACGACCTCATAGTCTCAATCGATATTGATTTCGCCGCATGATATTGATGCGAAACGAATATCAAGAAAGGATGAAGGAATCGGTTTTCTTCCCGCAGCTCGACCTCACGCCATCAACGTATGATCCAATATGGGGCGAGCCAATGGCGGATTTCGAAAGATTGCATGATTGCGTTCCTCGACACGGAGTTCACCGATTTCGTCGAGGATCCGTGCCTGCTATCCGTAGGCATAGTCACGGCTGACGGCCGCGAGTTCTACGCTGAGGTCACAGATCGCCATCGCTTGGCGGCAGCTAACCACTTCGTGCGAGAAGCTGTTTTATCGCAATTCGGCCAAGTGCCCCGAGCTCCCTGCAGGTACGCCGAACTTGGCCAGCGGGCGGCTGCGTACTTTCTGGCACTTGGCGAGACAATGGAAAGCAGTGAAGTCATCGAAGTGGCGTTCGACTATCCGACAGATTGGAGTCTGCTTGAATGCGCGATCAAGAATGCCGGGACCAAGCATTGGGATTCCGTTGAGCGACTGCTACGGCCTGTGAACATCGCCGGCGTCACCGGAATCTTGGAAGGGGACCTCGCGGCCGAGGAATATTTCGAGAGCGTCCGCCTAGAGCTTATCCATCGACACCATGCGCTTGTCGATGCACGCGCTCTGCAGGTGGCTTACACAGCCGCGAAGGCGAGTATCGTTTCGGGGGAGTTTCGATGGTGAGCCCGAAAGACCTGCGGCGACGGCGAAGACCACGGAAGACGCTCGCAGAATTGTTAGCGGCGTACGACCCATCCGTTCCCCGCACCGATGAAGATCAAGCTTGGCTGGACATGGGATGCGTCGGGGCAGAGCGCTTTTGGGAGCCGCAAAGACCGATGCCCCTCAAGCATCGCCTCCACCTGAGTAGGCTGGCTGGGCGGCAACCACAGTTCCGCAAATGATGGGCCTGTCGACCACGGGCCAAGTACGAGGTATGAACAACGAGATCCTCTTCTGCGGTGACACGCACGGCTCGCACGGTCACATCATCGACGCGGCGCAGAGATTGAAGCCGATGGCGGTGATCCTGCTCGGCGACATGGAATCTCCCCGTCCGCTGCACATCGAACTCGAGCCCATTCGGGACATCGTGTGGTGGATCACCGGCAACCACGACACCGACAAGGCTGAGTCGTGGTCGCATTTGGTCGACTCCGAACTGGCCGATCGCTGCATCGATGGGCACGTCGTGACGCTGCCCGACGGCACAAGGCTGGCAGGGCTTGGCGGCGTCTTCCGCGGAAAGATCTGGAACCCGCCGCAGAACCCGGTTCATGAGTCCTACGAAGCCTGGCTCGACTCGCTGCAGCCGGGCTGGCGAAAACGAGCGACGATGTTTGCGACTGAACGGCTGAGGCATCGCTCGACAATCTTCCCGCAGCCATACCGGCGTTTGGCCAGCGAGCGTGCCGACATCCTGGTGACGCACGAGGCGCCGGGCACGCACCCCTACGGGTGGGCGGCGATCGACGAGTTGGCGCGGGCATTGGGCGTCAAGCAGGCATTCCACGGTCACCAGCATGACAACCCCGACTACCGAGCGCAGTGGGCGGCTCTCGGGTTCGAGGCTCATGGGGTCGGGCTGCGGGCCATCACCGGACGCGATGGCCGGGTCATCGTGTCTGATCAACTGGATGACCGGCGAGGCGGTGACTAATGAAGTTCCTGGTGCTCTCTGACCTTCACCTCGAGTTCGGAAGTTTCGAGGTACCTCAAACGCTCGAGTACGACGCCGTCATCCTCGCGGGCGACATCCACTGTCCAGGGCACGAAGCAGTCCACTGGGCGTGTCGAGACTCCGTATTCGGCACGAAGAAGCCGATCATCCTCGTGCCCGGCAATCACGAGTTCTACGGCCGGTGCATGCAGGCCGAGCTCAGGGAGATGCGCGAGGCCGCGGCGGGAACGAACGTGCACGTGATGGACCGCGACGAGGTGGTCTGGGACAGTCCCGATGGTGGCCGTGTACGAGTCCTTGGAGCCACGTTGTGGACTGATTTTGCGTTGCCGATGAAGGTCAGTGGGTACCGCTACGAATCCGACGTCCAGCGCGCGCTGGCCGACGCCAACAAACGGCTCAACGACTTCCGGCTGATCGACGTCGAGTACGACATCGACCACCCGCGGGAGAAGGCGTCCCATGCCAAAGCACGCCGACACCTCATCGCTGAGGACACCGTGGCGCTGCACTGGATCGATCGCAGTTGGCTGTTGCACAAGCTCGCTGAGCCGTTTGACGGCGCAACTGTCGTCGTAACGCACCACGCGCCGTCGAAAGAGTCGGTTGCAGCGAGATTCGAACGCGATTGGCTCACCCCGGCATTTGTCAGCGATCTACCCGAGGAGTTCTTCGGGACTGCTTTCGACGGCCCGTGCCTATGGGTGCACGGGCACACGCACACGAGCTTCGACTACCGCCGAAAGGGTTGCCGCATTGTCTCGAATCCCCGAGGCTACCCGCTTCGCAACACGACCTTCGAGAACCCGAGGTTCGATCCAGGCTTGATCGTCGTCCTCGAGGCAAGTCCCACGTCGGTACTTGAGCAAGGGCTCGCGCGTTTGAGTGACGACATGCATGGCGACGAGATGGTCGGCCGGCTTGCCGACGAGGCAAGGAATGCGGCGGAGCGGGCGTCGGCGTCGGTCGACGAGGCGATTGCTGCCGTTGATGCGAGCAACAAGCGTATGGAAACGACTTTCACGCGTGAAAGTCGAGGTGGATCTGTTGAAGCCTGCCAGAGTGTGCCCGATCCTGCGAAGCGAGACGCGTGAGGACCGACTGGCATTGATACAGCAGCGGATGCCACCCTATTTTGAATCTCGGACCGATTCCAGAATACGGCGGCAACGACCCTTCGCCTTGTTATGCAAGCCTTCAATTTCGCGAGCCACGCTAAGCGTGCCCCACATGTCCCGGCACAGTTGCCTTTGTGCCAGCAGATCTGCCGCGCAGCCAGGCCCGAAGACAAGGCGATCCATGGCGTCCGCAGCCGCGCAGCCGCGACGGGGCGGGCTGCACTTTCACGTTCGTAGCTGCGGAATGGCCTTTCTCCTGCACGCGTTTCCCCACGGAGGACGAGATGAGTACACCTGAAGAACGGATGCGCGCCTTGCGGTGGGGATTGGAACTCCTGGAAGCCATCCAACAGGATGCAACGGTTCCTGTCGAAAACGGCGACAGGGCTAGAGCGCTCGCGCTTCGCTACCCCACGCCGGCCTCGCTAGACGAGTTGCTCGCCTCCGGCGCGACACATCTCCCCGAAGAGGTGGGTTCGACAATCGACGACGCACGAAGGCTGTTCGAAATGCTGCAATCGCGCGGCATAGGTTGCGCGAACACAGGGCGCCGCCTGTCCTACACGTTGCGCCATTTCCCTCTTCTCCATGCCGCGGAACGAGCCAATGACTGCCTTGGTGGCCTGCAAGATTGGTTGCAGCCTGAAGTCCGTGATGACGCCGGCGGTTCAGGTAGTGGCGGATCCACAGCATGAACAGCCACGTTGATTGACGAGCGTTTCTGCACGAGCTAGCGGATTTCCGGTGGGCGTCCAGCGAACGCACCTTGATCGTGGCGCAGGAGCACGGAGCGCCGCTTTGAAGTCCCCGGAAGGCGGCGCAATGGTCACGCGCTTGCCAAGTCACCTCAAGATGCCACGGCCAGCCGCATACCTTTCACGCGTGAAAGTCACGGGCCGATTCATTCTGGCCCGAAGAGCGGAGGTGTCAACTGCTCTGAACGACGGGAATGCTTCTGTCGAATTGATGCGCAATGCAAGCGAGAAAACGAGAAAATCCTCTGCGAGCGAACCGTCCAGCGACTTGCGCCACTACCGTCCCAGCACACCCCAACACACCCTGCCGTGCGTTTCACGCGTGAAACGCACGGCGCGCTGCCCAAAGTCATGTTCCGCCAACGGTTCCCGATAGATTGCGGGAGACCAGCGTCGGCGACTTTGGTTCAAGGACGCCTTTCACCACGAGCCGCGACACCGGCCAAGGCGACTACGAGAGCTGCCGCTAGCGTCGGGCTTACCACCAACCCATCCAAGAACCCTGAACCGCCGGTGTCATTCAGATGGCATTGAGCCTCCGCGAAGCAACTGCCTACGTCGACGATGACCAGCGTGATCCACGTCCAAGCCGCACTGATTGCAGCGCAGGCAAGCATCCGGCGCACAGTAGGTGCATGACGCAACAAGTCAGCGCCCCACACGACGAGCAGCAACACCGCTGCTGCTGGGAAGATATGTAGCCCGGCGTCGGTCCAGATCCGTGTGCACCAGGACACAAGCAGCGAAGTCAACACCGCGGCGATCACGGGCCGCCGAAATGCCATCCCGCGGCATGCGGCAAGAGCCACCAGCGACAGAATCCCAGGCACCACGACGGCGGTCCACGCGTAACCATGGAAGAAGTATGCGACCAGTTCGATGTTCATTCCCCGCCCCGCTCATCCCGACGAAACGCTTTGGATCGCGCGCAGCCGTTTGCGTCGCTCGCGCAATCGTCGCCTACGACTGAGGCTTTGGGCGCCTTGACCACCACTCGGCCACACCTCTCTCGGTGACCTCCACACCACGCGCTTGCTGCAAGAACATTGCAATCTGCGCCCATGCGTACCCGCGGGTCACGAGTTTCTGGATGTCGATGGCAAAGGCCTCGAGGCCAGACGGCGGCTCCATCTGCATCCACTCGTCGACACTCAGCGCGTCGATGTCGGTGACTGGCGAAAGGGCTACTGGCGGACTGGGCACTGATGCCTGGGTTTCTCGCGGCGGGGCCGCCGCGGTGTCGTAGTGGACGAGCGCCTTTGCCCGGCGGTGTTCGTACATCGGATCCGGCAACGGCGGAATGGGGCGGTGAGCGAGGTCCGCGTTGCCCGCGCGAACGAGCCATGTGCGCATCGTCACCTGGTCCTTTTCGACCTGCTCGACAATGATCTCGCGGCTCTCCTCCGTGACTCGAAATCCGATCAGCCTCCCCACCGGCTTGCCATCGACCAACGTTGCGGGCGAGATCGCGGAAACCGAAGGGGGTATCTTGCCCCCCGGGGCCGTCTCTAAGATCAGCTGCCGACCGCGGCGATTGACAGTTCTCGGCGGTGGCGGATTGTCTGGCCCGACCGTCGAGACGTCGTCGGTCACATGGCCGGGCACGAGCACCGGCCGGATGTTGATTTTCCGCGGGCGGCCCCGCTTGCGTTTGACCGTCGGTGGCGGCTGAGCCATGTTTGTATGTATGTGTCGACTCGAAATGACAACTATACGCGCCCAGGTATTCGTCTCTGACTGACCGATATCGCACGTTCAAGGTGAGCTCCTTTGATGCAGAAAATCGCGCAAGATTGAGCGATAACCTGCTCGAAAGGGTGACCGATGCACGCGTCGGCTGTCAGCATCCTCGCCCCTCCGAGACTGTTTGGTATCAGTGTTGGTATCACGGCACGCGTGATACCAACACTGATACCAAACTGAACGTCGCGATGCGGAATTCCGTGAAACAACTCCGGTTCGCATGCCGATTCTTGCCTCCAACGCCAATGTAACCTGTTGATTTGAAACAGTTTTCATTTCTCAACCTGAGACTGGACGCACGTCGTGAAACACGTGCGATGAATCATCGGCCGAGAAGACTGCGCCAGAGACCGCCGCCGCCTCTGTGGGCATCCAGTCGCTCTCGCTCAGCCTCGATTCGACAATGCAATGCCAAGGCTTCGTCAACCACACGATCGAGCTTGGCGCGCTGATCTTCCGCCTGGTCAGCCGCGCCCTCTAGGCGCTCGACGAGCGCAACGATGCGTTGCGCGCCAGCTTCAATGTGAGCCGTACTGATGGCCACCAGATCGGCCAGTCGATCCTCAAAGGCCGCGATGTGTTCGCGTTCGAGTGCCGTCGCGCGGACATCGACCGCGCGAATGCTGTCGACCACCGTCTTGCGGGCCATGGCAACCAAGCCCTGTTCGCCATGGGCCGCCGTTGCCAGGATCTGCGCGGCTTCCCGAGAAGCGGCGGTGGCATCGCGAGCAATCTCGTAGCACTCGACGAGGGCGTGAGCCCATGCCTGGCGAAAATCACGCGGACTGAGTATCTCGGAGGTGAGATCCATGGCTTACACCTCGAAAGCCAGCGCCAGCCAGACCGCTTCGAGATTCGCCGCGGCGCTGCGAGACATACGTTGCGTGATGACCTGGTTGCCGAGCGCGAGACGCCTTGTTCGGTCGGTCTCAGCGCGAGCGCGGGCCTGGTAGTCGGTCTTGTCGGCGGCCAGGTCCGGAATGGACTTGTCGGTGTCCTTGATGCGGTCATACACGTCCGACTCGAGCACCGGCACGTCCACCAAACGGTACATGCCGGTCTTCGATCCTTCGATGACCGCGGCGTAGTCATTCTCGACGGTGTTCACGTCACTGACGCGATTGAGCACCACGCTGATGTCACTGACCTCAACGCCGAGTGCGACGAGAGCGCGGACCGTATTGATCGTGTCCAACTGCTGCTTCGCGTCGGGCGTCACCGGCAGAACGAAGTGGTCGAAGTCCCCGCTCGCGCCGTCCATCCCACGCAACTGCTGAATGACCAGCTCGATGTTCGACGATCCGATGTCGATCACGAAGTGCTCGTCATCACCGGCGATGGTCAGTTCCAACGCGAGGTCCTTGTATTGGGAGCCCTTGATTTCCGCATCGGCCCCTTCGCCACCAGCGTTGATGGATTCGATCGTCACACGCCGAGCATTCAGCTTCGGCGCCAAGAGGTGTTTGGCAATGACGGTCTTGCCGACGTTGCCGGAAAAATTGACAATTGCGATCTTCATTTTGAGTTCCTTCGAATGGTTTTCGACGTGCACTCGACTTCGCGTGGGACCGCATCTGTCCTGCCGCGCGCGTCGATCAAGCGCTTCAAGAAGCTGATCTGTTCTATGAGGTCGCACCCCCTTTGCCCTTGAAGTTGAGGCCGGTCCCCCCGATCTTGCTTTCTGCCAACTTCTGGGCATCAAGCAGCGGATCCGGCAATTGATTCGCCCTTGCCAACGGATTCGTCGGCGCACGGCCTGCAGCAGAAAGAGCTGCGGTCGCGGCAACGGGCTCCTGCGCTGAGACGGCACCAGCAACACCGGGCGCGGCCTGGGTAACGCCTTGCTTGCGGGCAGCCTGCGCGACGACTCGTTCGCCATGTCGACGCCACCATTCGTGAAGCGAGCTGAGTGACATGTCGATGCCACGGCGTTCCCTGAGGAACGCCACGATCTCTCGCCAGGTGCGCTTCATCGCGAGCAGTTCGGCGACAGCCGGAGCGACCGCCTCCAATCGACGGCGCTTCACGGACGTACGTGCAGCCAGCCACGCCTCGTCGTCAGCGTTCAGGACTTCGGGCCTTTCGTCTTCCATCCATATAATGTATGCGCAATTGACGCTATGTCTGCGTCTTTTTTAGGATAATCCGCATTCCACGCATACGTTGTTCGTTCGCGATCAGTGTTTTTCAGTGCCTGTACGACCCCCGTTCGGCGCTTGTTCCGGCTGCGTCCCATCTGGCCCGAGCAGTCCTCTCGCATGCCCGGGAAAATTCGATCACACAGACACGCACCTTTTCGTGCAGAATTCCAATAATGACACACACATAAATGCGCGCAACCCAGCAATGAGGCGGTCCCCGCCCTGCAATGCAACGCACTGCCATGAAATCCAAGAAGAAATCGGCCATGAACAACCTCACCATCCGACTCCCCGTTGGTGCTCGGCGCAAGTTAGAAGCGGCAGCGGTTGCAAGAGGCGTGTCTCTGGGAGAGTTCATTCGCAGGGAGGCGCTGCGGGCGGCCGAGGCCAGCAGCGGCAAGGTCGATGGTCTACCGCCCTCCACGCTGGCACCTCTAGCTCAGATCGAGCCGCAGGTCAGTGCGATCAGTCGAGCCCTTGGGGTATTGATCAGTCACGCGCACTCTGCTGCCGAACAAAGCGTAGCTCGGGACCGGGCGACGCAACTGGCACTGGCGCAGATCTCCGATGCGCTCGGAATCGCGGCGCGTTGAGCCATGGTCATGAGCTACAAGAAGTCCAAGGCTGGCGGTGGGGACTACTACATCCACGCACAGACCGCCGACGACTACTACTCCAACGTCGGCACCAAGGAGCCGCCGGGGGAGTGGTATGCCGCCGCGGGGACGGACGGCTCCCGTCGGGCGTTCACGTTGACTGACGGTCGGAAATTTGACGCAGCCTCCGCCGACGAGTTCAGGTCGTTGGTTCAAGGTTTCGACCCGATCACAGGCCACGCCCTGACCCAAAATTCAGGCGCGCACAACCGGGTCGCTCTGCACGACTTCACCTTCTCGGCGCCGAAGTCGTTGTCCGTCATCTGGTCACAAGCTGATGAGGGGTTGCGCCAAGACATTTCGGAAGCACAGCGTCAGGCTGCGCGCGAAGCGCTGGATTTCTTGAGCCAGAAGGCAGGCTTCACCCGTCGCGGGAAAGGCGGGCAAATGAAGGAACCGGTGCCACTGATCGGTGCGCTGTTCGAGCATGGCTCTTCGCGGGAGAACGACCCACAATTGCACACTCACTGTGTGATCCTCAACTTGGCAACGAGGCGGGACGGCACCACAGGCAGCATCGAGACCAAGGACCTGATGAGTTGGCAAGGCGCCGCGGCCAGCATCTATCACGCATCGCTGTCGCGGCGAATCGCCGATCTCGGCTTCGGCATCCGATGCGAAGATAAGTTGTTCGAGATTGCGGGCGTACCAGAGATCGTGTGCGATGCCTTCTCCCAGCGACGCGCCGCAATCGAGGAAGCCGCGGAGGCAAAGGCGGCCGAATTGGGAGTGAGCAAGGACACAGCGCTGGCCAGCCGCAGCCTCATGCAACAGGCAACGATCGAGACTCGCCAAGCCAAGAACGAGCTCACGCGTACCGAACTGCTGAACGAGTGGCACGTACGCGGCGTTGCGCTCGGTTTTGGTCCCACCGAGGTCGAGGTCCTTCGACACCCGAACCGCGCCGTCGATCTGACTGTCGAAGACAGGGCATCGTTGACTGCAACCGCGGCAGAGCAACTTACGGTCACGTCCGCGGTATTTGGCGAGCAGGCTCTGTACACGCAGACCGCCATCCGCCTCATGGGGCGAGGGACAGGAATCGACATTGAGGCCGCAGTGTCCGACCTCAAGCCGCATCTGTTGGCCACCGAAGCCGAACTCGGCGTGACTCGATATACGACGCCCGAGATGCGACTGATCGAACAGCGCATGCTCGAGCTCGCGAGCCAGACCGACGCGACACATCAGTTGCCCCGCGATGCGATCGAACTGGCCATTTC
>OBEQ012863449.1_pt1 | contig 14102 bp, 8 predicted proteins | sample 1670901 | NCBI WGS metagenome assembly OBEQ01 (sample SAMEA104232315, study PRJEB22302) | groundwater metagenome | biome: forest; feature: aquifer; material: groundwater | place: USA | collected 2011-08-07 | depth 5.4 m
CCACCGATTGTGACAGAGGAAGAAGCGCCGCTACCGATAGATACAGAAGTAGAGGAAGAGTTACCGATGTTTACGGTTGAGGTTGTTGCAGAAGAAGTACCACCTGATGCAATGTTGAGGGTCAGAGGGTTGGAAGAATCACCGTTCACAAGAGAAGCTGTTGTGACACGTGGGTTGTTGCCAAGCGCAAGAGTTGCATTGCCTGCAGTGCCTGTGCCTGTGAGAATGTTTACTGTGCTTGCAGCTGCTGAGGCGCCAGAGGCGATAGAAACAGTTTGTGATGCTGCGTTTGCTGATGTTGCGATATTGACTGCTGTTCCTGTGCCAGTACCGATGTTGACTGTTGGGGAATTGACACCTCCACCTGAGGCAATGTTGACAGTCAGAGTTGATGTTCCTGCACCTGTACCAAGGTTTAAGGTGGCAGTACCTGCTGTGCCTGTGCCATTGGTACCAGAAAGGATATGGACTACTGCTGTGCCTGTGTGTGCTTCACCACCGATTGTAACAGAGGAAGAAGCGCCGCTACCGATAGATACAGAAGTAGACGATGAGTTACCGATGTTTACCGTTGTAGTTGTTGCAGAAGAAGTACCACCTGATGCGATGTTGAGGGTCAGAGGGTTGGAAGAATCACCGTTCACAAGAGAAGCTGTTGTGACACGTGGGTTGTTGCCAAGCGCAAGAGTTGCATTGCCTGCAGTGCCTGTGCCGGTGAGGATGTTGACTATAGAAGCAGCTGCTGATGCGCCTGTTGCGATAGCCACTGTTTGTGATGCTGCATTTGCTGCTGTTGCGATATTGACTGCTGTTCCTGTGCCTGTACCGATGTTCACTGTTGGGGAATTGACACCACCACCACTTGCAATGTTAACCGTAAGGGTAGATGTTCCTGCACCTGTACCAAGATTTAATGTGGCAGTACCTGCTGTGCCTGTGCCATTGGTACCAGAAAGGATATGGACTACTGCTGTGCCTGTGTGTGCTTCACCACCGATTGTGACAGAGGAAGAAGCGCCGCTACCGATAGATACAGAAGTAGAGGAAGAGTTACCGATGTTTACGGTTGAGGTTGTTGCAGAAGAAGTACCACCTGATGCGATGTTCAGAGTTGTGTCAAGTTGGTAACCAGCGCCATTCAAGAGGGAAACGGTTGTGACATTGGGGTTGGAAGCCATGACGAGTTTTCCTGCACCAGAACCGTTTCCTGTTGCAGATGCACCAGAGAGAATGTATACGGTTGCAGAGGCACTCATGCCAAGATACATTTCTGTTGAAGAAGAGTTACCGATGTTGATGGTCGTTGTAGATCCTGTACCGCTCCCATTTGATCCAAGATTAACACTTAAGGCATTCGTATTGTCAGTAGGTCCAATAAATATTTCTCTTATAAATGGATAATATCCAAACCTGAGAGGAGAGTAACGACTACCCGCAATACTAACATTACCAAGAAGACGGACAGTGCTACTTACACTTGTACCGATATTAATTTCTGTGGACGAACCTGTACCAATGTTCACTGTCGTTGTAGAGCCTGCTCCAGTACCTCCACTCCCAATATTGACCGTAAGTGGGTTAGCATTATCACTATTTGCGATGGAAGCTGCTATAAGTCGTGGACTACCACCAATACCAAGAGTCGCATTTCCAGAAACTGCTGTCATTCCAGACAAAATCTGCACAGTATGAAAACCTGTTAAAATTCCATTGGCAATGTTTACTGTTGTTGACCCTGTGCCACCACCGATGTTTACAGTTGTGCTTGTGCTTGCTGCCGAGCCGGATGCGATATTAACAGTCAAAGGATTTGAGGGATCGCCGTTAGCGAGAGAAACTGTAGAAACTCGAACGTTATTACCCAAAGCGAGAGTACCAGCACCAGCAGTACCTGCTCCGGATAAAAGATTGACAGTCGCGCCTGCGGCGGAAGCGCCGTTTGCAATACTTACTGTCAAAGCGGTTGCATTTGCGCCATTTGCGAGGGTGGCGGTCGTGAGCCGAGGATTGTTACCAAGATTGAGGGTCGCAGTACCAAGAGTACCCGCACCGCTTAATATGTTTACTGTTGAATTTGCGACAGTTGCAGCATTTGAAATGCTTACGGTTTGTCCCGCTGTGCTTTGACCCAGCGTTATTGTTCCGGTCTGAGCCTCAGAACCGATTGTTACAGTACCAGCGGCAACGCTTGTTGTAAGCGTAATATTGCCCGACGAACCACCGGTTCCTGTAGTTACCGTAAGATTACCATCCGCGCTAATACTATTAGCGTCTAGGGTGAGAGACGCGTTGGCTTCTTGCCCGGAGGAAAGAAATGCCAGCGCAATGAATAAAAGACCAATAGCCATCCCTCGCATGACCTTGGGCATATTATCCTGGTGCTGCATATGCATGTAAAAAGATTAAATTACTAAAATGTAGTCAAAATAAAGACAAAATGCTCTCTTTTGAGAGTCTGCAGATACTATATCATAAGACAAGTATACTCGATGTGTATAACTTTACCTTATAAATAAAAGGAAATTCATCTATTCGAAAAAATGTGTCAAAAAACAGCACTATTTTTTCTTTGCTGTTGATAAGTTTTTTATAAACTCCTCTGCACGAGCGGCGCTCTCAGGATCTCGACGCTTGAGATCATACAAATACACGTTAGCAATCTTTTCTTCCCCTGCCTTGTAATATACGACTGCGCGAGCTGCTAAATAATCATAATTTCTCGGGGACTCGAGCACTACTCTATCCATAAAATTGATTGCCTCGGGAATTTTCTTTTGATTTGGTAAAACGCTCTGCATAATTTGTATAATATTCTGGTCATTATAGATAGGATACCCCAATTCGCCAGCTTTTTTTGCTGCACCGAACGCAAGGTCAAACGATTTATTTCTCATCGCCTCGACCGTCAAAAGGAAATAAGACTCTGATCTTGTAGAGTCTAGTTTTACCACCTGCTGTGCAATGTCTACGGCTTTGTCAAATTCACCCTTTAAAGCATAAATTTCTGCCAATTCATAATAGATGTCGATTCTTTTAGGAGAAAGGAGCTTGCCGCGAAGTGCAGCCGAAAGAGCCTTATCAGCAAATTCTGGATTGTATCGAGCAGTATTTCGATAAAATCGCGAAGCTGTTAAGTAGGTACGAAAACGATCCGGGAATTCGTGAAGTTCTTTTTGTATTTCTCCTGCAAGAAATGGAAGAGTGAGATTTGCAGATTTTTCTCCAAGTTTACCTTCAGAAAGAGTCGGAAGAAATGTGTTAAACAAAAGCATTCTATTCTCAGAGTTTGTATAATCGCTCTGCCCAAGAGCAAGACGAAACTCCCTCATTCCTTGGGCAAAATCCGTATAGATGCTCTCTACTGCGCTATGAGTATAAAAACTCATGAGATAAGAACGGATATTGAGATAATAAATTGCAAATGGAAGGGAAATTGCTGTAACTGCTATAATGGCAAGTTTTTTTGTATCCAAGGCGACTCGATTGTCACCTTGCTCTTGCTGTAGACCTCCTCCATCAAATGCCGTTTTATCCGAAGTAATAAAGTAAAGGAATGCCAAACTGAGATAAAAAACGATGAGCGCGGCGGGAGTATCAAAAATGCTTAAATTTTGAACAAAATATGAAGCGAAAAAAAGCGCAACAGCAGTATAGGCAAGACGGGCTCGGAAACTGCTGTTTTTATCAAATATACGCTTAAGTAACAAAATCACTATCCAGAGCCATAAGAGTATATATGAAATAAATCCTCCTATACCGGTAAGGGATAGTACGTCCACCATTTGATTATGCGAGCGGTCAATAAATGTATCCCGCAGACTCACACCGTAAAGCACTGGTTCATAATATTTGTCATAAATTTGAGGAAAGTTCTCCCACCCCCAGCCAAACAATGGTCTTTCTAGAAAACCCTTGATACCGAGAGTTGAGAACCCGGCGCGCTCCGTGAGAGTTTCAAGTGTTGGAAAATAGATAATCTTTTTGATAGTAAACGGCAAATGTTGCCTTCCCCAAGGTTCACCAAATGGTGTCGTCAAAACTACAAGGGCTAATACTATACATGCAATAGTGCCAAGAAAGGAAAATTGAATTGTCCGACGATATCGTGATGGCGGCAAAATAATCAATAGAATAAGAAAGAAAAGAACAGCACTTCCGATCAAGGCGAATAAAGGACCTCTGCTAGCAGCAAGAAAAAGAGTAAAAAAATTGAATATGGCAAAGAATATGGCGATGCTACGTAGCCATTTTTTTTCTGTAAAAATGAAAATCAATGCTAAAAAGATATGAAAAAGAGCATACGAACCTACATAAATGGGGTTACCAAGAGTCGCGTTCATCTGCCAATTTGCAGATTCAAAAATCGATTTGAGAACTTGCTTTGTATCGAAACCAATCATTCCTAGAATTACCGACACCACCAAAGTTCCGTACAAAAGCCATCGCCACCATTTCCATGTACGGAATACTGAGATGAGGACGAGGAACCACGCCCAAAAATGAAGCATGGTGAGTACGCCCGTCATGCGTTCTTGCGTAGACCAAAACGAACGCGCAGGATCAACGCCGGTGAGCATCGTAACGACCATCATACCGATGAACGCTGAGAGCCACAGAACAATAGGGTGTCGCCAGTTTGGACGATAACGTGCGCTTCCCAATGCCAATGGTATCCACGCAGCAAGGGCGACCTCTGAGAGGATCCTAAAAAAAGTGATCTTGGAAAAAATGAACGGGTAGATCGTGGATGTCACTAACACTAATGGAAGGGTAAGGATGGCAAATGAACAAATGACAATAATCCCGATCAATATCTTTTCGATTGACTGTTTCATGGTGCTTGTGGTAAATTATTTTTCTTATGGTAATCCCTTTGTGAAAAATTTACAAGAAAAAATAGAATCAAAGTCTGCCGCAATAGCCGTGGTAGGTCTTGGCTATGTCGGTCTTCCTCTTGGAGTGACCATTGCCGAGCGTGGATTTAAAGTAATCGGTATTGAAAAAAACCAAAGTCGTGTAGATCTATTAAACGCAGGAGAAAGCTATATACCGGACACCCAATCAAAAGACTTGCACGAAGTGGTGAGGACGGGAATGTTTGCATCTACTTCTGATGTAAGCAGAGCAAAAAACGCAGATATTATTATCATCTGCGTGCCAACCCCCTTGGATAAATATAAAATCCCTGATGTGAGCTATATTCATAGTGCAGTAAGCGCGCTTGCGCCTCATCTTGCGCATGGACAGTTGGTTATCTTTGAAAGCACCACGTACCCGGGATGTACTGAAGAATATGTAAAACCTTTGCTTGAAGAAAGCGGGCTCAAGGCCGGAACTGATTTTTATCTTGCGTTTTCTCCTGAGCGTGTAGATCCGGGCAATACCGCATATCCAATCGGAAAAATTCCAAAAGTTGTCGGCGGGCTCACAAAAGAGTGCGCTGAGCTTGCAAGCGCATTTTATAAAAAAATCGTTCCGAGTGTGCACACCGTTTCATCTTTGAAAACAGCAGAGATGTCAAAACTTTTGGAAAATGTTTTTCGCTTGGTAAATATTTCTTTTGTAAATGAATTCAAATTGATGTGTGATAAGATGGGGCTGGATGTGTGGGAAATTATAGATGCGGCAAAAACAAAGCCTTACGGATTTATGCCGTTTTATCCAGGACCAGGCATTGGCGGACATTGCATTCCCGATGACCCATTTTACCTTTCATGGAAAGCAAGGGAGTATGGATTCTATGCAAAATTTATTGAACTTGCGGGAGAAATCAATGAACTCATGCCGCATGCAGTGGTAACAAAAATTATTTGGGCGCTCAATCAGAAACAAAAATCAGTAAGCGGCGCTCGTATACTTGCGCTTGGCGCTGCATACAAAAAAAATATCGGAGATCTTCGCGAAAGCCCAGCACTTACGGTACTCTGGGACCTTTTAAGAAAAAAAGCTGATCTCTTGTATCATGACCCATGGGTACCCACGCTTGAAGTAGATGGAAAAACTCTTACTTCTGAACCGTTAAGTGATGAATTGCTAAGAAGTGTTGATCTCGTTGTCATTCTCACTGACCATGATGGAATTGATTACGAACGACTCCCCTCTCTGTGTTCTCTGATTGTCGACACCAGAAACGCAATCAAGGCGCGAGGTGAAAATATTGTACGGATTTAAGGGCTAAAAATGAACTGCAAACCTCTTCTTGTCCTCTCTTACACCAACCCGATCACACCGGGCGGCATACAAAATGTCGGGCGGCTTGTTTCAGCGTATCCAAAAAACCAGTATTGGATATTCACTCGCTACTCTGAGCTTTCAACCCTGCTAAAAGCCGGTACCTATAATGCGGATGACACAACACGATTTCTTTATTTTGATAATCTTGCGGCAAATGAAAAAAGTATTGAGCAACTGAAAAAAGAAATCCTTCAAACATCGGGAAGCAATGCGGAGAAAAAATCACTTCTCTTCTATGTATTGGAATTCTTTCGAGGACTTTTAAGAAAATCGGCGATTTTACGCGAATTCTTTGGATTTTTTGCATTTTTGGGAAAAATTTTCTTGATGGTGAAGGAAGGAAAAAAAATCATTCGTAATAAAAAGATTGGTCTCATGATTGCAATGACAGATGGCGGCACGGTGCTCTGCACTACGTACCTCCTCTCCAAGCTTACTGGTGTCCCCTACTACGTTGAATTTTTAGACATCTATAAAGAAAACAGGCTCGCCCCTCTTGAAAAACTCTTTGCGCAATTCTTTGAACCCATTCTCTTTCGCAATGCGACACGACTCATTGTCACAAATCAAGGAACAAAAGAATTCTATGAAAAGCAATATGGCGTTGGGAAACTTCCCTTTGTGGTGATTCATAATTCAACGCCGGGGGAACCATACGAACCCTTGATCACGCCATACAATCCAAAGCCTCCCTATACAATCCTTTTCAGTGGCAGCGTGTACTGGGCACAACTTCAGGGTCTTGAAAATCTCATCAAAGCAGTGCAAGAAATGACTGATCTTGATGTACGGCTCGATATTTATGCAACGAAAAATCCCCAACAAAGAGACCTGCTGACTACAATTTCTTCTCCACGGATTCGTATATCTACAGCTCGACCTGAAGACATGCCGCGTATCCAAACAGAGGCAGATATTCTTTTTGTTTCCCTCTCATGGCATACCGATTGCCAACCGATCATAGACACTGCAACACCGGGAAAACTCTCAGACTATCTCATCGCAGGACGACCCATGCTCGTACACTCCCCTGCTTCATCGTACCTCTCGCGATATGCTCGTGAGGAAGAATTTGGTGAAGTCGTCGATCAAGATGATGTGGAAGCACTGAAAAAAGCGATACGAAAGCTACTCACGGACATTCCTTACAGCAAGAATCTTATCGAGAATGCTCGCAAAACATTTTACAAAAATCACGATACGAAACTCGTGGCGAAAGAGTTTGTGGAACTTGCGTGTAAGTAAAATCTTGTTAGTCTGTTGATCTATCTGATTGGATAACTTCATCAACAATATAGAGCGGACGCTTCCGTACTTCGTCAAGAATCCTCCAAAGATACTCACCAATCATTCCAAGCATTACCATTATTGTACCGCAAAAAAAACTGATAAGCGTTGCAAGAGCTGCATAACCTCTGATAGGAACATGGTGGAGTAATGCCAAGATAACAATGATGATCCCATATGAAAAACTTATACCCGCCACGAAGATACCAATAAATGACATAAATCGAATTGGTGCATAGGAAAACGCAATAAAAGAATCGAAAAAAAGCTTCCATTTTTTAGAAAAAGTCCATCGGGATTTCCCATACATTCTTTTTTGCCGTGTATAGGGTATAAAGGCGCGATCATATCCAAGCCAAAAAATTAGATTCATGATATTAGTATTCTTTTCTTTCATATGTCTCACTTGTTCTACTACGCTCCGATCAAAAACCATACAATCAAACCCACCTTTTGGATACCCTGGTAACGCCCATACATCAAGGATTCGATAATAGAGGTAGGAAAAAAGTTTTCCAAAAAATGGGTCATGGCGACTCTCTCTAACTCCCAATACTACTTTCTTCCCTGTCTCCCATATTTTTACCATATCAACAAGAATTTCTGGTGGATCTTGAAGATCAGCAGAGATGACTCCAACACAGTCACCATTCGCATATGCGAGGCCCGCTTGAATGGCAATCATTGATCCATAATTTTTGCTAAGTTTTATAATTTTTATTCTCGAATCTTTTTCTTGCTCTTTTTTAAGAGATAAAACAGAATCATCCTTGGATCCATCATCAACGAAAATAAATGCAAACTCATACCCTTGTAGCTTCTCTTCTAATTTCTGAAAACGTAAAACAAGCTGAGGGATACTCTCAGCATTAAAATATACAGGGATGACAATCGAAAACTTTTTCATATACTACCTCCTAATGAAAAGCGTTACATACTTCAATAACTCTAGAGATTTCTCTTTCTGTCATGGCTGGATGAAGAGGAAGACTGAGTATTGTGTTATGTATTTCTTCAGTGACTGGATACCTGTCTTTATTCCACTCTTTGAATGCCGTCTGCTTATGTGGCGGTACTGGATAATGAATAACGGTCTCGACCCCATTATCTAGTAGGTATTGACGAAAACGATCCCTTTCTCCTGTGCGTATAACAAACAGATGCCACACATGGGATTCTTCATTTTCCACTTTAGGCAAAATTAATTTTTTATTGTTAATGGCATTTAAATATAGCCTTGCTATTCTCCTGCGCTGTTCATTTTGTTGGTCAAGATATTTTAATTTCACCAACAAAACAGCGGCTTGTAACTCGTCCAAACGACTGTTGACCCCTGCGTATTGATTATAATACTTTTTGCAACTACCGTAATTACCCAGCGCTCGAATGATCTGAGTCAACTCTAAATCATTCGTAGTAACACCACCAGCATCTCCCAGAGCACCAAGATTCTTTGAAGGATAAAAACTAAATCCACTGGCATCTCCCAGGTTTCCTGTTTTCCTTCCTTGATACATCGCTCCATGGGCTTGAGCAGAATCTTCAATGATCTTTAAACCGTGTAGATCAGCAATTGACTGTATTGCATCTGAGTAACCGATCTGACCATACAGATGAACTACAAGTATTGCTTTTGTCCTAGGTGTTATACTTTTTTCCAGCAAAGCACCATCTATATTATATGTGTCGACATCTGGTTCAACCAACACCGCTCGCAAACGATTTTCAGTAATGGACAAGATGCTAGCAATATAGGTGTTAGCAGGAACAAGTATTTCATCACCTTCGTGAAAAACATTCATCTCTCTATAAGCGCGGATGATCAATGTAAGAGCATCGAGTCCGTTCCCGGTCCCAATTGTTTCTTTGGCTCCACAATATTTCGAAAACTGGTTTTCAAAAGATTTAACCCTTTCTCCTAGTATGTACCATCCCGAATCAATGACACTTGCAATAGCGGTCATTAATTCTTCTTTATACAAAAGATTAATATCCTTGAGCTTCAAAAATGGGATCATTGATTATGCTTTATACATGCTGATAAAATCTTTAAACATTTTCTACAATCTTAAACTCTGGAAGCGGAATTACAAACTTAGATTTAATACCCCGCTCACGCAGATCTTTGATCATATAATCGGCATAATGCCATGCAAGTAAAACTATATAATCCGGTTGCTCTTCAAATAATCTGTGGTTATCTACTATAGGGATATGATTTCCAGGCAAAAATTTACCTAGTTTAAGCGATGTTGGCAATTCGCAAATATATGGCATAAGGGTTTCATCAACACCGTAATAATTTAGGAGTGTTGCGCCACGGCCAGGGCAGGAATTCCCAACAAATCGCAATCCTTTACTATTTGCTTCATAGGCTAACTCCATAAAAAGGGTACGATTTTTTTCCACGCGCTTCCTGAATTGCGCCCATGCTTCCGGTTTATGTAGCCCCATGCTGTCTTCCAGCGCTAGAAGTTCACCGACCCTGGATTCTATAGATTTAATTCCCTTCCGTGCTACATACGCACGAATATTGCCACCATAACGATCCCCTCTCTGTACGTCAAAAACCTCCAATCCATAATAGGGAAAGAGAGTTACTAATGATTTAAAACTGTAGGTGCGAATATGCTCGTGATAAATGCCATCAAATTGGTTTTTCTCAAGGACATCGAGAAGGTATTGGCTCTCTGTGATGAATACTCCATCTTTATCCAATAACTGACATAATCCTCGCATCACCTCTCCCAGGGGAGCCATGTGAGCAAAGACATTTGTCATTGTAACTACTTTTGCATGTCCTCTATCCCTTACTATATCTTTTGCTACAGCTTCAGTAAAAAAACTCTGAATCGTCTCTATGTTATTTTCTTGTACAGCAATTTTTGCGATGTTTGTTGGCTCTACACCAAGCGTCTGCATCCCATGTCGCTGAAACCCTGTTAATAACGTGCCGTCATTTGAACCAATATCCACGCAGAGTGCACCTGGAGATAAAGTAAATTTTTTTACTACCGTATCGGCAAATGCTCGTTGATAGAGCTCTAGAGGCTTTGATATACCGCTCCGATACGGGTATTCAGGGTAATAGATGATCGACCCGTCAATAACGTAATCCAACTGAGCCAGCCCAGACTCGGGGCAGTGAAAAAGATTTAGCGGATACTGTGTCTCCGGTTGACCCAACATTTCTTTAGTCAGCAGAGAGTCGCACGGTGGCTGATAGCCCAAGTCTATAATCTTAAAAAGATTTTCTGAACCGGTGATCTGGCAATGATTCAATTTTCCTAAAGCAACGTCATGATTGGTAAAAATCATACTACTATCCTCGTGCCTGTTATTGATTAAATATTTGGAGAACTGGATTCCCTTCTTTCCAGACAAAACTTGCATTGCAAAACTTGCACTTATGGTCACTTATCTCAATTCTTCTCCCGCAAACACACACATGGCCATGCAGTATCGCTGGATTTCCATACCAGAGGTTAAAATCGGGTACATTTTTTGTGACAACTGATCCGGCGCCGATGAGAGCATAGCTTCCGATCGTTATGCCGCTACACACTACGGACTGCGCTCCGATGGAAGCTCCTCGATTTATATAGATTTTTTCTGGACTTTTCAAGTATCTTTTTGAGCGTGGATATGGGTTATTTGTAAATGATACATTCGGGCCAATTAATACGTTATTTTCGATAACTAAACCATCCCATACAGAGACTCCGCATTTGATTGTAACATTGTCTCCGATAGTCACGTCATTTTCAATGAAACAATGAGCATTGATATTACAATTCTTCCCGATACGCGCACCGGGTAAAATAACACAGAACTGCCAGACAGAAGTATGTTCCCCAATCGTGGTCGATTGCACATCAGAAAGTGGGTGAATGTTACACGACATATTTCTTCCTCCTTTCCGCAACTATCATACCAATGGAAGGAAAAAAGGCAATGGTAGTCAAAAGCAAGCCAATTCCAGGGTAAGGGGTGCTATAACGGAAGATGATCGTATGATCACCTTCGGGTACACGAATAGCCATAAAACCTCCATACGCACGGTAAATCTCCATGGAATTTTTATCCAAATCCATGAATGCTTTCCATTCTGGATGATAGAGATAACTGACAACAAGAAATTTCTTCTCCCGTGCATTAGTGCGCACAGAAAAAGAATTAAATGTTTCTTTTGTTATCTTACTAAATTCTCTGGGGGGAAGCTGTGCCACTCCCTCTGCCCTGTATTCAAACTCTGGAGATGGTTCCTTTTCTATGTATACGACCCCTTCATCCCATGGAAACCTCTTTCCTTGCGCAAGCTCTTTGAGTGCTTGAACTTGTGAACGAATTTCATATTTTCTCGCAAAAAAAGTGATACCACGACTCGGATCTAATAAGTAGCCATACAACTGTCCATCGGCTCTTTCTTTCATATTCGGTTTTATAGGACCTGTACCCACTAATTTGCATTCTAAAATCTTTTTAAATTGTGGATCACTAATATAGGTGTGTGCACTTATCACAAATCGTACCCCCATAAGATGCAATAATGGCGTATGAGAAAGTATATCTCTTGTCAGCGGCGGAAATAAATTTGAGCCTTGCCACCCAGTTTGAAAATCAGAAAGTGCGTTCATTAGCAAGGCAGTATACCCATCCTCGAATTCGCGATAAGAAATAAGAATCTTTCTTTTATCCGCCACGTGGAGCTCTGTTGGAGCGATAAACTTCCAGTCTCGCCCGCTCTGTGGATTAACATTTCCTTCACTCGCGTACAACGTACGGTAGTTTGGATCCAAGGAGATCCCTTTAAGGCAGGTATTAAAATTTTTATAGAATGAATCCCATCGATAACTGCTTCGGAGCTTTGATTTATTTACATTATCCTGAAAATTCAAGCCTGCAATAATGAAAGAAATAGACACAAGTGGGGTAAGAAATAGAAGTACAAAGTATATCCCCTTGACAACTGCTTTTTTCAATCGCAAAGATTTTTCTCCATGCCATATCAAAAAAAATATTGCGAGAAGAACGAGGTTTGCAAAGATAGACGCTTGTAAGATTGCTGGGAAATAAAATGGAATTCTTGTAGTTTGTAAAAATTCTTTTCTGAGGAGAAATTCTACTACCTGATACATATTGTCGCTATAAAATAGGTGTTTTGTCTCCCAAAAAATCAAATAAAATGCATAATCTGCCATCAAAGAAAGCACGCCGATGAAACCATATATAAGATACAGAATCTTTTTCCTTCGAAGCTCGTTGATGATTGAAAAACTTATAAGTCCAGCAAACAGGCACGCAAAGGGAATCACATTAATCTGAACACGAAGCTTGCCTCGGACAGCATCACTGCTTCCTGGTGCTATACTTGATAACACTTGTTGAAAAAAAGAACTGTACAGCACTACACTCTCAAAAAACATAACCACACCGATGAGGAGTAGCGCACATATAATAACAAGTTGTTTCTTCGTGTTTTCGTCATACCACTTCCGATACATAAAGTACGTGCCTATGACCACTGCGATAGCAAGATAAAAAAAGAATGGTATGTACAGCAAAAGCCCAGATCCCTCGTAGGGGATAAATAAGGACTCAAAGCCATTCTCTAAGAAGAATGATAAGAAACCTCCTGCTTTGCCAAGTGAGCTCGATGAAATTATTCCAGCTTCTTGGAATACTGAATTCCAGTTAATAAACTTGAGATTCTGAAGTAAGGGTACTATATGAAAGGAGCCGGCAAGGAGAAAAAGCGCACTCACACTAATACTCCACCGAAATGTGCGGAAAAATGAAAAATAGTAGTACCATCGCGCACAAATGAATGTGTATAGGAGGGCGACAACAGGAAATATGAGAAATGTGTATATATCTGTTGAGGCAACAATTAGTACGGAATAGGCAGTAAAGATGAAGAGTCGTAAAGGAGTCAATCGTTCGAGGAGACGATGAAGTAAAAATAAGAAAAATGGGATGTGATAAAAATTATAGTATGTGCCTTGGAATTGATAGACAGAAATAATAAAAGGGATGCTGACGTAGAGAATGCCACCATACAACGCAATCATCGTCTTTTGCGTTATGCGTCGAAGAAAATAAAATGCACCGAGCGCAGCGAGTGAGATGTAAAGAAACTGTGTTATCATCATTACGGTAGCTGCGTCAAAAAATAGAATGAGAAAATATGTTGGAGAAAAAAAAGAATAATGATTCCCAACCAAATTCCATCCAAAACTTGTATAAGGCACGATAAAAGGAAGCTCTCCTTGCTGAAGGGCGAGCTTTAAGGTCTCAAGAGTTCCTGCTAGGCGCGTGTCTGCCCAAAAATGATCCCATTCCGGATATCGCTCAAGAGGACGAATGTTAAGCTGGACACTGAGAATGACTACATAGAGAATAATAATCAGAGGAATTGCAAAGCACTGGTACTTCACAAAAAATGTATGGCATCTCTGGATAAAATTTTTCATATTGATAACTATAACCAGCTAAGAGAGTCTGTCAAGGACCCCGTTTCTCGGACACTCATTCTAAATCTGTTTTCAGGCCGCGTAAGCGGCCTTTTACAATGTCTGCAC
>OBEQ013034644.1_pt1 | contig 14100 bp, 14 predicted proteins | sample 1670901 | NCBI WGS metagenome assembly OBEQ01 (sample SAMEA104232315, study PRJEB22302) | groundwater metagenome | biome: forest; feature: aquifer; material: groundwater | place: USA | collected 2011-08-07 | depth 5.4 m
TTGATCGTGTCGTAAAAGAGGCGATAAACACTGTCGCCGTCGTTGGGATAATTCTTTGCGGCGTTGATCCCGCCCTGGGCGGCGATGCTGTGCGCGCGCCGCGGGCTATCCTGAAAACAAAAACACTTCACCGAGTAGCCAAGCTCCGCCAGGCTTGCCGCAGCCGAAGCGCCCGCAAGACCGGACCCTACGACGATAATTTCAAATTTTCTTTTGTTGGAGGGGTTGACAAGTTTAAGGTGAAGTTTATGCTTGTCCCACTTCTCCGTCAGAGGCCCTTCGGGAATTTTAGCGTCAAACGGCATGATCACGAACCCCCTTGGGGAAGTTTCAAAAACCCCATGAGCGCCGCCACAGGCATCGAGGTATTCCCCAGAAATATTAAAAGCGCTAGGACACGTGCGGTGCATTTGAATACCGGCGCCCATTTTTCGCTGTTAAGCCCCAGCGATTGCGGGGCGCTAGCCAAGCCATGACTTAAGTGCACGCAAAGAAAAAACATCGCTAAAATGTACACGCCCGAGATTTTATAATTTTGAAAACTTAAAATAACCATCGAGTAAACATCATGCCGGCCCTTCATGTCCAAAAGGCCCGAGGCTTCCGGATTGGTCAGCCCAAACGTAAAATGTAAAAGATGATAAACAATAAAAGATAAAATGATGAGGCCGGTCAACACCATCGTACGCGAAGCCAAACTCGCCTGAACCGTGTCTTTCTTCGCGTAAGAAACCGGCCTGGCTTTTCTATTCTCAAGCGCCAGGCTCAAAGTAACGCCGATGTGAATAAGGATTGTAATCAAAAGAAAAATACGGGCGGGCCACAAAAGAAAAATGAGGTCTTCCAAATGCTCGGCATAGCCATTCAAGGCCTCCTGCCCCAAAAAAACCTGCAGATTGCCCAGCATATGCACCACCACAAACCCAAACAAAATAAGCCCCGTAACCGCGGTGATCGCTTTTCTGCCAATGGACGATTTAGGAAAACACATAAGCTGATACTTTATCAAAATTTATCAGCTTTAACAAGCGGGTGTCAGAATTTTTTGTAAATATCCCCTCTTGGAAGAATCGCGACAATGGCCACTATTTTTGCTGCTTCGTTGATTTCATACACCACTCTAAGCTCGCCCACACGATACCGGTAAAGATTGTCATGACCGTGAAGCCTTTTTATTCGATTCATGCCATGATGAGGGTTGACTTCCAGTTGCGCAAAACAGGCTTTCAATGCTTTGGCAATCTGGGCTGGAACTCGCCTGTAATACTTTTCGGGTTGTGATTCGAGCCTAACGGCGTAATCAGGCACGTTTCACGGACCGCCAGTTAACTCCTCTGCCTTGGCGGAATTCATTGCGTCCCTTTTCAATAAGGTCCCATTCGCCTTTGGAAAATTTTTCATCCAAGCGATCAAGAACCGACTCTCGGATAAGTCCCGAGATAGATTTGTATTCGCTTTTAGCAAGTTTTTTGAGCTCTTGATAGATTTGCTCGGGCAAGCTTACCAGTATCCTTTTATTCATCACGCTCATGAGATTCTCCTTTATATATCAAAAGTATATCATATTGATATATCTTCTGCAATAGTAGAATATTGAGGATCAAGCCTTCACGATCATCTTGAAACCACCATAGACCATTTTTCTGGGGTCGGTCCCTAGGCCTTCAGCATCTCTTCTACTTTAAGCAAAAGAAGGTTGATGGAGACGGGTTTGGCGAAGGTGTTTTCTTCTTTGTTTTCGAGGATTTCCTGCTCGGTTCTTAAGCCTGTCAGGATGATGATGGGTATTTTTTTGGTGCTTTCGTCGGAGCGAAGGGTCATGTACATTTGGTCGCCGTCCAGTTTGGGCATTTGGATATCAAGCAGGATGAGGTCGGGCTTAAGTTCGATCGCTTTTTCCAAGCCCTCCTGGCCGTCATACGCGGGCACCACCTGATAACCATGACCGGTGAAAGCGGTTGTCAACATCTCAACCAGATCCTTATCATCATCCACCACAAGCAGAGTCTTAGACATGCTTCCTCCAGTCTTGATTTTTAACCGCCGTAAATAACTACCCGGGTATCCCCGTATACTTTTTCTTTTTTTCGTACGAGAGGCCCCATGTTCTCGGGAAGCAAACTTTTTCCGGAACATTCCATGACCACCCAGGACCGTCTGGAAATAACCGGAAAAGAATCCAACGCTCCGGCCAACTTCGCTTCCCACCCTTTTTGATACGGGGCATCCACCAATACAATATCAAAAACCCTACCCTTTCGGTTTAAATCTTCCAAAGCGGTGATCGCGTCCCGATTCAACACAAAACCCTTTTCCAGGAGCCCTAAAGATAAGAGATTTTCACGGATGCGCTGAGCTTGCCGCTTGTCTTTTTCCACAAAAACGGCTTGCGACGCACCCGCGGACAAGGCTTCCAAACCTAAAGCGCCGGTACCGCTAAAAAGATCCAAGACGACCGCTTCTTGAATAAAATTCTGAAGCGTGTCAAAAATTGCTTTGCGGACTTTGTCGCCGGTCGGCCTTAAATGGGGGTTGGGTTTGAAAATGATTTCGCGTCCTTTCAAGGTTCCGGTCAGGATTTTCATTTTATTTTCAAGCTGTCACCGCACATTTTTCATTTTGAACCCCAAAACGCTTTTGAATTTCATTTTTAAGCAAACGGTGTTCGGATTTTTCAAGCTCCGGGTCCTTTTGAATGAGTTCAACCGCCGCCTCTTTGGCTCGGTTTAAAATCTCGGCGTCGCGTACCAGATCCCCGATTCGAAGTTCCGGCAGACCATGCTGTTTGCGGCCGATGAGGTCCCCCGCGCCCCTCAAAGCCAAATCTTTCTCGGCGATTTCAAAACCGCTTTTAGTTTTTTCAAAAGAAGAAAGCCGTTCAAGGGCTTCCGGATCGGTTGAAACGGAAAAAAGAACACAAAAAGAATCCCATGGCCCGCGCCCCACGCGGCCGCGAAGCTGATGAAGCTGGGCCAAACCGAAGCGTTCCGCGTTTTCCACGATCATCATACTCGCGTTGGGGACGTCTACGCCGACTTCGATGACGACCGTGGAGACCAGAAGTTGTGTGCTCCCCTCTTTGAATTCCTGCATGATTTTTTTCTTTTCGGCGGATTTCATCTTCCCGTGCAAAAAATCCACTCTGCGCGCGGCAAAAACCTGAGAAAGTTCCTGATGCGTCGCCAGGACACTTTTCATCGAGGCGAGGCCATCCACTGAAGGACAAATGACATAGCCCTGCCTGCCTTGACCGATGAGCCCATCCAAAAATTGATAAACCGCCTGCCTCCCGGGCTCCCCGACCCACAAAGTCCGTATGGGTTTTCGCTCGCCCGGAAGTTCGGCGATGGTGGAAATATCCAGATCCCCATACAAAGTCAGGGCCAACGTGCGAGGGATCGGTGTGGCCGTCATCAGAAGAAAATGGCTCTTTTTGACGAGCGCCGCGCGCTGCATCACGCCAAATTTATGCTGTTCATCAATAACGGTCAACCCTAAATTCTTAAACCTAACATTTTCTTGAATGAGCGCGTGCGTACCGATCGCCAATTGGATTTGGCCCGATGAAATACCCTCAAGCGTTTTCTGGCGCTCTTCCTCAGGCATCCCTTGAGCCAAAAACCCGCAAACGATTCCCAGCGGCTCTAAGTACCGTGCTAAATTAAAATAATGCTGCTGAGCCAGAACTTCCGTCGGCGCCATCAAGGCGCCTTGAAAACCATTGGCCGCCGTAAATAAAAGTGCGGCGGCCGCCACGGCTGTTTTTCCGCTTCCCACTTCGCCTTGCACCAAGCGCGCCATGGGCCTGTCTTTCTGCATATCGGCCAAAATATCCTTGATCGCCGCCGACTGTCCGGCCGTCAGTTTAAAATCAAGCGAAGCGATCCATTCAGACACCGCTTCATCACCGCCTTGGTGGACAATCGCGGAATTTTTTTTCTTCATGCGTGACCGTTTTCTCTGAATCAACACCTGCATCGCGAAAAATTCGTCGAACACCAACCGCTCATACGCTTTTTTTTGAGAATCAAAATTGTCCGGAAAATGAATCTGCCTCAAGGCCTCCGCGCGCTCCCTCAAATTCATTCTTTTTCTTAAAATCACCGGCAAAGGATCTTTCACCAAAGCTAAAACCTTTTCGCCAATCGAATATATAAGTTGACGGATACTTTTTTGGGTTAAATCTTCCGTTAAGGGATAAATCGGAACTATTCTTCCGGAGTGCATCGTCGGCGGTTCCTGGCCGGAAGGAAGGATCTCATATTCAGGCTGAAACATCTGGATGTGTTTGCCGGATTGTTCGGCTTTGCCATACAAAATCACGCGGGCTTTAGGCAAAAAAACCCTCACAAGATACGGCTGATTAAACCACGAGGCGAAAAGGGTATTTTTCCCGTCGGAAAGAACCAGCCGGAAAATCGTCTGCCCAAAGCGCGTCCTTAAGATCCCGCGGCTAATCACCGTCCCCATCACGCATTCTTTATCACCCAAGGTCAAATCGCGTATCGTTTTGATGGCTTGGCGGTCTTCGTAGCGGCGCGGAAAGAAATACAAACCGTCTTCCAAGGTCCTTAAGTCTAGCTGGAGCAGGAGTTTGTGCCTTTCGGGGCCTACGCCTTTCATAGTGAGGAGCGAAGTCTTAAGAGTAATTTTCTCTTGCCTTTGTTTTTCGTCCATGATAGATTGTTGGCTCATTTTAAAGAGGGAAAAACGATGTCAAGAGTGTGTTATTTTACGGGTAAAAAACCCCGCATGGGTAAAAAAATCGCAAGGCGCGGTATCGCCAAGAAATCCGGGGGTATCGGCTTAAAAACCACCGGCATCACCGTACGCCGCTTTCTTCCGAATCTACAAACCGTAAAAATCATTGAAAACGGTACCGTAAAACGCGTCCGTGTCGCGGCCAACTATCTTAAAACCGGCAAAGTCACCAAAGCCCCCAAGCGCACCTGGAAACCCGCGGCCGAACAAACTGCCGCATAAGATCAAGTCGCCCTTCGCCAGTCCTCTAGTTCAAGCTGAATATAAGCAATGCCTCTTGATTCCATCAGAGTAGGTCTGTGGACTACGTCAAATAAACCGGTTTGATCTTCTTTCTCCCACCGTTCAAAACAGCGAAAACCGACCACCTCACAAGTCGTCTTGCCTTTAGGATCCGTCATCCAACAGGAAAGCGTATCCTTGCCTCTTTTTTTAGATTCACCCTTCAGCCGTACGCCTCTGGATAAAAAATAAGGTTTAACGTTGCCCGGGCCAAAAGGTTCGAGGCGGTTTAAATCCTTTAAAAATTCCAGATTGAGCTCTTCGAATAAAATCTCGTCTTCGATGGCAAGTTCTACGATCAAGCCGGGTGTTTGGACCTCTACCGTCCCTTGATTTAACATCCGCTTAAAGTCGCTTAAGCGCTCACTTTTGATCGTGAGGCCGATCGCCTGGGCATGGCCCCCAAAATTTTCCAACAAATTTTCGAAAGGCCGTACCGCGTCAAAAAGTGAAAAACCCGGAATCGAACGCCCCGATCCTTTTCCGACGCCGTTTTTCATCGAGATGACAATCGCGGGTTTATGGGTGCGCTCGACAAGCCTTGCGGCGATGATTCCGAGCACCCCTTCATGCCAATCATGATGCTCAAGAACCAGGATCCTTTCTTGGGTTTCCGAAGCGGGCGCGTTTTTGGTAAATTCAACCGCCTGTTTGAATGCCGCAGCTTCCACGCGCTGCCGGTCGCGGTTTCCCCCATCCAAAAACTTAGCCAAATCTTTAGCTTCGGAAGCGTCCTCCGTCGTCAGGAGTTTGAACGCGTTTAAAGGAGACCCCATACGCCCGGCGGCGTTGATGCGGGGAGCCAGGCCAAAAGCGATGTCCCGGTAATTCACCAAGCGCGGCGAAATACGCGAAACTTCCATCAGCGCCCTGATTCCCGGACGGCGCGCCTGCGACAAAAGCTCAAGGCCTCGTTTCAAAAGGATGCGGTTGTCTCCCAAAACCGGCGCCAAATCCGCGATCGTCCCCAAGGCGACCAAATCCAAATAGGGTTCAACCTCTTGGTAACTCTCCAAAAGCGCCCAACTCAACTTGAACGCAAGGCCGCAGGCCGCCAAATGAGGATCGCCTTTTTTATCTTTGACATTCGCGCAAATAATTGAAAACGCGGCGGGGACTTCGTCTTTGGGCGTGTGATGGTCCACGATGATGACATCCGCCCCATGTTCGGTCAAATAACGGACCTGCTCCACCCCGGTGATCCCGTTGTCCACGGTGATGACAAGGCTAAAACCTTTTTGTAGAAGGCGCCCCAAAGACTCCAAGTTCAGCCCGTAACCTTCGCTGACGCGGTGCGGGATGTGAACTTCCGCGTCCGCGCCCATTTTCTTCAACACCGGAACCAAAATAGAACTTCCCGTGATACCGTCCACGTCGTAGTCACCGTAAACTAAAATCCTCTCCTTGCGCGAGATCGCCGACCGTATCCGTTCAACCGATTTTTGCATGTCCTGGAAAACAAAAGGACTTTCAAGGCCCGAGAGTGAAGGGTTCAGGAAATTAAAAAAATCCGAAGAGGTCCTCAAACCTCTTCGGATTAAAATCGCGGCGACCGCCGGATGAATCTTGCATTCCCGCGCGAGAGTAAGACAGTCGCTCGGCCGGGGGCGCAAAGCCCATTTTTTTTGAATCCGCAGTTTAGCTTTTCCCTTTCTTTGACCCGGGCCAATCCACCAAAACAGGCGACGCAATATAGACGGTGGAATAAGTGCCTGTGATTAAACCGACCAGCATCGTAAACGCGAAATCATTGATCACCTCGCCCCCGAAGAAATACAGCGACGCCACCACCATAAAAACCGTCAGAGTCGTCAAGATCGTCCGGGCCATAGTCTGGTTGACGCTGTTGTTGATCGCTTGCTCAAAAGTCTCTTTAAGGCCCATCCTCCGGTGTTCACGGATGCGGTCAAAAATAACGATCGTATCGTTGATCGAATAACCCAGGATGGTCAAAACCGCCGCCAAAACCGGCACGGAAAATTCCCTGCCGCTTAAGGCCACCAGCCCCACCGTTACCAAAGCGTCGTGAAAAAGCGAAATGATCGCGCCAAACGCGAATTTTATATCAAAGCGGTAAACCACGTAAACCCCGATGCCTAAAAGCGACAGTACGATGGCCCAAAACGCTTTGACTTTTAACTCTTTTCCCACGACAGGCCCGATACTTTCCAGACGCAAGACTTCGGCGGGATTGTCGGGATAATCTTTTTTTAATTTCTCGGCGATGGCGGTTTCCGACCCCCGCGCCGACCGGATAATGATTTCACCGCCCTCCCCCACTTTTTGAATGGTGGAGGTTCCGTAGCCGATCTCGTCGAGCGAGGTTCTTAATTTCTCCAGGGGCAGTGGCTTTTGGAAACGATATTCCTGAAAAGTCCCGCCGCTGAATTCCACTCCATACATGCTCTCTCCGCGTTTAATAAATGCAAACATCCCCAGCGCGATCAAAATAAGCGAAACGGCGTAACCCACTTTCCGGATTTTAAGAAAATCTATTTTGGGGGTTTCCTTTAAGAAGTGGAGCATTTTTAGGTCTTTCAACCCCCCCTTCCAAATTAAAAAGTCAAAAACCGTTCGCGTGACAAAAATACCCGTAAACATGCTGGCAATAAGGCCGATGGAAAGAGTCAGCGCAAAACCCTTGATCGGCCCGCTTCCCATGGTGTAAAGAATTCCCGCCGTGATCAAAGTCGTGAGATTGGAGTCAATAATGGTTGAAAAAGCCTTGTGATACCCGGCCATGAGGGAAGCCGGCAAAGGTTTTTTAAGCGCCAATTCCTCTCGAATACGCTCAAAAATCAGCACATTGGTGTCCACCGCCATACCGATTGTAAGCACCGTGCCGGCTATCCCCGGCAAAGTCAGCGTGGCATGAAAATAACTCATCGCCGCAAGAATGATTAAGATGTTTAAAAGAAGCGCGATATTGGCGACAAAACCGCCGATAAAATAATAAACCGCCATGAAAAATACCACGGCGCCAAAACCAAACATCGAAGCGCGTATCCCTTGTTCCACGGAATCTTTGCCCAAGCTGGGGCCGACATTGCGCTCTTCTTCGACAACGATGGGGGCCGGAAGAGCGCCCGCGCGCAGAGCGATCGCCAAATCACTGGCGGTGTCATAGGTAAACCTGCCGGATATCTGCGCCCGGCCCGAAGGGATCCGTTCGTTGATCACGGGCGCCGACTGGACCTTATCGTCCAGGATGATCGCGAGCCTTCGTCCCACGCTGGCGCCGGTAATCTCGGAGAAAAGTTTGGCGCCTTCTGAATCAAACTCCAGTGACACGACCGGTTCATTGTATTGAGACTCAAAATTGACTCCGGCGTTGGTGATATTTTTACCGGTCAGAAGCGCTTTGTCCTCCAAAAGAAGATCCCCTCTGTCATCTTCAGACTTATAAAGCTTGAAGCCCTCGGGCGCTTTGCCATCCAACGCTTCTTTTAATTTTTCTCTGTCGTCGGAAACGAGCTTGAATTCCAAAAGGGCCGTTTTACCGATCAAAGCCAGAGCCCGTTCGCGGTCACGAACCCCCGGCAATTGAACCACGATACGGTCCTGCCCTTCCAGCTGAATGGAAGGCTCTGAAACACCGAACTGGTCAATGCGGTTACGAATGACTTCCATCGCGCGCGCGGCCGCATCTGCTTGCGCTTTTGGAGGGAGCTTGGAAGTATCCACGCGCAGAATCAGATGCATCCCGCCCTGCAAATCTAAACCCAGCTTTATTTTTCCCTGCTTGGGGCCCGCTCCGTCCGGATCAAACGGTGGCAAGGCGTAAAAAAGACAGACCGCCACGACGACGACGATCAGCGGAAAACGCCAATTTAAACTTTTCATCAATTTGAGCCTTATCTCGCTTTGGTGACTTGGGTGACGGAACTTTTTTCGATTTCAACCTTGACGTTGTCGGCGATGCGGATGACCGCGGTTTTTTCGCCCACGGAAATCACCGTAGCGTGCAAACCTCCGGCGGTAATCACCTCATCATTCTTGTCGAGCTTGGCGACCATGTCCGCATGATCTTTTTGTTTCTTCTGTTGAGGACGGATGAGCATAAAATAGAAAATGACAAATAAAAAAACAAGCGGTAAAAATTGTAAAAATGGGCTAGGGCCGGCGGCTTCGGTCATTTAGGACTCCTGTTTATTAAAATTTCTCTCAAACTCTCGGCGAAACTCCGTGAAATGGCCTTCCTCGATTGCCAATCTCATGGACGCCAGTAATTGTATAAAAAATGTCAGGTTGTGTAAAGAAGCAAGTCTGCCCGCCAGGTACTCGTCGGAATTAAAAAGATGCCTCAAGTAAGCCCGGGTATGGTTCCGGCAGGCGTAGCAGGGGCAATTTTTGTCCAACGGCGTAAAATCCCTGATATAGGAAGCGCCGCGCATCAAAAGCTTGCCTTGGGGCGTAAAGACCGTGGCGTTGCGGCCGTTGCGTGTCGGGACCACGCAATCAAACATATCCACGCCCTGGCTCACCGCTTCAAAAAGATCCATGGGAAACCCCACGCCCATCAGATACCTTGGTTTTTCATCGGGAAGCTCGGGAAGAGTTTCGGCGAGCATCTCAACCATCAAATCATTGGGCTCCCCCACGCTTAAACCCCCGATGGAGTATCCCGGAAAATCCATCTCGACAAGTTCTCGGGCGGAGCGCTTGCGCAGATCTTTGTAAGTCCCCCCTTGAACGATGCCGAACAAAAGGCTTCGCTTGTCTTCAGGCTTGGATTCATTGGCCTTAATCCAGGCCGCACGGCTCTGTTCGGCCCATCGGGTGGTAAGTCCGACGGATTTTTCGGTATAACTTTTATCTTCGGGGTATTTCACGCATTCATCCAGCGGCATGATCACGTCACTGCCCAAAGAGGTCTGAATCCGGATCACGTCCGCCGGTGATAAAAAATGGGGAGAGCCGTCAATATGGGACCTGAATTCTACGCCGTCGTCTTTAATTTTATTAAGTGTCGCCAGGCTAAAAATTTGAAACCCGCCGGAGTCCGTCAGGATCGGCCTGTTCCAATTCATGAAACGATGAAGGCCTCCGGCTTCCTGAAACAACTTTTCCCCAGGCCTTAAATAAAGATGATAAGTATTGGCCAAAATGATTTCAGCGCCCGCCGCCTCAAGCTCGGCGTTGGTGATTGTCTTGACCGTCGCTTGCGTCCCCACCGGCATAAAAATAGGCGTGTGAATATCCCCATGAGCCGTTTTAAGAACGCCCGTTCTGGCTTTCGTGCGGGAGTCTTTATGCAGAATTTGAAAAGCTGTCTGGGTCTTTCCTGAAACAAGAGGCATTATTTTTTAAATCGCCCAATTTTAAGCGCCCGCGCGAGGTTCGCATTGCTTGAAATTTTTGGGAGAATTTCGCCCGTTTTAGAGGAGAGCAAGGTGCACACGCCCGGCCCGTGTCCTGAAAGGAAGCTGTCCGAATGCGTCACGACCCCGATCGTGATCGCTCCTTCAAAATAATGGCGGCCGAAAGTATTGTCCGCGTCCAAGATGGCCACAAAATCGCCGAATTTTAAACGGTCCAGGCCGTATTTTTTGACCGCTTTGGGGTCCTGTGTCGTGATGTCGTAATCGCCGGTGCCCGGATCGGGGTGGCCAATCCCTGATCCCATCAGCCCCGACGGCACCGTCAGGACGACCGGAACTTCAAGTTTAGAATGAACCATTTTTAAGCCCCAGGGCCTCAAAACTCGCGGGTCCAAATTAAAAACGGCTACCGTCGGCGCGGCATCGATCTGGAGACCCTGGCCAAACGCCCTCACAAGAATTTTGTCATCATAAGTGAGGCGATCCAAAGTCTTTTGGTCAAAATCCACGATAAGATGCTCGACTCCCCCATGATGCCCGACCACAGTCCCCTTGGCCCCTTTGGCTTCACCGGAGATGACCCTCGCTTCATTACCGATGCAGGCCAAAAACTGAAACGCCATATTTTGTTTACTGCTTCTTTTTTCCTCATCCAGGATCACCGATACCCCCGCCTCGATGTGGTCTCCGCGCCACCCAAACGCGGGGTCTCCGGCCTTCACGTTATAAGTGATCCCGCCTACGCTGGGAAGCGCGTGGCCTTTTCCTTCATGATCCACTTCAAATTCCCCGAAGCGAAGAGGATTCGCGGGCTTTCCCTGCACGGCCATTTTTACCAAATGCTTCTCATTTGTTTTAAGCATGTTCGCCTCCTTGTCTAAAGCTACAAAATCACCATCGCATCGCCATAACTATAAAACCGGTATTTTTCTTTGATGGCGTGTTCGTACGCTTTTTTTCTTAAATTTTCTCCCATGAACGCCGAGACTAAAAGTAAAAGCGTGGTCTTGGGCAGATGAAAATTGGTAACCAGTTTGTCCACGATTTCGAACTCAAATGGGTCCCTGATGAATAAATCGGTTTGGCCCTTTCCGGGAACAAGCTTTTTCTTTTGAACGCAAGTCTCCAAAACGCGAAGGGTCGTGGTTCCCACGGCCCAGATTTTTCTTTTTTCAAGTTTGGCGCGGTTTATTTTTTCGGCGACCTCGGCGCTCAATTCAAACTCTTCCGAATGCATTTTATGATTTTCAAGGTCTTCCACGGGCTTGAATGTGCCATAACCCACATGAAGGGTCACGCTCAAAATTTCGACGCCTTTTTGTTTTAGCTTTTCCAACAATTCCCGGGTGAAATGAAGGCCGGCCGTCGGAGCGGCGACAGCCCCCTCCTGGCGCGCGAACACCGTCTGGTATTTCTCAAGGTCTGAGTTTTCAGCTTCCCGCTTGATATAAGGCGGCAGTGGCATGGTCCCGATTTTTTCGGCCAGCTGCCTGGCGTCAAGCCCCTCTTGAAACTGAAGCACCGGAATCCCGTCGGAATCTCTTTTCACAAAAAAGGCTTCCGCCGAGAAGCCTCCCGACTCAAACAAAATCTCCTGGCCTTCCTTAAGGGCCGGCTGGACCAAGCATCGCCAATTTTTTTCATCCGCGCGGCCCAGAAGAAGGACGTCAACCTTTCCGCCGGTATGTTTCTTTTTGCCCAGAATCCTCGCGGGAAATACTTTCGTATCATTCAAAACCAAAACATCGCCCGCCGGGATGAGATTCAAAAACTCCGAAAACACTTTATCCGACAGAGCGCCGGAGCTCCGGTCCGCCACCAGAAGCCTCGAGGCATCCCTCTCAGAAAGAGGCCGCTGGGCAATCAGATCTTTAGGGAGCGGGTAATCAAAATCCTCTAGAGCGGCGGGTGCGGTCAATTTTTATGTTCGGAAAGGTCCGTGATTTCTGACCCCGGATAATAAAACTGAAGGATGGTTTGAGCTTTTCGCCCCACAAGGGCTTGCCCAAGGGTGCCCCATTGGCAAAGCCCTACGCCGTGCCCCCAACCCTTGCCTTTGAATTCCGCGCTATCCTCGCTTAAAGTTACGGTAAACCGGGTGCTGCGAATCTTGTCTCCTCCGATCCAAACCCTAAAATCTTTCGCGGCAACCGTGGCCTCACCGTTTACTCCTTTGATCCGCAGGCTCCCGACGCGATGCGACGGCGTCTGAGAAATAATTTGGATGGAGAGGACCCTTCCAAGCGGCCGGCCGTACTTGGCTATTTTTTCCTCGACTTCGGCCAAAGGCACTTTGGCATGCCAATAATAATGCGGAGAAATTTTACAATAACCGCAGGAAACCGATCCCGAGAGCGGTTCGACGCGGATCTTCCAGAGTTCCTCGGCAGCCGCGGTAGTACCGGCGCAAGTCGCGTGAAAATAAGCGGGGAACGCTTTGCCCTTGGTCGTCAGAATTTTTCCGGCGGTCGCGTCCACGGCGCGCTTCGAGCGGAATCTTTCGGTAGTACTTCCGCCGTACACTTGAGAGCTGGTGCTGCTTCTAACATCGTATTCCGCGTTTTTATTCACTCGGGCCTGGTAAAAACCGTACGTTCTCGCGGCAATCGCTTGGGCTTTCAAGGCTTCCATCGGCCACCAGGAAGAAACTTCGTGGTGAAGAACCCCATAAAGATAACTTTCAAGCCCAAGACGGTTGATGACGTAAAGTGAAGGCCCGGATTTAAGAATATCCAAGGAACCCCGAAAACGCGATTTATTCAGAAATAGAGAATTATCCTCCGAGGCTTGAATTCTAAAACCACCGGCGGGCCATTCTTCCCGGCCGAGCCGAATGCCCAGGGCGGTCGCGGCCACCGGGACATTTCGAAGTTCAGCCCCTTTTTTAACCACTTTAAGTGAGGGCAGAAGCGCTATCTCATACCCGCCGCGAGCGCTTAAAATTAACGCGTTCTGGTTCTCCGTGACCAGAACGCGAATCTCTTGTGGGGGCGGCGGACTCTCCGCAGCCGAGACCGGCGTAGCCCGGAGAACGAACACCATCAAAAATCCAAGGCAAGTAGTGCTTATTTTTCGTTTCAAAGGTTTAATCCAAGAGAAGATTTAAAATAAATCGCCCTGTTTTCGGGAGACTTCCCCCAAAAGCCCAAGATGCTTGCCCGCCAAAGGGGTGGCTTCGCGCCCGCGTGAAGTCCGTTTCAAAAATCCGTTTTTTAAAAGAAACGGTTCCACGACGTCCACCAGAGTGTCCACTTCTTCATTCAGGGTGGCCGCCAACGATTCCACCCCGACCGGGCCGCCGGAATAAACTTCCAGGATCGCCCGAAGGACCTTGCGGTCGAGGGCGTCCAAACCCCTTTTGTCTATTCCGTAACCTTCGAGGGCTTTGTGGATGAGATCCAGTGAAATTTTCTCGAAAGACTTGACCTGAACATAATCTCTGACCCGCCTGAGCAATTTGTTCGCGATCCTCGGGGTCCCGCGGGATCTTCCGGCCAATTCTTTGGCGGCATCCGGATCAATAAAAATAGACAAAAGTTTAGCCGAACGCTGAATGATTTTGGTCAGATCCTCCGGCTCATAAAAATCCAGATGGAAAGAAACTCCGAAACGGTCACGCAGCGGCGCGCTCAAAAGCCCCTGACGGGTAGTGGCGCCGATCAAGGTGAAACGTTTGAGCGCAAACTTGATCGTCTTGGCATAAGGCCCCTTGTCCACGACAAAATCAATTTTAAAA
>OBEQ012266435.1_pt1 | contig 14098 bp, 12 predicted proteins | sample 1670901 | NCBI WGS metagenome assembly OBEQ01 (sample SAMEA104232315, study PRJEB22302) | groundwater metagenome | biome: forest; feature: aquifer; material: groundwater | place: USA | collected 2011-08-07 | depth 5.4 m
CGCCTTGTCCGCGACGGTCGCCACGCCGTCGAGAGCATGCCCGTAGGGCGGGTCGTGCGCGCCGAGGCCAAGCAGGGAATGATCGCGGGCAACGCCTACGAGGCGATGCACACGCTCACCCGGTACAGAAACGGATCCTCGGGACTTTCCTGGATCGAGAGGTCATCGAGCGGCGAAGAACGGGTCAAGCTCACGGTCGAGGCCCTCGCCCTCGCGACCGAGCTCTCGATGCAACTCGGCGAGATTGCCGAGGCGGAACAGTTTCTTCGGCGTGCGACCCGATGGGCCGAGCGCCTTAAAGAACCCGATGTCTGGCTCACCCGGCTCTGCCAGCACGAAGGATCGGCCTTCCGCATGGAGGCGGCACTGCACCCCGGGCGTTCGAGAGAAGCTCTCTCACGGTCGGTCAGGGCTTTCGCACGGGCGGGTGACATCGTGGCCAGGAGCCGAATATTTTCAGACGAAGAGCGCCGGGCACGATCCCGCTGGGCCTTTGCCGAGGGCACGACGAGTTCGCTCCTTCTCGGAGATGTCAGTCTCTCCAAGGAGTGGATAGGGAAGGCCGAGGCCGAGCTCGGGAAGTTTGCCTCCGATGGGTCGGAGGGCCCATCCACCACCTTGAAGCGCATCCGAATCGAACTCACCGCAGGGGACGTGGCTGCGGCCAGGCGGTCGCTCGACGAGGTTGCCCGCGAATTTCGGGACCACACCGCCCCCCTTTGGGTCCGGGGGTGGTTTCCCCGCTACGAGGCGGACCTCGCGAAGATAGAGGGGGCACCTCAGCCAGTGCTGCGTGACATCCTCCGCCGGGCTTGGGAGCTGAACCAGGGCCTCGGTTTCTACCGCCTCCACATCCTCGCCCGATTCGCTCTCTGGGGGGTCGAGCCCACGGAACGGGGGGACGTCGAGAACACCTTCGGCCGAGAGGTCTCCGTGCTCACGAGCCGCTGGCACGCGAGGCTGCGGGGAACACCTCCCAGCCGTTGCCTAGTCTGCAGGGAGGCAGATCCCGCTAGGGGCAGGAGCATCCTGCCGCGGATCCGCTGTGCGTTCACCATCCCTGGACGGGGACTTGATGGTCCCGCTGGGCTTGGGGTGTGGTTGTAGCAGTCGGTGGTTCTCGAAGGCGGAGAGATATTATCGTGGTACAAACGAGAAGTATCATTGCCCGTCCTCCGCTCTCGCTACTCAGTCATGACAATCTCACATCGTACCTTTCCTCTAAATGGGTGACGTAATGTCCGCGCGCCTGTCATTGAAAATAAAGATGCAACTGGAAAAGGCCCGAGAATCCGCCATTCTTGCCGTCGATATTTATAACAAACCGGCGACGGTCTTTCGTTCAGGCGGATTCATCGTTCTCATGTGTATTGCCTGGACTTCGTTGTTTCATGCCATCTTTTTCAAGAAGGGAAGAAAACCATTCTATCGCTGCAAAGATGATCGGCGTCGATATGAAATTATTGATGGCGACGGCTTTGTTGCATAACCCCTCTTCCTGATACCCTGTGAGGGTATGAACAAGCCAAAACAGAAGTACCGCATCAAAAACTGGAAGGAATATAATGCCGCCCTCGTGAACCGAGGGTCTCTTTGTATTTGGGTCAGTGAGGACGTGCTCGATGCTTGGAGGGCAGAAAAAGAGACAGGGAAGAACGGCTCACCTCGTCTCTACTCAGACATCGCGATCATATCCTGTCTCACACTCAAGAAGCTATTTCATCTTCCCCTGCGCGCCATCGAAGGATTCGTGTCATCCCTTTTCCGCCGAACAAGCGCCTCTCTTCCCACGCCAAACTATTCCACCTTGTCCCGCAGAGCCGAGACGTTGTCGGTCGTTCTCCTGAAGACAGTGAAACCCAAGAGGAAGGGTGGAGGAGAAAAAGAAAAAACCCATCTCATCATCGATTCAACTGGCGTGAAGGTCTATGGCGAAGGAGAATGGAAGGTGCGCCAGCATGGTGCTTCAAAAAGACGAAAATGGCTCAAAATTCATATTGGCATTGATGAGACAGGAGAAATCCGAGTCGCCGAAGTCACGGAAAACAATGTCCATGACGGCGAAGTGGCAAAGAAGCTCCTCGATCAAGAAGAAGCTAACCTTGATGCCTTCGCTGCCGATGGTGCCTATGACCACAGCAAAATCTATGACGCTCTGACAGAAAGAGGTATTTCAACCATCCTTATTCCTCCGAGAAAAGATGCAAAGATTTGGTGGCATGGCAACCACAAAGCAACTCCTCATCCCAGAGACGAAAACTTGAGAGCGATACGCAAGACGACGAGGAAACGCTGGAAAGAATCCTCTGGCTATCATATTCGTTCTTTGGTTGAGATGCTTATGTTTCGCTACAAAACCATTTTCACAGACAAGATCTCTGCACGAACCTGGAACAGACAGGTCACAGAAATCATGTTGGCATTGTCTGCCCTCAACAAAATGTGGTGGTTAGGCAAGCCTGACAGCTACCTCGTGACGAGTTGAAAATCCCATGCGAGAGGGATGGTTTTGTGTGTATGAGGGGTTATGCAACAAAGCCGATGGCGACTATAAAGCCTGGGAACTGAGCGAGTGCGCAAAGCAGTTCTACGGGGCCATTAATTGTCCAGAACGTGTCAATATAGACTTTTTCGTTGGCCTACGGAACAAGGTGGAGCATCGTTCGATGCCCATACTCGATCCAATGATTTTCGGTGAATGTCAAGCGTTCCTGTTCAATTTTGAGGATCTTCTGTTCAAGGTATTCGGCTCGAAACACTCGCTGAACGAAAGCCTCTCCTTAGCCTTGCAGTTTTCATATCTTCGTAACCAAGAGCAAGCCGAAGCGATAAGGCGCCTACACCTCCCGTTGGCAAAGAATGTGGTTCAGTATCTCAGCACTTTTCGTTCTGCCTTGAGCACGGACATCACGAATGACTTGCGCTACAGTTACAGAATCTTCATTATTCCAAAGACTGCAAATTCTGGGGACCGAGCTGATCTTGCTGTGGAATTTGTGAAGTATGATCCTACCAAGCCCGAAGAGATGGAGCGGTATGAACATCTTTTGGCTTTGATCCGTCCAACCGTCACATCGGTCGTGAACCCAGGGCATCTAAAACCGGGAGAAGTTTGCAAGGCTGTTGAGACGATTGTTCAACAAGTAGTCGGACCGACGGCTAAGTTCATCGCCAGTTATCACCATGTAAAAGCGTGTATGTTCTATAAAATTCGCCCCCAGAAAGGAACTGACCCGAGAAAGACGAGCGTGCAATACTGTCAGTACGACGAAGCCCATCGGGACCATGTATACACAGAAGAGTGGAAGAAATTTCTCATGCACGAGATGAGGAAGCCGGGGCAATACGAAAGAATTATCAAGGGTTGAATTGGTAGTACTCCGCGTTAATTCTTCGCGCTGTCTGAATGAAAGGTCGGCACTTTCAGAAATTGCGAACCTCTGTCACAGACGGTCGCTGGCATGTATAACGAGACGCGGGTGTTGGTGCCCAACGGGCGAGGTACCTTCTGGATGAGGATCAAGCACTCGGTATGCATCGAACGAAGACCAGCGGAATCAATACCAGCAATGCCCAGACAGGGGTTGGGATCAAGACCGCGTCCAACTGATCGGCGGCACCCGGGGTCATCCTGTCGATATTTCACGCCGCGGCGACCAAACCGTATTGGTCGATGTCTTCTGGTTCGAACAGATCAGAGACTTCTCCTTCGGTCGCGCGCCCAGTACGCTGCGAGCGTCACCCTCGCGGCCTATGCGAGACCAGATCGATGCCTTTCTCCGCTACCTCGCGGATCGTCATGCCCCTCGAACCCTTCGGACGTACGGGAAGGTCTTGAAATTGCTCACCGAATTTATGGGATCCGAGCTCGGGCCTGGTCAGCGCCCTACCCAAGCCCAGATCGAGGGTTTTCTGGGGAGAACGCGAAGGAATGGGGATCGACGGGCACCCACGACTCGCAACCAAGAGCTGGCCGCCTTGCGGGCCTTCTTTCGCTGGGCGGGGCGCACCCTTGGGGGGTCAAACCCCACGGCCGACATCCCCTTCAGCCGCGAGGCCCCGCACGATCCGGCCGTGCTCTCCGTCGCTGAACTTCGTCAATTATTTTTGGTGGCAGCAACCACCATCCCACCGAGAGAACGCTCCCGCGGACTCGCGATCTTGGCATTGCTCTCCCAGACCGGCCTGCGGGTCCACGAACTCGTCGGCCTCGACCTCGGTCAGGTGGATCTTGGCTCTGGAACCCTTCTCGGAGTCCGCGGGAAGGGCGGGACGGTTCACGACCTGCCACTGAACGCTCCGGCCCTCGTGCTTCTCGGCGGGTGGCTCCGAGATCGGCCAGATCACACAAATATCCATGAGAAAGCGCTTTTTGTCTCCCTGCGAAAGAGCCGTCTTTCAATTCGTTCGGTCGAGGCCCTCTTGCAAAATCTACGAAAGGCCATGGGCTCGGCGAAAAAGATCACCCCCCACACCCTGCGCCACACGACCGCGACGCTCGCCCTCACGATGGGCACCGACCTTGCGACCGTGGGCGAGCTGCTGCGTCACTCGGACCTCAACTCAACCCGCAGGTACCTGCACCTCGTTGATACTCGGCGCCGTGAGGCCGTGACCCGCCTCGCGACCACGGTCCCCCAAGAGGTGCTCTTGGGCCTCTCGCCCAAGAGCACGAGAGACCCAACGGCCACTTCATCCCAGCCAACCCTCGCAGAATCTACAAAACCTCGGGAATCTTCGCCTGAAATTCCCCTTGACGACCAATACGGTTTGGTCGCAGTCTCGCCCCCACCCGAAACTTCCACCACGGCGACCAACACAACGCGCTCCCATCAAGGGGCGCGTTGTCGTTGGATCTCCGCTCGGTGTGGGGTCTCGTTGGTCGAGGAGGTTCTGTGACCCACTTCATTCATACCCTGATCGTGCTGATCGTTTTTGCAGCCTGTAATGCCGAGGGAGCCGGATCTCTCCCACCTGACGCCATGGTTCTCCCTCAGAGTCCGTCCCAGGGATGTTCGCCCGCAAACTGCGACGATGGTGTCGCATGCACCGAAGACAGGTGTATGCAACGCATCTGCTGGCACTTGCCCTCTGTTTCTCTGTGCGCGGCGGGTCAAACTTGCGACCCTAGAATTGGTTGCGCGACTGGCCGAGCTTGTGCGGTTAACACGGACTGCACAGACATGGATCCATGCACTGCGAACGAACGATGCGATCCTTCTGCGAGAGTCTGTCTCCGCGATGTTCTTGACGGTGACAGAGATGGTGACCCACCTCGTTCATGTGGCGGCAATGACTGTGACGATTCTGATCCTCGCAGACGCCCCGGCCTTCCCGATCGGTGCGATGGCATCGACAACGACTGTAACGGCGTTATAGACGACCATCCGACTGACTGTTTATACCCTGGAGCAACCTGTCTATCTGGGAACTGTGTGTATCGAACTGCGGCGTCGGATCCTCGAGTTAGTCCTTCAATCAGGCAGACTTCTTTAATCCGGGTGTCACGGTCATCGATGTCTGTGCCGCGTGGACCGTGCAATGCCAAACTGATTCTGCGGCGCTTCAGCGCGAGCTCGTAGATTCATACGCTGGTCGCAACGTTCATGAGCATCCCAAGTTTCACGATTCATCATTATTGCTAAGGATATCGTCGAAGTCCAACAACAAAGAAAGAGTTGATTTCATGATTCTCTACAGATTCTCTCGTATCATGATGTTCTGCATTCCTCTCGTGAGCACGACCGGGTGCGGATCACAAGGTAGCGGAACCTCGGGAGGAGGCTCCTCCTGCGCCGCCGTTTGCGCTCACGGCCGTGGGCTCAACTGTTCACGGTGTTTCTCAAGTACCTGCGAACAACAGTGTGAATCCGATTGGAGCGATGAGATCCGTGGACGGATGCTTGCCACCGAGTCGTGTAGAGTTTCGTACAACAACGGCGACACGGCGGACCAGTGCCGCCGTCCGTGAATGAAGGCAACGCGAGCTATCCGAACGAGAGTGGGATTGTTGCCGTCCCCACATTCTTTCGTACCGCCCAACCCCATTCCTCTCGAAAGAATGTCCCATGCCCCTCTCTACCATTTTGATCGTCCTCATCATTGTCATTTCCGTCGGGTGTGCTTCGGAAAGTAATGTCGCAAGTTCTCTCGATGGGGCCGCAGACATCGCTGTCATGATCGAAGACAGACCCGTTTCTATCGACTTCCCCGCCTCTTTGGATGCAAGAGATGAGGTCAATGATGCGGCTCTCGATGTAGGACCTGAAGTTGTGGCGGATGCAGCATGCCCGACGGGTTTCACGAGATGCGCTGGACAATGTATCGATCTTCAAGTGGAAATTACGAACTGTGGCGGGTGTGGTTCTGACTGCGGGCGCCTCCCGGGCGTGTCTCCGACGCTCGCTCGCTGTACCCAAGGACTATGTGTCATTCGGGATGCTTGTCTGCGGGGCCGGGGAGATTGCGACGGCATCGCTTCCTCCGGCTGCGAGACCGAGCTCATGACCGTCACCAATTGCGGCGGGTGTGGCATTCAATGTCACGAGCCAACACCGTTATGCTCCATGGGTACGGAAGACGGAGGAACGTCTGGTGCTCAGTGCGAAAGTGGTTGCAGAGGAATGACTCCGCTCCGGTGTTCGATGAGCTGCGTCGATCCAATGACCTCGGTTGAGCATTGCGGCGGATGCGGCAGAACCTGTCCAACCTCCATGAACGGTTCGACGAGTTGTGTCGGTGGTGTCTGTAGTGTGACCTGCAACCCCGGTTTTCATCGATGTGGCAGCCTCTGTTCTTCAGACACAAGTATCGAAAACTGTGGAACATCATGTTCTGCCTGCCCAGCTCCTCCACCAAATGCGATCGGAACATGCAATGGGGTGGCATGTGGCTTCTCCTGTTTGCCTGGGTTCCACCGCTGCGCTGATCGGTGCCTCTCGAACATGGCGACAGACTCCTGCGGGATGGCCTGCACTGCATGTCCGACCGTTGAGCACGGTGCTTCTCGCTGTGACGGAAGTTCTTGCAGCATTGTGTGCAGTACTGGGTTCCACCGTTGCGGGGACCTCTGTTTCGCTGACCGGAGTATTGAGAGCTGTGGAACCTCATGTATGCCTTGCGTCGCACCCCCTCTGAACGGGGCATCGAATTGCGATGGGATGTCTTGCAGCTTTGTGTGCAACACCGGGTTTCATCGATGCGGTGATCGATGTCTCTCGAATATGGCCACGGAGTCCTGCGGGATGGCCTGTACTCCCTGCGCGCTTCCGATGAACGGAAGAAGTACTTGCGATGGGATGGCCTGCGGAATCTCTTGTGCCACCGGCTTCACGTTGTGTGGAGATCGATGTCTTGATGTTCAATTGGACCCGATGAACTGTGGTGTTTGCGGGCGTTCTTGCAATTTCTCGCATGCGAGTGCCCTCTGTCGATCAGGCGTTTGTGCACAAGGGACATGTGAGACGGGATTCGGTGATTGCAACGGATCGACCTCGGACGGATGCGAAACCTCTCTCACAACGAATGGAAACTGTGGAAGTTGTGGTGTCGTCTGTGGGAGTGGTCAGTCCTGTACCCTTGGCAGATGTTCTCCCGTATGTGGGGACCGAAGCTGCAATGGGAGTGAAACCTGTTCGTCGTGCCCTTCCGACTGCGGTGCGTGTAGCACCTGTAGCAACTCACAGAACCGTTGCAGCGGCAACTATCTGACCTTTTGCTCTTCTGGTTCCTTGTACACCAGTCTTTGCACCGATGCGATCTGTCGAGACGCTGGTTACAGCTACCTTCTCTATTGTGGTTACTCCACCACCGTCGGCTACTACGCGTGCGTTTGCCAACCTTGAAGGAGGATCTGATGTTCCGATCAACGCATCATCTGCTCCGAGGAGCTTTTGCTCTTGCTCTACTGACTTCCGGCTGTTGGGCAACCACAGGATCGAACACCGAGTCTACGTCAGAAGATGTTACCGAATCACGTTGTCCGGCCAGAGGAACCTCGGTCCCGTTCGCGACACTTGTATCCACTGGCACTCGATTTGCCATGTGTGAGGTGACAACAGAAGCGACCTTCTTGGCTGCCGGAACTGGTTCGATCACACCGTCTTTCGACACGCATGGACAGACCGTGTTCCAGATCGTTCCTTTCGGAGAAACTCCCGTTCCGGGATCTTCTGGATACTATGTGTCGATCGCAGATACTCTAACAGAAACCATCTCCTCACTGACACCTGGTGCGACCGTGCGTCTGCGCGGCATGATGTTCGTGCACTTCTCCCGAGGTGTCATGGGAACCAGTAGGAGGGACGCAGTCGCGTCCAGAGTCTTCCGATCTGTTTCGGTGGTACAAACAAGCGAGAGCACCATCTCTTCGAATGTATCTGTGGCGGCGCCGGTCGTTCGCACGTCTGCACCGTCTCAAGGCTCTGGCAGTGCCCGCGTTGCCGTAGTCACGGAGGGCGAGGGTCTTGACGCGCCGTCGGTTCAGCTCGCCATTCGTGAAACGTTGTCTCGGCAAGAAGTCGTGTTGCTCGACAGGTCAAGCGTCGCGGCCGCGAGAGCATTCGTTTCCTCATCATCGTCCCTTTCGAATGAGGATGCGACAAGACTCGCCATCTCACTTGGTGTTGATCGCCTCCTTGTTATTTCAATCCGAGCTCAACTGGAAGTCGGGCAGCTCGCGCTCCAGATCTTAACCATCGATCGCGGGGCCACTCCCTCTCCACGCTTTCGTAGCATTCGAAGCGATGCGCTTCAAGACGAGGTTGTGAGCACGCTTGGTCTCATCCCGCCGATCCAGTTGGCACGGCCTCCTCAAGAAACCGTGCTGGTGTCGAATCGGACTTCCGTCAGACCGACTGACGTGGGTGGAAATGCTGCAACCAATGAACATTCGGTGACCTCGCTGGAATCAGACAGGCCGCAGATGACAGCGGGGACTCGGTTTAGCCTCAGTGCCCTCGTGTCGAGTCCTGGAACGGGTGCCGATCTTCGGTTAGAATTTCCGATCGCCAGTCGTATTGGGGGAATCGATGCCACACTGCTTTCGGATTAACCGCTGGAATCATTTCAGGGAGCGTTCAACTGCCGTGCGGCAGTACGGGTAGTCTTCTGTACGATACTTGCCCACGCAATACAAATTTTGCACCACTTGCGGCATCTCTTGGATTGGGAATAAGCTTCTTTTCGTATGTCGAATTTAGTGCCCGCCTAGGGCTGGGAGTATCGATTGCGGCGGGATCTGACACTGGACCTCTGCTTCTGTTTGATACGAATCTCGTCTTTCGCTTTACAAACTTTGGTGCCGCGCGAAACTTCAGAGTGATGCTGGGCGGGGGAGCATTTTTTCGAAAATACCTTGGGGCGTTCGGCCCCAACGAGCACGGCGACTTTGGCATTGCGTGGGTGTTTTGATGAGCCCTCGTAAAGATCGAGAGCAACGACACTTTGGTGGAATGAGAAAAGGAAGAGACCTGTTTGTCTTAATATTTTGGGCCGGATTCACGTCCTGCGGAACCAAGACACACGATGAATTACCCCCTAACTTTCCAAACTACTGGCTCTGTGTCGAGAGTACAGCGACATCGGCTGATCCAGCTCGGTCCGTCCGCATCGACCAAGACGATGCAGGAACGGGCCTCACTTTGGAATATTTCCCACGCTGTATTGTGTCCGGGAGACGACGGGGAGCTTCATTAATTGTGGAAGCACAAATCTGTCAGCAACCAACGGGGATTACGCTGCGGAGTGCGTTTATTCGATTCAATAGCGTGAGCATGACCCTCAGCAATGGAGTTATTCAGGGAGATCTTTCAATCCAATCATGGTTTGGTCCGAATGATGAATCCCCGGTGTTTGGAGAACTCCATGAATTCCACGTGCGATGCAGTTACTGGCGCCCACTGTGACCCAAGACACAGACGGGCTGATCTCGATCGAAGAGGGAACAAATCTCTGCTCATGTCATCCGGTTCTCATGCGCTTATAGTTGCGCCGTTATTAATACTACGACATGACGTTACGGGGAGGGCCAACCTATGGCGAAGTCATTGACAGTGTCTATCTCATCGGATTCAGTGTAGTCAGAGGACTCTTCCTCCACCATCCATTGCTCTTCGATACGCGGAGGGCACGCGAACAAGGCCGATCTCGGCCAGCGTGCTTCTCTCATCCAGCGGAGCGAGAAGCAGGCGGGCGGTGGAGGTGACTATGTCAGACTGGTTGTTCAATGTTGATTCCCACCCATATACGGCATGGGGCTTTCTCTTTCTGTTCATGTGGGGAGGTCCGGTAGCCTTTATGCTGTTATGGCGATGGCTGACTCTGCGTGGAACCACCACGGGAGGAAAAAAGGATGACTGACTGACAACGGATGCCAACATTCATGTCGCACCTTCCTCTTTAGCGCATGAGTTGTCTCAGACAGTTCATGCGCATTTATGTTTAATGAGATGGATGCAGGAGGAGAAAAGCGTGGGCAGCGGTAAACAACACGATAACCAGCATCGCGCAGAGGAAGATGTGATCCCTCCAGAGACCCGTTTCGACGACCCTGGCGAATTCCTTACTGGCGGGATTGGCGGCATCGGGAAGCCCTTGCCACTTAAATGCACTCGCGATTCGCAAGCGCCTGGTCGAAACAGCCCACCCACCCCATGTAATCACGAACCACGCTACGCAGAGAAGAATGCCGACGGAATGCACGACGACTCTTGGAACCTTGTCGCCACCGCCCGCTCCGAGAAATCCAAGAAGAATCGAATTACCAGTGAGCATGACACTGTAGCGCTGCCAGATGAGTTGTTTGCCTGCGTTGATGGAAGCGATATGGAGCGTGAAAAGATTTGTGAGAGCGACGTCTGACAACATCTTGAGTGGAAGTTCGATTTGGGAAGCCGCCTCCCCCGATTCGGCAGGAACATCGATAGACGAGGTTCCCCACACCATCATCGTCTCCGGTTGGGGTAGATCCCCCGCAGGAATGAAGGCTTGTTTAAGGTAATGCTGAGATGCGTTGCGTGCTTTCTCTTGCTCTGGACTGCTAACCGTCTTGCTCATAGAGCTACTCCAACCCTCGGAGTTGAGATATCTGGTCTTGTAGCCTGGGTGCCATAGCAACTCTACCATCCTACACCCTACCAGCGCGATGGCATTGTTTCCCCATCGCGAAACCTCTTCGGCGAGGGACTATCCCACGAAGGATATTGGTGTGTCCTCCCGAAACCAGCGGCGGATTCGTTGCCGCTTCCAATGCATCTGAGTTCCATCAATACTGTTACGCTAGTTCAAACATTTCAGTTGTGAGACCACAGTGCTTCACAGTTTCTGTGCGATTCGACACTCAGAATGAATATTCCACCTCGCCCATTTAAAACAGCTCCGAAGGTCTAGAAATTTTCTGAATAGATTTCCCTTGCGAAGCAGCATTATTCTCCATACTCTCGCTCACGGAGGCACACATGGCGAAGTTCGCGAAGAAGGTCAAGGAAGCAGAATCCGAGGGATATGTTGTTATTGAAGGTGTCGCTCTTTCAGAGGGAGACGCTGGCGAGGATGGCATTCTTATGAGCCCCGAACATCAACTCCCTCCCAAGAGCCAATCCCCCGACGCGCGGGAGATCGAGGTTAAAGGGGCGAAACACCAGATCGGTTCGATCTTCACCTTCGGCGAGCGGGAGGTCACCCTCGTCGATGAGCGGGTGCTGAAAACCAGCGCAAATGCTGGGATTACTGAGGGCGTATACCCCATCGTATCGATTCTACTCAAGCCCAGCAACCGTGCTGCCTACCGCGCGATCGTGGGCGACGCCCTCTACCCGATTCGTGGGTATGGCACTTCGGGCGAGGTGATCGCGAAGATTCGAGGGGAGGCCAAGCAGCCACGAGCGCGCAAGGCTAGGACCGCCGCCGCTGGCGAGAGCCACGTGCTCTCTCTCACCACGGCTGCAGCAAGAACCTTCGACACGTACCTCGACATGAAGCCCACCGAGAACGGTGAGCAGGTGTTGAGCGCCCTTGTTCTTCTGCATCTCGGCCCAGAGGTCGAGAAAATGCTCTTGACCCGCGAGGCCATCCAGAAACTCCCGCACGACCTGCTCGCCGCTCTGGCCGGAGCGAACGAGGAGACGCGGCGGAGGGTGTTAGAGATGCTGAGGTGAGCGGCCGTGTTGGTGGGAAGCGCTCGTCGAACAAGTCCCGCTACGTCCCCCGCAAATCCCGGACCGCAACTCACAACGTATTCTAACAAAGATGATTCAATGCCTGCCAGCCTCCCTGATCTGCGGCCGTCACAAGAAAAGGTCGATGTGCAACGGACGACCTTCGCGCTCGATGTGGCGGCGCGCTTCGTCTGCAACACGATCACTGAAGTGGAGGTCCAGCAACAAGCAAAAAAAAAGGGGGGGTCGGCGTTCCACCAAACTCCGGCCGGACGTCTCATCTACACAGGTCGGCAATGCCCCGCAAATCGCGGTGGGCTCCGGCGGTACAGACACAACAACTGCGATTCGGCACTGAACGGGCGATCCCGTTGACCGGAGTTTGGTGGAACGCCGAGGTGACCTCTTATCGACACTCGCGGTCATCGAAGCGATCGAGACGATCAAGGAACACTGAGGCGCTCCAAGTGCGACTGCCGACGGGCGATTTAGCCGTACCCCGGAAGAAGCGAGACTCTGACCTCCTGACACCCTGTTCGGAGTTCTGCAATTTTAAGCGGTCGAGTCGGTGCCATCGAGATCAGTTCGGGTGGGCCGGGGTGCCAAACGAAATCGCAGCGGACGCCCGTCGAGGAAGCACAGCCCTCGCCCATCGAGGGCGAGCAGTGCTGCGGTGAGACGTTGGTGTGGCGTGGGTGGCAGCGGCATCTCGATCGTCACCTCCATCGGGTGAAACGTTACGGTTCCCGGAGATCGCAGCAGTGATTCCAACGTGCGGGCGCGGGTGTCTTGGTCGTACTCATGAGCGCTCGGCGAGAGGCCCTCGGCCAACATCGACAGAAGCCATCGACGGGCGTTTTCTGTCGCGTCTTTCAAGGGAAGCAACAGCTGACGGTTGCGCACGTCAAGCTCTGCACGCTCTGCCTCAGGATCCACACTGCGACGCTCGACTTTCTCAGGCAGCGACGCAATTTGTTCCCTCACCAACTGACGATGGACCCCGTTCACAATCAGATCGCCGTTGATTTCTCGTTGGGGCCGCTCGCCGGGCACCGGACGTTCCCGACGCAACTGCAGCTCCGCTCCTTGAAGGGCCTTGAGCAGCGCCTGTCGTTCGAGCCGGACGGGGTTGGGTATCGGGCGGTCATCAGGGCGATGTCCCAAGGCACCCCGGTCGTCGAGGTGATCAATCGACACAAAGTGTCGCGCAGCCTTGATGGAGTTCTCTTCTACCCCTCGTGCCGCACGCAATAGACGCATCGCTTCCGCGGCGTCGACCCACGGAGGAAGGTTGGTCACAGCGGGTACTGTCGCCGAGCCGTCACGCTCCACCAACAAGCGCGAAATGTGCGCGATGCGCGGGTGAATCTCGACTTTGACCCGACTTTCACCCATCTGCATGTCGCCGCCCGGAGCGAAGATCTTCCCTAACGCTGCGGAGGTCCAAAGCACCTCGCCCACCCCGTCGGTGTCGGGGGCGATCGCGTTCAAGTCCGGCAATGCCACGGACCGCGGGACCCACGAGAGATAACAGTCCCCTTGCGCATCCAGCGCGTTGAGCACGTCGAAGTCGAAACCCCCGCGATCAAAGGCGAGCACCACAGGACGCACAAGGACACCGGTTTCCCCCGCCTCGATCGTCTGCGCCTCCCGTAACATGCTCGCCGTCGCCGCGACGTGGCCGTGCAAACTGTCATTTGCACGCACGGGTAGGTCGCTCCAAGTCATTCCGTGCAGGTCTGTCACGCGCACGGTCGAGAGGCCGCGTTCGACCAGACGGCGCTTGGTGTTCCAGCCCTTGTCGATCGGCTCGTCGCCCGAATAGGCCTTGAAGTGACCGTCTACGCCCCAGACCGGCAAGGTGGGTGGACAGGTCTTCACCAAGGCCATGATCCACCCAGCCCACCACTGCACAGGGTCGTAGCGCTCGGTCATCTGTTCAA
>OBEQ010851986.1_pt1 | contig 14096 bp, 12 predicted proteins | sample 1670901 | NCBI WGS metagenome assembly OBEQ01 (sample SAMEA104232315, study PRJEB22302) | groundwater metagenome | biome: forest; feature: aquifer; material: groundwater | place: USA | collected 2011-08-07 | depth 5.4 m
ATTGCTTCAGCATCCCGCTGATACATGATGCGGGAATGCTTCGCAATGACTGCTATTTTTTTGGAATTTTTATTCACAAACGATTACAGTTCATTGCAATGACAAACTCAGGGCATCGGGGTTTTCCTCTACTAATGAACCACAATTGTTTAGTACACGATAAACCGTAATTGTTCTTTGTCGCTGTGGATTAATGTTGGACTGAGAGGGCAAGGGCAAGCCTTGCCCCTACAAGTGAATGATTACGGTTTATTGCAATGACAAACTCCGGGCACCGGTGTTTTCGTTTCGCAATGACATGTTGCTTCTTACCTCACATCGTATTTTAAAAAGCCGATAAAGGCGCCCATAAAGGCAATTGCTGAAGAGAAAAAGAGTATTCCCATATCTACCAATGGGAATGATGCTTGTTGTGTGGGGTAATCGAATTGAGGAATACCCGTTAAATCTAATGTTCCCTGTTCGCGGGGCGAGGAAAACGAGAATCCTGTTTCGCTATCCATAGTAATGCGAATACCGCCTGTTTGTCCTGTTTCTTTTTGCTTCTTATCGGTATAGTTTGTAAACGTTGTTCTGTAAGAGTTTAACAAATCTTCATAGGTAGATTTCAAAGCGATGTCGGTTCGAGCAAGTTTCATTAAGGCGAGTTGATAAGCAGATGCGGGGGAGAATCGCGATAAGGCAAATCCCAAATTTTCTTGTTCCGCTTTTTTATTGCGCAAGTCTTCATTGAGTTTCACAGCATAATTATTAATATCTTTTTCCGTATTCTTTCGAAGAGAATCCTGAAGAAGCATAGCAGTCCACATGTTATCATCTTCGTACTTCTTTTTTTCATCTTCACTCATGCCTGCAACTGCCGATCTGCGATTCTCAAATAGCTTTTGTGACTCCTGATTAAGTTGCTCCCATTTATCTTTCGCATAACTATCGTGTTGTCCTTCTATTTCTGCAACGCCCGGAACATGAACGATATTTCCAGCGGCAATAACGCCCGCACGCGGAATAATTAATACGAGAACAATCCAAACAACGAAACTGACAAGGAAAGAAACGTTTGAATTTCGCGTAATTGAGGAGACGAATAGCCCCAGCGCAATAAAGAATGTAAAATATAACAACGAAGCCCCAAGTAATACACCAAACGCTCCCCAATGTGCAGGGGTAAATGGTACCTTAAATAATAAAACAAGTAACGCACACATTGCCGTGGGGATGGTGAGCGGTATAACTAATCCTAACCAGGAACCGACAAATTTTGCTACGGTATAATGTACGCGCGGGATAGCGTTCGAGAAAACGAGTTTTAATGTGCCCGATTCGCGCTCTCCATTGATTGCATCGTAGGTAAATAACAAAGCCAATAACGAAAGAACAATTTGTACGATAAATGTAAAATCAATAAAACGAAACACGGCAAAAATCGGGTCATCGGAATAACTGCTGTGCTGAAGTTTTATCGGATTAAAATTATCTACTCTTGACCAGCGACCGATATCGTTTGTAATTCCGGTAACAAAAATTTGCATCGGATCGGGCTGGCGGAAAATACGATTACTCATTCCCGTCCAATTGTTTTGCGTTCGCATTTCCTGAGAAACAAGTTGCTGAGCAGTTTCAAACTGTTTTACCGACGAACGGTATTCATTAATACCGATGTAGGTACTCAAGAGCATGAGTAACGAGCAGACTGCAAACGTTGCAGTAAATTTCGGGCTGAGAAGAATGGACTTTAGTTCTTTTTGTACGAGCGTTGTAAACATACGATGTTTTTCTATTCTAAAATTGAATTTAGTTGAGATGGATTACCGAACATCATAGCGCATGAAGGCTATGTACGCGCCTGCAAAGAAAATAATGTTGAATACAAGCAACAATCCCATATTAAACAGACTGTTATTCAAGGCATCGCGCATTGGTTGTGAAGCGTATTGAAATGCGGGTAATTCATACGGGTCAATCGGTTTGGGTTTTTCGCCTCCTACTTCCTGTCGCATGATCACCATTCTGCCGCCGGGGATTATGCCGGTTTTTGCTTTTATGAAATTAGCGTAGGATTGCTGATAGGAAGTTGCTTCGTTGCGGAAGCGTTCTTTCAAATCAAGCGCGGTGCTTGCAAGAGAAGCCGCCGCCATAGAAAACACCGCCGATGGAGAAACACGGGCAATTGAGAGAGCTAATCGCTGTTGTACCATCTGTTTGTTGGCTCTATCTTCGTTCAGTGTTCCTGAAAATTCTTGCATTTTTTTGTCGCGTTCATCGCTTTGCTTCTGCATCATCTGTTGAAATTCTTCAAATTGTTTCATAGGTTCAGTCGCAGTAGATTTAAATGCCGCCATTTGAGTGCGATCTTCTTTCCATAGCTGACTGCTATATCTGATTTTTTGTGATGCTACTTCATCTACCGATGGAACATCAACCGCCCGTCCGGCAAGTAACACCGATGCACGGGGTATAATTAACACTGCAAAAATCCATACCACCAGAAGTAAAAGAAAGGATGATGAAGAACGATGAGTCAGTGCAGAGACGAAAACAGAAAGTGAAAGAAAAACCCCAAAGTATAAAAGCCCGGCAAGAATGATGAGCGCAAGCCGCATCCATTCTCCGGCAGTAAGCGCTACACCGAGAGCAGGGAGGAGCAAGCAACCTATCAAGATGGGGACAAGTAACGGTACTGCGAGCGATGTAAAGGTTCCGATGAGTTTTCCAAGAATGTATTTGTCTTTTGGAACAGCGTTGGCGAACGAAAGGCGCAATGTTCCCTGTTCTTTCTCTCCGTTAATGGCATCATACGCAAAGACGATGGCAAAGAGGGAGAGAACGATTTGAAAAATAAATTCGAGATCAAGAAAACGAAATACAGCAAATGCGGGTTCATCGTTATACCTACTATCCACAGCATCAAGTTCGCCGCGCCCTTCTACTTTAATGGTTCTTCCGATGTCGTTTGAAATACCACTCACGAGCGTTGCAAGCGGTTGTGGGGGAAGAAATATTCGGTGGTTACGTACGCTGAACCAATCGGTAACACCTTCCATTTGACGAATGTTCGCGCGCTTTGCGGCTTCATATTGTGCAACAGTGTTTTTGTAATTTGTTGCCCCGCTATAAAACGAGAGAACGATCAACAGTGAACAGACAGCAAAACTAATTGCAAATTTTGCCGAGCCGATAATTTCGCGTAATTCTTTTTCAATCAATAATCGAATCATAGTTTATGCCGCCTTACCGATATGACCTGCCATATATTGCATGTACAATTCAACGAGGTTTTTTTCTTCAAGTTCGCGTGCAGGTTTCTGCATGAGCAAGGAACCCTTATTCATGATGCCGATAATATCTGAAATTTCTTTTGCACGGAAGATATCATGAGTTGACATAAGAATTGCTTTACCCTCTCCACGTAATGACTCAAGGAGTTTAAGAAATTCATATCCTGCTTGAGGGTCAAGTCCGGAGGTTGGTTCATCCAATAAAATTGCCGGTGCATTTTTTAGAATGGCTATCGCGATACCGCATTTTTGCCGCATGCCTTTCGAATACCCTTTCAACCGTTTGTGATGTGCCTCTTCTTCCAACCCTACCCGGAGGAGTACATCCCTATAATCGTTCTTTGAATAGTGCGTTTTTCCGCCAATACGGGCAAAAAAGTCAAGGTTTTGGATGGCGGTGAAGTTTGGATAGAGCATAACATTTTCCGAGACGTAAGCTATTAACCCTTTCGCTTTCAATGGCTCTTTATGTGTTACAATGCCATTGATTCGCGCTTCTCCTTCTGTCGGTTCAATAAAATTGAGAAAGAGGTTTATGGTTGTTGTTTTGCCCGCGCCGTTTCCCCCAAGCATCGCGTAAATTTGTCCGGGGTTGATGCAGAACGAAACGTGATCGAGCGCGAGAACGCCATCCTCATATTTCTTGGTGAGATTCGACGCTTCAATCATAGGCATCGGCATCGTCATCGTCATCGGCTGTGTGGTTGTTGTATTGTTTGTTTGATTCATACTATTCCTTTGAACAATCTTTTCTATTAATGTATTATCGTTTCGAGAGTTTGATTCCAAATACTACCATGCCGGCAATTAGCCCGACGATTAATAAAACAATCGCGATGGTTCCGAAGATATTTGTTTCCGCTATCACTTCCATGACGATGGTTTTATCTTCACCCACAACGGGTTCGTTATCGGATAATGCTGTTGAACGAACACGCGCATCATACCGACCGACACTGACATCATTCGGCGGTGTGAAGCGTAATGTTACGCGTTTTTCTTCTCCGACATCGAGTGAGGGAATAACAGATGGTTTCACGTCTTTCGTCCAATTGAGAGGAGGGTCAATTTTTATTTCAATATTATCAAGTCTGCGTGAGCCTTCGTTAACGACATCAAAACTCATTTCCACGTGTTCATTGGGTTTGAGTGTTTGGTAAAGTTGTTGTGCGCGAATGAGGAGAATGCCTTTTCCGCGCGGGAGTAATTCTAATTTTACATACCCTGTATGTAACTGATCAATTTCTTCCTGAGTCCATGTTTTAGTTTCAAGATTAGGAATAGATTGTGTTTGATCGGTGGGAATGACAAGTACGTAAAACTGAATCGGTTTATCCATAGCGACAGCATTGTTTGCACGGTCGGGGAGTGTTACATCAAGTTCCGCCTTACGTGTCGCGCTATTTTCCGTAAACTTGAATTGACTTAACCGCGCGCCTGTTGCAGGGTCTTTGAAAAATCTATTGATTTGTGTTGGGAGATTTACTACCTGGAGGTTAAAAGTTTTTCCAACCCCGCCGAATAATTCAAGGGTTAAATCGAACGATGCTGTTTTGCCAAGATCGGCTTCTTGTGAAAATTGTTGAGATTGGACAAGCACTTTATTGATCGCGGCATCCTTCTCCAGATATACTTTCAAACTACGCTGAGAACCCTTACCGTAGATGAGGTTCACCGTAACAACATCAAGGTCTTGTAACATGGTGAAATTCAGCTCTTTTGGCTCGCCATAGCGCAATTCATTAATTTTTGACTCATACGGCTGGCTTATTACCGCGCCATCATTATTAAGGAGGGACACATAAATATTGTTGACAATATCCGGTTGAAGAGAACGGAATAAAGCATCATCAATATTCAGAAGTTTGCGGAACTCAGCACTACCGCCGGAGGCATTTTCAACACGGAGACGAACTTTTTTTGTTCCGTCGTTCGATTGGTATTTCACCGCTTTGCTGATAGTGACGAATTGTTGCTCGAACAACACGGCAAGCAACGATTGCTGGTAATTCACTTCCGCATCTGAAAAATTTGCCTGAGCGCGATCAAGTTCTGCCTGAGAAATGAGTTTTTTCTCGAACATATCTTTTTGGCGATCGAAATCTCTGCGCGCCGCTTCGAAAGCTTCTTTTGCGCGTTTCAAACCGAGTAACCGGTACTGATCATCACGTTGATTGTAGTATGTTCCATTCTGCGCTAATGATTGTAAGGGAGAAAATGTACTTACAATAAATACGAAGCACAGTAGAAACAAAAACGGAGTTTTCATTATATATTTTCTAAAAAAGTATTGACTATCAACGAGAATTAATTTCCAACCGATCGTCTGATGATTTTCATTCCACCTTTTTCTTCGGGTTTCTTGAACGTAACGGTGTGTGATTTACCGGAGCGTGACGTAATAAGTTCCACATTATCACCAACGTCTAGCTTTCTATACGTTTTCGAGAGGTCATCAAATGATTTGATTTCCTTCCCGTTTATTTTCTGTACTTCATCACCTACTTTTACATCGGCGCCTTGAAGTTGTTCTTTTGCATTATCAAGCACTTCTGTTACTGTGATTTTTTTTCCTTTGGATCCGAGTATCAGCCCTACCGATGGAATACCCAAAAAGTTTACATCTCCTTCACCGTCTCCTTTTTGAATAATCATTTTATGTTTTGGTAATTTGTCGGGGTCAGCTTTATCAAAGGATGTGATCATCATTTGGTCGCCGCGTTTGATTCCGAGTTTAATCGTTGTACCCGGTTTTGCATCTTTATATATAGTTTCCAAGTCTTCAAGTTTGGTTAAGCGTTTTCCGTTTGCCATCATTACAATATCTTCTAATTTGATATCAATGTTCTCGTATCCCTTAGGACGCGCATCAACATCCATGACATTTGTAACAGAAAGGTTATCGCCGCTTTGAGAGATAAAAACAGCAAGTTCCGGTATGTCGAAGAAATCGCCACCATCATCGTTAATGATGACCCGTTTTCCCTCTCCCGGTCCGGATTTGATGATTTTTTTCATTGTTTGAGATTCCGCAGAGGCGAAAATGAGGAAACAAACTGCTAATGCTAATAAAAAACTGTTTTTCATGGTACAATTCCTTTGATGCTTTGTTGATAAAAATTGAATATTATCGTTTTCAGTAATGAACACGTTGCATATAACAACATACGGTACATTATCACACGTATAACATACCGATTCTGTTTCGCTTCTCCGAGTTAAAAAGTGTTATGTTATGTTAATGAATGTTAATGGACGTGATTCTTTCAGGTTAATCTCGTACATTAGTACTATGAGAATCCGCAAACAGACATTGACGATCATTGTCGCCCTCTTGGTTATTTCATTGGGAGGATTGGTCGCGCTTCAATATGCGCTTCTTACCGATGTGATGGAACAGCGCGATCAAACGTTTCATCAAAACGTGTTTAAAGCGATGAGTTCGGTTGCAGAACGATTGGAAACAAAAGAGACGGCGGGTAAGGTTTTTAAGATGATTGTAAATTCATCTTCAACGAACACGATGAAATTTCTTCATGTTGATGTTGATTCAAACATTCCAAGAAAAAATACGCGTGATAGCATTGTGATGGTTGCCGGTGTGCGCGTAGAACCTCCCGTATGGATGAATAATGATACCATACGATATAATGTTGAAAAGGGTCAAAAGGTAACACTGCGTGTATATGATGCTGTCGGGAAACAGGATACAGTGCTTGTTGATACATTTAAAGACGCAGGTGTGTATGCCGTTTGTCTTGATAATCCGAAGTATAGCAAAGGGGAGTATTTCTATAAACTCCTGCTGGATAATACTTCATATACTATGCGCATTTCCAACGGTTTGGAAAAAATTCTTTTGCCCGGAAATGTATCGTATGAACGAAAACAACAATTAGTCGGTAAGGTTATAGATAATCTTTCGGTGACGGAGCACGAACCGATAGAACGAAGGGTGCAGCCCGAAGTGTTAGATTCATTGATTCATATAGGATTGAGCGAGGTTGGCATTACAATACCTTATGCCTTTGCTGTTACAGGTGAGGTGCGGGATTCACTGAAAATACTACAGCCGGCAAACTATCAACAACAGTTACGTGCTACTGAATTTAAGAGTAGGTTGTTTCCGAATGATTTTTTATTTAGCGGGAACCAATTACTTCTCTATTTTCCCGAACAACGGATGTTTGTTCTCAAACAACTTTGGTTACAAGTCTCTCTTACGGTGTTACTGACGTTGTTATTGGTCTTCTGCTTTACCTATACGGTACGAACAATCATCAAGCAAAAGGATTTCTCAGTTCGGTTGGTTGAGTTTATCAATAATATGACCCATGAGTTTAAAACGCCAATTTCGACCATTTCTGTAGCGGCAGAGACAATTATGCGTGATGATGTTGTGGAACAGATCGAGAAAGTAAAACGGTATGGCACTGTGATCCGTGAGGAAAACCAGCGAATGAAGACGCAAGTGGATAAAATATTACAAATGGCTGTTCTTGAAGAGGGTGATTTTGAATTAAAGCTTTCCCAGGTGGATGTGCATGAACTTATTGCAACGGCGGTGAAGAATATTGCATTGCAGGTAGAGGCGAAACAGGGTGCAATCCGTTATGAATTTGAAGCCACACAGTCTATTATCAGCGCGGACGTTGTGCATTGCAGTAATATAATTCATAACATTCTGGATAATGCAACCAAATACTCACCCGATGCGCCTGAAATTGTTGTGACGACAAAGAATGTTAATGATTTACTCTTCATAGAAGTGAGTGATCATGGTATAGGCATCGGTAAAGAAGAATTGAAAAAAGTTTTCGATAAATATTATCGCGTCCCGACCGGGAATCGCCATGATGTAAAAGGCTTTGGATTGGGGTTAAGTTATGTAAAACTGATGATGATCGCTCATGGCGGTGATGTTGGAATTACAAGCGAACAGGGGAAGGGAACAACTGTCACATTAACATTCCGGTTACCGGACGAGAGGATTGAGTAACATATGTCTGTAAAAAAAATTTTATTATTAGAGGATGATCCGAATCTGGGATTCATGTTGCAGGAAAACTTGGAATTGCGAGGTTATAACGTAACCCTTTGTTCCGATGGGGAAAAAGGAGAGCAAACATTTGCCCGTGAACAATTTGATTTATGTCTCGTTGATGTGATGATGCCCAAAAAAGACGGGTTCACATTTGTGCGCGAACTCAGGCAACGGGATAAACAAACCCCGGTTATTTTTCTCACTGCAAAATCGTTGAAGGAAGATAAGATAGAAGGATTCAAAATCGGGGCGGATGATTATGTAACAAAACCATTCAGCATGGAAGAACTGGGTTTGCGAATACAAGCGGTGCTCAAGCGCAGTGTTAGCGTTCCCGAAGATTCGGGTGAGGTAACAGTATATGCCATCGGCGGCTATACGTTTGATTATGAACGACAGATGTTACAAATCAAAAACAAGAAACAAAAGCTAACCGCGAAGGAAGCCGATTTACTCAAACTTCTCTGTATGCACATTAACCAAATATTGGAGCGGGATGTAGCTCTGAAAACCATCTGGGGAGACGATTCCTATTTCACCGCCCGCAGTATGGATGTTTTTATTTCCCGTCTTCGCGGCTATTTAAAGAATGATTCCCATGTTGAAATTCTCAACGTGCATGGTAAGGGGTTTAAATTGGTAGTGGAAAAAGGGGAATAGGAGGTTTTTAGAGTAACCTCTTAACTGTTCGATTAAGATGCAGTAAGGGGTTAGCTGACCCGGAATTTAATGATAAAAAATTACAAATTTTCTTAGGGAATCTTCCACCCCATTCCTGTGTTAGAATTTTGGTAATGGCAAAGGTTATTTCTACATTATATATCGAATTATTTCAAATTTAGAGAGTTTTAGGGAAAAATCATATCATGAAAAAACAAGTCTCACTGTGGACTGCTACTGCTTTAATTCTTGTTTCATTATTTCTTGGAGTAGGTGTTGACCGGGTAATATCAGGCGATACGCTCTTTGAACAGTTAAACAAGTACAAAGATGTTCTTTCGCTCACACAAAAATTTTATGTTGACGATGTTGACGTTGCCAAGTTAAATGAAGCGGCAATAAACGGGCTACTCAGTCAACTTGATCCACACTCGGTGTATTTGCCTGCTAAAGTGACAGAGCGAGATGCCGAACAATTTGCCGGCTCTTATCAGGGCGTTGGGTTACAAATCGTTGCATTGAACGATACCATTATGGTTGCTGAACCAATGGGTGGAAGTCCCGCCGCACGTTTGGGTATTTTATCAAACGATAAAATTGTTAAGATAGACGATTCAACAGCAATCGGAATTACCACCGAACAAGCCTCCAAACGACTTCGCGGTCCTAAGGGAACAAAAGTAATGGTGACAATTAGTCGTCCCGGTGTTACGGAACCATTAGTGTATGAAATTACCCGCGATGTTATTGCCATTACAACTCTTGATGTTGCTATCATGCTCGATGACGAAATCGGGTATGTAAGCGTTAATCGTTTTGCGGCAACAACAACAAAAGAATTATCCGACGCGCTTACCAACTTAAAAAGTCAGGGAATGAAAGAACTCGTTCTTGATCTTCGCGATAACCCGGGTGGTTACATGGATCAGGCGGCGAAAATGGCTGATTTGTTCCTCGATGGCGGTTCAGGTGAACCACGTAAAATCGTCTTTACAAAATCACGTTCGGGAATGATGGATGAAGCATTATACGCGAAGTCAGGCGATGCTTACGAAAAACTTCCGTTGATTGTTCTTATTAGCAATGGTTCAGCATCAGCCAGCGAAATTGTATCAGGCGCAATTCAGGATTGGGATCGCGGATTAATAGTCGGTGAAACAAGTTTTGGTAAAGGTCTCGTTCAACGCCAATGGGATTTAGCCGATGGCTCATCGGTACGATTAACCATTGCGCGTTACTATACCCCAAGTGGTAGATTGATTCAACGCTCATACACGGGAAAAGATAAAGATGCCTATACGCGTGAAGCATTCCAGCGGACCGAAAAAGAAGGCGATAATCTTGCACACCAGAACGATTCGTTAATGGCAGTTGATACAACCAAAGCAGATTCGACACGACCGCAATATAAGACCGGTTCAGGTCGTATTGTGCTTGGCGGCGGCGGTATCACTCCTGATTATGTCGTAAAACCAATGGAGTTAACCGAGTTAACAAAGAATATGATGCGCCGCGATGTATATTACCAGTACATTACCTCCTATTTACAAGGACCGGGACAAAAATTACGTGATGAATACGGCAAGGACGTAAAAGGGTTTGTCAATAAGTATGAAGTGCCCGCCGATGTGATGACGGAATTCCGTTCCTTTGTAGAAAAGAAAGGCGTTACGGTTACAGATAGCTCGTACCGCGTTGATGAAAAATTCAATCGTTCAAGATTGAAAGCATACATAGCTCGCTCCTTCTGGAGTGATGAAGGCTGGTATAGAACGATGCGCGATTTCGATATGCAATTGCAGAAAGCCTTAGAGCTTTTCCCCGAAGCCAAAAAGATTGCAGGGTTGGCAGTATTACCGGGCAAAGGTAAAAACTAACTCCTTTTTATTATTGAAGTGCGGCTTATCGAAATGGTAAGCCGCACTTTTTTATTTTATGCACACAAAACGTAATCTTCACCTCCAACCAATTCCCCTACTCCGGCATCTAATTAATAGAACACAAGCATGAGTGTGCCCAATGATGGAATTATTATTGAAAACAATGCCGAATCACGTTCTGCGGAACGCGACCTTATTTTGCGCGCTATCTCCGGGGATACAACTGCGTTTGAATTGTTGTATCGTAAGAATGTAGGAAAGGTGTACGCCGTTTGTTTTCGTATTATTGCCAATCAGGGGCGGGCGGAAGAACTCACACAGGAAGTATTTATACAGGCATGGGAGAAATTAAGCAGTTTTCGTGGTGATAGTTTGTTCTCGACGTGGTTGCATAGAATAGCCGTAAATTTAACACTTACCGCTATTCGTTCAGAGAAACGGTATTCAGCGCGGGTTGAAACGACGGAAGATAATGAACTATTTGATAGCGCTGAAGAACAAGTCTCCCCGGAAACAGCAATTGATCTCGAAAGTGCAATTGCAAAACTTCCCCCAAGTGCAAGAGCGATTTTTGTCTTGCACGATATTGAAGGATACCACCACGAAGAAATAGCCGAACAATTAGGTGTAGTCGTCGGCACATCAAAAGCCCAACTGCATAGGGCGCGAAGAATGTTGAGAAAGGTGTTAGAACGATGAACGAACCGCATGTCATAGAACTCTTAGATCATTTTGTTGACGGGACATTGACGTCCGAGCAAATGAATGTTGTTGAACGCCATGTTCAAACATGCACTGAGTGTAAAGAAGAATTTGACCGTTTGAAAACATTTTTTGCCAATGTTGGAAATCTTTCAAAAGAAATTCAGCCCTCTCGTGATTTGTGGATAGGAATTCAGGATCGAATTCAACAACGAAAACAACCCATCATTCTTTCATTGGAAAAGAATACCGAGGGTGCTACTTCGGAGATGAATGTACAAGCGGAGATCCGAAAAGGAATTGTTGATAGATCCTATTGGTATTTTAGAGCGGCGGCAATCATGCTGGTCTTTATTATTGGGGCGGCTGTCTATTGGTATGTTACATTGCCGGAGCTACCATCGTGGAATGTTACTGCGCTTGCGGGCGCGCCTCGTGCAAACTCACAAACAATATCAGATTCAGGTAAACTCTACATCGGCGATCTCCTTGAAACCGATAGTCTTTCGCGGGCAAAACTAACAATCGGAAAAATCGGTGAGGTTGAACTTGATCCCAATACACGACTTCGGTTGCTCAATACAAGTCCCGTGAATCATCATCTCTCGTTGGATCGCGGTACTATCCACGCATCTGTCTCGGCACCTCCACGATTATTTATTGTTGAAACACCGTCTGCAACTGCTGTTGATCTTGGTTGTGCCTACACGCTTACGGTAGATAGCGTAGGGACAAGCCATCTTTTTGTAACAACCGGTTGGGTATCGTTCGAGCACGAGGGATATGAATCCGTTGTGCCTACGGGAGCAATGTGTATCACAAAAAAAGGCTTTGGTCCGGGAACACCGTACATGAAACAATCATCCGATACGCTCCAATTTGCACTTTACCGTTTCGATTTTGAAAATGGAGGAGTGCAGTCATTAGATACAATTCTTTCTGTTGCAAAATTTACCGATGCAGTAACACTCTGGCATTTATTAATAAAAGTCGAAATGTCTGAGAAGGGGCTTGTGTACGATAGGCTTGCAGAACTCATCCCCGTACCGCAAGGAACAACACGCGATGGGGTATTACGCGGTGATGAAGAGATGATGCAACTATGGAAAAACAACTTATATCTAAATCCTTATGCCATCGTACCTGTCCCGGTGAATTGTGTTCCAAATGCGACGCCTTAAGAGGAATTGATAAGACCTCTGCGGTAAAAATTATTTTTGTTTTATTCCAACCATTCCCATTCCACCGGCATCAAACCTGTGAAGTAAATAAACCATCATTTAGTACTACAGGAGATTGTTATGCGATATACAACATTATTATTGTTCTTTATTATTCTTACTGCATTGTTCACCATCCATGGGGAAGCGAAGCCTAAAAAATACATCATACGCAAAGAAGATAGCCAGTTTGAGTTTTCAATTTATAAATGGGCTGTATTCAAAGAGGAGGGGCGTTTCAAAGATTTTGATGGGACTATCATTTACGATCCCGAAAACCCTGCCGGGACAATAGTAGATATCACTATCTATGTTGCAAGTGTTGATAGCCGCAACGAAGGGAGAGACGGTGCGCTCAAATCCCGTGAATTTTTTGATCTCGCAAATTATCCCACCTTAACATTCAAGAGTATGCAAATCCATCCAAAAGGAAAGGACTCGTTGTTCGTTGATGGTGTGTTAACAATGAGAGGGAAAGCAAAACAGGTAACCGTTCCTGTACATATGACAGGGTCAAACTATGTCAACAACATTGGTTCGATGATGGGATTTGAAGCATTGTTTATCGTGAATCGAGAAGAATACGGTATCGCAACAGGCTCGGATTTTATCGGTAAAGAGGCAACAATACATTTGCTTGTTGGGGCGTCATCTAAAGATTGAGGAGGGTGTTAGTGTGAGGAGCGATGGGTATGAAACCCATCGCTAAATAATAACACTGTAAAATAAAAATCCCGCGCTATCGAAGATAGCGCGGGATACATGCTAAGACTGCTTGAATTACTTTAAGATTGTAACCTTTGCTGCCTGTAATCCTTTCGGACCTTGTTCAATTTCAAATTCGACTTTGTCGCCTTCGTTAAGGTTTTTGAAACCATCACCGATGATAGCTTTGTAATGGACAAAAACATCTTCGCCTTGCTGACGCGAAATGAAACCGTAACCTTTGGTTCGATTGAACCACTTGACTGTCCCTTGTTCCATGGAACTGTCCTTTCGTATAATGTGGAACATGTGTACGCCTGATGTGTTGCTCTCGATCCAGCAAAACGTTTCAGATGGACTTGAACCGCCTGAGCATTTCTACCACTGGCGACACACACTATAATGATGGTACGGTACGTCAGGGTGAATCTAAAACTGGCAACGCCATCCCAATCCTAAGTGCACTCAGTATTGGGAAAAACAACGGTGTACTGTTATTTGCAAATCCAACATAAGGGTTTTTTTTATGAATAGCAATAAATTGGAATAAAAAAAAATAAAACCCGTTAAAATCTTGAATCTACCCTGCGAAAATCGTATTTTTAAGCCA
>OBEQ012271892.1_pt1 | contig 14096 bp, 9 predicted proteins | sample 1670901 | NCBI WGS metagenome assembly OBEQ01 (sample SAMEA104232315, study PRJEB22302) | groundwater metagenome | biome: forest; feature: aquifer; material: groundwater | place: USA | collected 2011-08-07 | depth 5.4 m
AAGGAATAGTGTTGTGGTGAAACAAATACTAACATTCTTGATTCTAGGGGTTGTTATGGTTCTCGCGGGGTGTGATGAACCATTAGACAATGATAATACAGTAGATCAGCCAACGTCATATTCTGTGCGAAGTATTTACTGGACTCATCTTACTGATGCAGACCATGACGGATATGCAAGCAGTGGGAATATCAATGTTGAAGTTGATCTCGGACGAAATGTCAGCAGAGAACTTGAAGTTCGTTTATTCTATAAAGGAGCAAATGAAACCGTTTGGACATTTGTTACAGAAAAGAGAGTAACGATAACAGGGAACAATACAGATCCCGTAAGGTTCAATGGGGTTGCTTCCGGATTTTACTATGGGCAGTATGATTTTCGTCTTATCATTGCCGCGTGGGATGGATCCAGCCTTCTTTATTATTCTGAAATAAAGCCAGAAGATAATCCAATTCTGAATAACCAAAAATTTGAATATGGACAAGAAGATCTTCGTCCTGAGCCCTAAGTTGTAACGACATCTTTTTTGTCATCTTCGTATGAAAAAACCGGTAATGAATCAACAAACCCATCCTGCTTCAAAGGGGATGCGTGTTGCTATTATCGGTATTCTTATTAATGCCGCTCTCGCCGCTATAAAAGGGATAGCCGGAGTTCTCGGCAACTCATATGCTCTCATCGCAGATGCGATCGAATCTACTTTAGATATTGCAAGTTCCTTTATTGTTTGGGGGGGCTTAAAAATATCTACCCTCCCTCCCGACGAAGACCATCCGTATGGTCACGGTAAAGCTGAACCACTTGCCGCTGTCATTGTCTCTATTGCTTTGTTTGTCGGCGCTATTACGATCGTTGTTCAAAGTGTCAACGAAATTATCATTCCTCACCATGCTCCTGAACCATTTACTCTATTTATCCTCGTCGGCGTTATTCTTGTCAAAGAAGTATTGTTTCGATTTGTTATCAAGGTCGGAAATAGTGTTAACAGTACAGCAGTAAAAGGTGATGCTATGCATCATCGGAGTGACGCTCTTACCTCGGCGGCGGCATTTATTGGAATTTCTGTTGCACTAATCGGTGGCAAGGGGTATGAAGAGGCAGATGATTGGGCGGCAATGGTTTGCGCTGTTATTATTTGTATAAATGCATTCCGAATATTTAAGCCTGCTTTGAATGAAATAATGGATGCGGCTCCTCATCCGGAAATTGAAAAACGGGTACGTGAAATTGCTGGAGCGGTTAATGGTGTTCTTTGGCTCGAAAAATGCTACATTCGAAAGATGGGTTTGGAGTATTTTGTTGATTTACACGTAACGGTAGATGCGGCTATCACAGTTCATGATGGACATGAGATAGCACGAAATGTAAAACAGAGCATTCGTGATTCTAATCAACAGATTGCAGATGTGTTAATACACATCGAGCCATCAACTATAACTCAAGATGAGACACCATGAATTGATTGTTAATGTAGAAAACTAAAGGATATGAAATCCACAGAACAATTTTGGATTGAGCACGGGTATGGAACTCGCTTTCAAGGTTTTCAAAACCTTATGCGATTTCGCATTCGAGACGTATTGCTTGTTTCGAGTTTATACGACTCGTATTTGTTTGAAGAAGATGGTCGTTTATACGAACTCATAAGAAATGAATATCAAGGGCTCAACCTCAGTCACTCACCCGAATTAACCCGCGTCTCCAGCGGAGCTGAAGCTATTTCTCTCGCAATAGAGGAAAAGCGATTCGATCTCATCATTACCACTCTGCATATCGAAGATATGCACCCACTACAGTTCGCCAAAGCCGCTAAAGAAGCTGGCTTAACTATTCCCGTTATTTTACTTGCATTCGATAATCGCGAACTTGCCGAGTTGCTTGCCCATCACGATACTTCAGTTTTTGATCATATTTTTGTTTGGCAGGGAGATTTTCGCCTTGTCATTGCGATCATTAAACATCTGGAAGATAAAATCAATGTTGACCACGATACGAAATTGGTAGGTGTGCAATCCATTATTCTTATTGAAGATAATATTAGATTTTATTCATCGTATTTACCACTTATTTACACGGAAATACTCAAACAATCTCAACGACTTATTTCAGAAGGGATTAATCTCTCTCATCGTTTTCTTCGGATGAGGGCTCGTCCTAAGATTCTTCTTTGTACAACATACGAAGAAGCATGGGAATATTTCGAAAACTATCAGGATCATATTCTTGGGGTCATTTCTGATATAGATTTTTACCGAAATGGAAAATCAGATGCACAGGCGGGGTTGGAGTTTGCAAAAAATGTAAAATCACGTCAACCGGATATTCCCATATTGCTCCAATCGAATCAACCGGAGAATGAACAAAAAGCGCATCAATGCGGGGCATCATTTGTTCTCAAGGATTCGGAAGTATTGCTGAGTGAAGTGCGTAATTTCATGAATACCTATTTTAGTTTTGGTGATTTCATTTTCCGGGTACCTGAAGGGATTGAAGTGGGAAGAGCATCGGATTTACGTTCGCTTGAAGAACAACTTCGCGTAGTTCCGGACGAAAGTTTACGCTATCATGGTGAACGAAATCATTTTTCTAATTGGCTGAAAGCGAGAACCGAGTTTTGGCTTGCTCATCAATTGCGACCCCGTCAAGTTCAGGATTATCCATCCATTAAAGCGCTTCGTGATGATTTAATAGCTTCGCTTCACACATACCGTCTTATGCAACAACGCGGATTGATTACTGATTTTTCGAAAGAAACGTTTGACCCATCGAGCAGTTTTGCACGGATTGGGAGTGGTTCGTTAGGGGGAAAGGCACGCGGGTTAGGGTTTCTCAACATGCTCATTAATTATTATCGAATTAGAGAAAAGTTTGAAGGGATCCATATTTATGTACCGGCAGGCGTAGCAATTGGTACTGAAGTTTTTGACCAGTTTTTGGATGACAATAATCTCCGTAATTTTGCAATGAGTTGTGCCGATGATCAAGAAATCACAAGGCGATTTCTTGAAGCTGAAAAATTCCCCGAACAAATTCTTGGTGAACTTGCCGCATTTCTCGATATCATACGTGAACCGCTTGCGGTTCGCTCTTCAAGTTTACTTGAAGATTCTCAATACCAACCATTTGCCGGCGTGTATGAAACGTACATGTTACCGAATAACAACTCAAATCCGTTTATCCGTTTAGGGGAGCTGATTAACGGTATTAAACGGGTATATGCATCCACGTTTTATCAGGCGGCTAAAGATTATATCAAGGTGACTTCTTATCGTCTTGAAGAAGAAAAAATGGCTGTTATCGTTCAAAAAATGATAGGTTCAAAGTATCATCACCGGTTTTACCCTACCATTTCAGGTGTTGCAAAATCATATAATTTTTATCCTGTTGCGCCACAAGTACCAACGGATGGAATAGTCTCCGTCGCACTCGGATTAGGGAAGATGGTTGTTGACGGAGGACCTACGGTACGATTTTGTCCAAAGTATCCAAGTCGGGTTCAACATCTTACGACAATAAAAGAAACACTTGCTAATAATCAGCATGAATTTTTTGCACTTGATTTAACAGCACAATCGGATAGTGAGGTGCTGACTTACGATACACTCACAAAGGCTTTTCCGCTTACTATCGCAGAGCAAGATGGCACTCTCTCGTTTGTCGGATCAACATATTCACCGGAAAATGACAGGGTATATGAGGGTATCTCACGAACAGGAATCAAGTTGGTAACATTTGCTCCGATTTTGAAAAGTAAGTTGCTCCCGCTACCGGAAATTCTAGAACTTCTTCTTGATATGGGTACGTGGGGCATGGGAACTCCGGTAGAAATGGAGTTTGCTATCAATATGAATTTTCAATCGGGGAAACCGAAAGAATTTGGTGTCTTGCAAATGCGTCCACTCGTAGTGAGCCGCGAATTTGAAGAATTAAACATAGATCAGATTGAACCCTTAACTCTTGTATGCCAAAGTGAACATGTACTTGGAAATGGAAAAATCAGTAATGTGTATGATGTCGTTGTTGTAGATTTTGATAAATACGAGAGGGGGAAAAGTCAGGATGTTGCCAGAGAAGTTGGTCAGTTCAATTCAAAATTAGTTACGGAAGGTAAATCATATATTCTCATTGGTGTGGGGAGATGGGGTACTCTTGATCCATGGCTCGGTATTCCTGTCAGATGGGATCAGATTTCCGGAGCAAAAGCAATTGTCGAATCGGGCTTTAAGGATTTTGCAGTTGAGCCTTCGCAAGGATCGCATTTCTTTCAAAATCTGACGGCGTTTATGGTGGGATATTTTACCGTAAACCCACACACGAATCAAGGCTTTGTTGACTGGGAGTGGCTACGCTCTCAACCCGCCGTTGAAGAAAAAGTATATACACGGCATTTACAGTTTTCTAACCCGCTTGTTGTAAAAATGAATGGTCATCAACATAGTGGAATAATATTGAAACCGGAGAAATAGTATGGATGAAAAATCACCCAAAAAAGAAAAACAGGAAGCGTTCGATGCGTGTCCGCATTGCGGGCGCGCGTTAAGCCCCTGGGAAAAAGTATTACTTGGTGTTGACCGTGCATTAATGTGCAAGCACTGTTGGTATCGAATTATTCTCGAAACCGGCGAAGACGAACATCCTTCAGATAGTCCAAAAGAGAAAGGGAAATAAGTATGAAATCGTATAATTCATTCGATGTTGCGCAACAACATGTCCGTGGAGCGGCAAAACTATTAAATTTAGATGAAGCAACCATAGAGATGTTGCTCTGGCCACAACGAGAGCATAAATTTACTATTCCTGTACGAATGGATGATGGAACGGTAAAAATTTTTCACGCATGGCGTATTCAGCATAATTACGCACGCGGTCCTGCCAAGGGCGGGATACGTTTCCATCCCGATGAAACGGTAGATACCATTCGTGCACTTGCCGGATGGATGACGTGGAAAACTGCCGTTGTTGATTTACCGCTCGGCGGTGGTAAAGGTGGCGTGAAATGTGATCCAAAAAAAATGTCGGAGAGAGAGTTGGAAAACCTTTCTCGTGGTTATGTTCGCGCAATTGCTGATTCTATCGGTATTGATAAGGATGTACCTGCTCCCGATGTTTATACAAATCCACAAACTATGGCATGGATGATGGATGAATATGAAACAATTACAATGCATCATCAACCGGGTGTGCTAACAGACAAACCACTTCAAATTGGTGGAACCGAAGGAAGAAGAGATGCAACTGCACGCGGCGGAGTGATTACTGTTCGCGAAGCATGTAAACTCCACGGCGTTGATCCGACAAAATCATTTGCAATTCAGGGCTTCGGTAACGCCGGGCAGCGCGCCGCTCTTCTGCACGAAGAAATTCTGGGGGGAGGGAAACTCATTGCTGTGAGTGATTCTCGCGGTGCAATTTTCAATGCCGAAGGATTTAATCCCAAAGAACTTGTAACGTATAAATTAATGACCGGTTCTGTTGTAGGCTATCCGGGTTCCAAGAAAATTACACACGAAGAAGTTCTCGAATCAAATGTAGAAGTTCTCTATCCAGCCGCATTGGAAAATTCAATTCACGAAAAGAATGCTCATAAAGTGAAAGCTAAAATTGTGTGCGAACTTTCTAATGGTCCTACAACTCCTGAAGCGGATGAGATTCTTTACAAAAAAAATATTCATGTGATTCCAGATATCCTTGCGAGCGCAGGAGGAGTAACCGTTTCCTACTTCGAGATGGTGCAGGATAGTTATTCCTACTTCTGGGATGAAAGTGTAGTGCATCATCGTCTTGACCAAAAATTAACTAAAGCCTATCAACGATTGCAGGAAGCTATCCGCGAAAAGAAAGTACACCCACGCCTCGCGGCTATGGTGGTAGGAGTTGCCCGTGTTGCAGAAGCTTGCAAACTCAGGGGCTGGGTATGAAATTGAGTGATAAATATAAAGGTTTTGAGTAGTTTCATTCAAAAGCTCATTGCATAGAGAATTATTACAAATTTGAAGAATTTGGGAAAAATCGTTGTCACCCCTGACAACCTTGTCCCACTTTCTTCTCAAATCTGACAAACTCCTCATTTTACCTACGGTAATTGAAGGTATTTCGATGAAAAGTGGGATATCCATCTGGCACACTAATTGACCTTCTTCCACATGAATAACTAGCAGAAGAATAATCGTGAATTTTGGTATAGTAAAAGAAGACCCCCGTCATGAACGACGGTTAGCCCTTACTCCGGCTGGAGTTCAAGCCTTAGTAAAGAACGGACATTATGTGTACTTCGAGAAAGACGCAGGCGGTGCCTCACATTTTCCCGATGAACAGTATGAAAAGGTCGGGGCTAAAATTGTTTATACTTCCGATGAAGTGTTCGGTCGTTCTGATATATTATTAAAAATATCCCCGCCGAATGATAATGATTGTCAACGGCTTATCGAAACTCAAACGCTCTTCTCATTCCTTCATCTCCCTATTGCGAAAACCAGTACACTCAAAACATTGTTACAAAAAAGAGTATGTACAATTGGTTACGAATTGATTGAGGATTCACGAAGAGATTTAGTGATTTTGCAAGTGATGAGTGAGATAGCAGGGCAAATGATTACCCAAATTGCCGCTCGCTTTTTAGAAAGTAGTAACAACGGACGTGGAATTGTTCTTGGTGGTATCACAGGGATTCCACCGGCAACAGTGGTTATTCTTGGAGCCGGAACTGTCGGCGCGAACGCCGCACGAATGGCGCTTGGAGCAGGAGCAGAAGTCATTGTATTAGATAAAGATTTAAGCAGTCTTCGCAGATTGGAAAACAGATTCAATTACAGAATTGTAACGGGGCTAACAACTGAGTATAATATCAGAAAGGCGTTGCAATTCGCTGATGTTGTGATAGGCGCTGTTCTGATGAAGGGCGAGCGTGCTCCGCATCTTATCACCGAAGATATGATTAAACAAATGAAACGGGGATCCATCGTTCTTGATATTTCTATTGATCAGGGTGGATGTTTTGAAACCAGCCGACCAACAACATTGGAAAATCCGACATATATCCTCCACGATGTTATTCATTATTGCGTGCCGAATATACCTGCAAATGTTGCTAGAACTGCAACCTATGGAATGACCAATGCCTTGCTTCCGTACTTGTTAGAGATAAGTAGCAAAGGTGTTGATCAAGCGTTACGAGAAAACACCGGATTAGCTCATGGTGTGTGCACATTCAATGGTGTTTGTACTAATACCGGAATTGCGAAAAGGTTCGAGATGGATGCTTACGAAATTGAACAGTTATTACTTAAGAAATAGAATGTATGAATTGGATTGATCGCTACAAATCGAAATTACGAACACCTGAAGAAGCTGTAAAACTTATTCAATCCGGTCAGCGTGTGTATGTGCATCCGGGGTGTGCTATGCCGGAAGTTCTTGTCGAGGCAATGTGTGGCAGATATTTAGAATTGGAAGATGTCGAAGTTATCCACTTATTGACTGTTGGTAAAACAGGATATTCTAACCCTGAGATGGAAGGGCATTTCCGCCATAACGCATTGTTTATAGGTAAAAACGTTCGCGAGTCAGTAAATGATGGACGATCTGATTTTACCCCAATTTTTCTTTCTGAAATACCCGGATTATTCTACCGAGGTATTTTACCGATTGATGTAGCGTTAATTCATGTTTCTCCTCCGGATGAACACGGTTTTTGCAGTTTCGGTGTAGGCGTTGAATGTACTAAACCCGCTACAGAAGTTGCAAAAATAATCATTGCTCAGGTGAATCCGCAAATGCCCAGAACAATGGGGGATTGCTTTATCCATATTGATAAGTTTACCTACGCAGTTGAAGTTGATGTTCCATTGAAAGAATTACCACAGGTCGGAAACGATGTGCCGGCTGAAGAATCTCTCATTTATGAAAAAATCGGACGTAATATTGCTGATCTCATTGAAGATGGTTCAACACTTCAATTGGGCATTGGCGCTATCCCTGATGCGGTACTCCGTTTTTTAGGTTCCAAACGTCACCTAGGAATGCATACGGAAATGTTTGCTGATGGTGTGATTAAACTCGTTGAAGATGGTATTTTAACAAACGAGAGAAAAACTCTCCATCCCGGAAAAATAATTGCATCCTTTATTCTTGCTTCCAAACAGCTATTCAATTTTGTCAACAATAACCCAATTATTGAATTTCATCCTTCGCACTATACCAATGATCCGTTTATTATTTCAAAAAATGATAACATGGTTGCTATTAATTCGGCAATTGAAGTTGATTTAACAGGTCAAGTGTGCGCTGATTCAATCGGCAGATACTTCTTTAGTGGTTTTGGTGGGCAGGTAGATTTTATTCGTGGTGCAGCGCGCAGTAAGGGTGGAAAACCTATAATTGCATTACCTGCCACAGCAAAACGAGGTAAGCTCTCTCGTATTGTTCCAATTCTCGCGGAAGGTGCGGGAGTAACAACCTCTAAGGGCGATGTTCATTTTATTGTAACAGAATTTGGCGTTGCAGATTTATACGGAAAAACAATTCGCCAACGTATGAAAGCTCTCATTGATATCGCTCATCCCGATTTTCGCGAGGAACTTGAGCGATATGCTGTAGAAAACAAGTTTATGTCTGCACATCAACGCGGACACCAACGTAATCACATTCTCATAGAGTCATTAGTAGAAAGCTAAACTGAATCATTAACGAAAGGTTGCACCATGGAAACTACAGAATCATGTAAGCAATGCGAAAAATTAGAACTGCATATTCAGACATCAGTACCTATTGCCGGACCTCTCGAACTACCAAATACATACAGCAAAAAAACAAAAAATTACACATGGAAACATACTGACATGATGGCATACGCACTGATTCCGCGTTCAGTACAGGGATCAGCAGCGACTATTGATATGTTTCTTTGTCTTGATGAAGATTTGTTGGATGACATAGATATTCACGGGTATGCGACGAAATTTATCAAAGAAGAAATAATACCACAGTATAAATCTGTACATCAATATTCCATCATCGAACCCGTTCTTGGTTCGCCGGTAGGTTTACACTGCTGGAAAGTTCAACATCAAAGTATTATCGAAGAATCTAATCTTGGAGCGGTAGTACAGGAATAAATTATACAATAACCGGATTCAACAAAGAAGAAATCGAATTCCGGTTCCATGAAATTGAATTATAACAATTATTGAAAAAGGAAAATAACAATGGTTCGCAAGCAAGAATCGCTTGATTATCATTCGCAAGGAAGACCGGGAAAGGTCGAAGTTCTTTCTACAAAACCATGTCAAACGCAACGTGATCTTTCACTCGCTTACACACCGGGTGTTGCAGATCCGTGCATGGAAATTCATAACAATCCCGATGATGCGTATCGCTATACATCAAAAGGAAATCTCGTCGCCGTTGTCTCAAATGGGACTGCTGTATTGGGATTAGGCGATATTGGCGCGCTCGCCGGCAAGCCGGTTATGGAAGGGAAGGGAGTTCTTTTCAAACGCTTTGCAGATATTGATGTGTTTGATATTGAACTCAATTCGCATAATGCCGATGATATTATTAAAACCGTACAAATGTTGGAACCAACATTTGGCGGTATCAATCTTGAAGATATTAAAGCCCCGGAATGTTTTTATATCGAAGAAGAATTAAAAAAGACGATGAACATTCCCGTTTTCCACGATGATCAGCATGGAACGGCAATCATCAGTGGCGCCGCATTATTAAATGCGTTGGAAGTAGTTGGAAAGAAAATTTCTGAGGCGAAAGTTGTTTTTAGCGGAGCAGGAGCCGCAGGTATTGCATGCGCTAAGTTTTATGAACGACTTGGTATAAAACGAGAAAATATTCTCCTTGTTGATACAAAGGGTGTAGTGTTTGCCGGAAGAACGGAAGGCATGAATCCCTATAAACAATACTTCGCACGCGAAACAGAAGCGCGTACACTTTTTGATGCAATGAAAGGCGCTGATGTATTTTGCGGCGTTTCCATTAAAGATATTGTTACAAAAGAAATGCTCAGAGTGATGGCAGATAATCCGATTGTCTTTGCTATGGCTAACCCGGACCCGGAAATCACGTATGAAAAGGCTCTGGAAGCTCGCGACGACGTTATTATGGCAACCGGTCGTTCTGATTATCCCAATCAGGTAAACAACGTGTTAGGATTCCCGTTCATTTTCCGTGGCGCGCTTGATGTTCGCGCTTCAGCTATCAACGACGAGATGAAAGTTGCAGCAGCTAACGCACTCGCAACACTTGCCAAAGAAGATGTCCCTGATTATGTTATTCGAGCGTATGGTGGAAAGAAAATCGAGTTTGGACGTGAATACATCATTCCTAAACCATTCGATACACGAGTACTGTTATGGGAAGCCCCGGCAGTTGCTAAAGCCGCAATCGCATCGGGAATCGCTCGCAAACCGATTAAAGATTTTGAAGCGTATCAGGATGCACTGGAAGCACGATTGGGTAAACATCGTGAAGTCATGCGTCACTTTATTCACAAAGCGCAACATGAACCGAAGCGGATAGTATTCCCTGAAGGCGAAGAAGAGAAAATTTTACGTGCCGCTCAAATTATTGTTGATGAACGCATTGCAAAACCCATTCTTCTTGGTAGCAGGACGCTTATTCATCAACGTATCAATGATTTAGGATTAAATCTTGAAAATGTAGAAATCATTAATCCCTCAAAATCGGATAAATTAGATTCCTACATTACAGCATATTATAATCTTCGTCAAAGAAAAGGTATCACGCGGGGTGATGCAGAACGTCACCTCAAAACACATAATATCTTCGGTATGTTGATGGTACAACGCGGTGATGCTGATGGTTTAATTTCGGGATTAACTCAACACTATCCTGATACTGTAAGACCGGCATTGCAAATAATCGGCAAAAAAGAAGGTGTAAACAATATTGCCGGATTATATATGATGGTATTCAAAAACCAAACCATATTTATAGCCGATGCAACGGTAAATATTGAACCGACTTCGGAGCAACTTGCTGAAATAGCGTTACTTACGGCTGAACGAGTACGCCAGTTTGATATTGAGCCTCGCATTGCCATGCTTTCATTTAGTAATTTTGGCAGTACCCATCACCACTTAGTTGAAAAAGTGCAAAAAGCGGTCAAAATCGTTAAAGAAAAGGCTCCAGGCTTAAAAATTGACGGGGAAATGCAGGCAGATACAGCAGTCTCACCTGAAATTATTAGTGAAGTTTATCCATTTAGTTCTTTGAAAGGTGGAGCAAATGTGTTAATATTCCCTGACCTCACTTCGGCAAATGTAGCATATAAGTTACTGAGTCGTTTAGGGGGAGCAACAGCAATTGGACCAATGCTCATGGGAATACAAAAACCGGTCTATTTGCTGTTACCGGGAAACGATGTAAATGATATCGTCAATATCACGGCAATGGCAGTGTACGAAGCTCAAACGGTTACACCATCAATGCGGGCAACACCCAAAGTATTTGAACCCGTACCGGTTAATTAAGAATGTTCTAAAATCAAAACAATAAGAAAAACAATGATCATCAAAGTTGCAGGTTTGCCGGGAATTAAAACCCAGCAAATCATAATGAATATCGAAGAAGCTGTTGCGGCGGCAAGTGCATCTGCCGAAGTTGAATGGATTCATGACATGTACAAGATAACTAAAATGGGAGCTGTTCGTACTCCATCGTTATATATCAACGATGAGTTAAAAACGAGCGGCAGAATTCCCAGTGTCCATGAAGTGAAAACCTGGATAACCGAAGCACAGCGGAATTAGTTGGGCGACAATGTCATAGATACATGGTTTTGTGCTTTCTATGATTGATTCTATTCCCGTTGCGATGTTGTATCGGGGCGGGAATAGTTATTGTTGTTCTTAATGTTGTATTATTTTCTGAATGAAAAAAATCGTGTATTTTATATTATAAAGTACACGATTTTTTTATTGATCTGCCACTTGCCAACCTGTACGGAATTTGGCAAGTGGCGGATGGCAGAAGCCTGGTGTGAATGTTTTTACGAATTATAAGGTTTTTTTACTTTGCAACTTTGTGCTCCAGAGGCGCATCACTTCGGGACAACACCCACACGAAGTTTGCAATATTGCAAAGTTGCAAAGTTGCAAAGTGTAATTTTGTCAAGGTTGTTATAGGAACTTTTTTATGATTATTTGCTTTAAGAGGGTTGAGGTACTTAGGTGCCTGGTAGAATTTTGGTGGTATTCAGGGCGAGATAAGTAAGGAAAAGGGAGGTATAAAGAGGTACAGAGTTAGTCTGTTATGCAATAGAGAAAGGCTAATGTGATGTACAAGGAGGGGGAAGTGCGAAAGAGACTGTCCGAGAACTACAAACAAAAAAAAAGTAAGGTGTCATTCCCGACCCACCCAACTGTCATTCCGCAGGATTTTAGCGGGAATCTTCCTTCGTGGGTAGTAAGATTCCTCCACGAGCTGTAAGCCGATAGAAGCCGTTCGGAAATGACAAACCCAAGGGGTTGTGGGCTATTTTTTCTTAACCTGACAGCATTGCCCCCCAAAAAAGACAATATTACTTTCCAAATAATAAAAAAACATGTATTTTATACAGGGTAGTTCCAAAAACCCTTTGTGCTCAGTTCTGCGTCCTTGCAGAACCACCAAACCAAATAGAAATAATCACTCTGCGGGGACGCAGAGTGGAGCGGCGGTAGTTTTTAGAACTACCCTACAATAAAAGTACTCCATTGTTTAACCATGAACACATTCTCTCCATATCAAAACATACAAACTCAGCCCAATACTGTTTTCCTTGAGACAGTAAAGTCTAAAGAAAACGAAGATACATCGCTTCTCTTCATAAACCCTGTAGATATAATTCAAGCCTTTAGTGTAGATGAAATCCCCGCTGTGTTTCAAAAAATAGAAAACGTCCTCCGGAACCAATATTACCTTGCAGGGTATCTCTCGTACGAATGTGGCTATCATTTTGAAGAACTCCCGCTCAAACATTCATCCAACCTGCCGTTACTTTGGTTTGGCGTCTATAAAAAGCCGATTGTGTACGACAAAAAAACTCTTCATCAAATAAACACTGTAACTGATACCTACTCAATACAAGACATTATTTTTTCACTTGCGCAGGAAGGCACACCTACAACTCAGGATGCATACTCCCGTTATATCAACACCATAAAACGATACATTCAAGAAGGGGATGTGTATCAAATAAATTATACTGGCAGGATGAATTTCCAATTTCAAGGTTCACCGGTAGTGCTCTTTGATGCGCTGAAGAAAAAACAACAAGTAGGATACGCCGCATATCTTCAAAACGAACACCAAACAATTCTCAGCCTTTCACCCGAATTATTCTTCAAACGAACAGGAAACAACATAATTGTCCGCCCGATGAAAGGAACCGCAAAACGGGGTAGAACCTTACAAGAAGATAACGAAATACGGCATTGGCTTGTTTCAGACAAAAAAAACAGAGCGGAAAATGTGATGATTGTCGACGTTTTGAGAAATGACCTCGGCAAAATTTCTGAAATCGGTTCCGTGAATACTACTTCATTGTATGATATTGAAAAATACGATACGCTGTTTCAAATGACTTCAACGATTCAAGCGCAGTTAAGGAAGAATATTTCATACTATGAAATATTTAAAGCCATGTTTCCAAGCGGCTCCATAACCGGCGCGCCCAAACGCAGAGCAATGGAAATAATTCAGAAACTTGAATCAACGTCGAGAGGTGTCTATACCGGAGCTATTGGATACATTGCGCCTAACCTTGATTCAGTCTTTAACATTGCAATACGAACTGTGGTGTTACCTCAACCAACATCAGTACATACTATTTCGTCAGGTCAAATGGGAACGGGTGGAGGTATAGTGTGGGATTCAAATGCAGAAGATGAACTCCGTGAATGTCAACTCAAAGCACAATTCCTTTCTACACCATATGAAGAGTTTCAATTGATAGAAACAATACTCTGGGATAACGGTTTTTCATTAATAGAATACCATCTTGAACGTTTGAAAGAATCATGTAACTATTTTGACTTTCCCTATGAGAGTGAGAACATATTCTCAAAACTTTATGGTATAAG
>OBEQ011690093.1_pt1 | contig 14094 bp, 10 predicted proteins | sample 1670901 | NCBI WGS metagenome assembly OBEQ01 (sample SAMEA104232315, study PRJEB22302) | groundwater metagenome | biome: forest; feature: aquifer; material: groundwater | place: USA | collected 2011-08-07 | depth 5.4 m
CGCCGCACCTGGTGGCCGAATGGGGCGGGACGGCGTTCAATTTCCCGCGCACGCCGGAGAACTTCAAGATGTACACGGCGTCCGCCTTACGCTTCGGCGACATCGCCGCCAAAGCCGGCGCCGACGTGCTCATCTCGAACCACTCGCAATACGACGGATCGAAGACGAAAATCGCGGCGCTCACACTCCGCAAGCGCGGCGAATCAAATCCGTACGTCGTAGGCAACGACTCCGTGAAGCGATACCTGAAGGTCGCCGAGGAGTGCTCCAAGGCCTGGGAGCTGCGCACGGCGAAATAGGCGGAGAGTACGAAGTCTGCTGTCACGCCGCGAACGGGTCTACGGAATTACGGCCACGGAGACACCGAGGCACAGAGATCCGGGCCGCACGCTGCAGCCCCCAACGCGTCGCCGTCGGCCGGCATGGCCGGCCGATTCGCGCTCGTGATGAGCGACGGAACGCAAGGCAGTTCGCACCACCATGCTTTGCGTTCCGCCGCTCATCGCGAGCGTCGCCGCCCGCGGCTGGCGACGCGTTCAGCTCCGTGTCTCCGTGGCTCCGTGGCTTGTCAATCGGGGCGGGTGCGCGCATTGACCGCGAGCCTGACTACCCGTTAGACGCCAGCCGGCGCATGCCGCGAAGCCAGCGGTCGTGGTCCGCGGCTTTGCGACGCACGTACTCCGCGACTTCCGCGTGCGGCAGGATCAGGAATCTCTCCGCCGCCAGCCCCTTCACCACATCGTCGGCCACCTGCTCGGGTTCAAGCGCGGAGTCGAGCAGAAATGACCGGTTGCCGGCTTCCGCCTCCGCCCGGCGGAGCATGTCGGTGCGCACGCCCTGCGGGCAGAGCGCGGAGACCGTGATCCCGCGATCGCCGTACGTCATGGACAGCCACTCCGCGAACGCCAGCGACGCGTGCTTGGTCACCGCGTAGGTCGCCGATTGCGGGTGCGTCAGGAGGCCGGCGGCGGAGACTGTCTGCAGCAGATAGCCGCCGCCGCGTTCGAGCATGTGCGGGACGACTGCGCGCGCGGCATACACGTGCGCCATGACGTTGACGTCCCAGCAGCGGGCCCATTCGGCGTCGGGCGTATGTTCGTCGCCGTTGACGGCGATGCCAGCGTTCGAACAGAACAAATCGATGGCGCCGTGCTTCGCGAGCGTCTGCGTCACGAGCCGTACGACATCAGCTTCACGCGACACGTCGGCCGTGATCGCCGTCCCACCGATTTCGTTCGCCACCTGCGTCGCGGTCGCCGCGTTCAGGTCGGCCACGACGACCGCCTTCGCGCCTTCGGCTGCAAACCGCCGGCACAGCGCGCGGCCGATCCCGTTCCCGCCGCCAGTCACGATGACGACTCTCCTTGTCAACTGCATCGTCGTCGTCCCTCATGGGTTCAGAGTTCAGGGTTCAGGGTGCAGGGTTCGTTCTGGTTCTGGGTTCGAGGTTCGGCGTTCAGGGTTAGAGTTCGCGCCCGGCACCACAGCGCGGAAAACGCGGAACGGCGAGAACGCGGAACCGCGGAACACAGAACCCCAAACGCTGAACTTGGAACCCGAACGAACCTTGAACCGTGAACCTTGAACCTTGAACCGACAGCGCCTAGGACGCCTTGACCTGGGCGCTCTTCATCCAGGCCTGGAGCCTCTCGACGTCCTTCTTCACCGTCCGCGAGGCGGCGAACAGCACAACCGCGAGTACGGCCGCGAGAATCGGCACGATGTACATGGCCTGGTGCAGCCCTTCGGCGCGGAACGGCTCGAGCGCCTTCAGATTGAAACCCTTCGACTCGCCGACTAGGCTGCGCAGCTCGGCCATCATGATCGCGCCGAACGGCAGCGGCGCCACGGCGCCGGCGGCGCTCGCTTTCTGAAACGTGAAGTAGTCGCTCACGAGCCCGGTCCCGACGGGACCCATCGACGCGCCCAGCACGTACATCGCGAAAAAATACAGCGCCATCGCCGTCCCTCGCAGCGACGGTTCGACGACGTCATGGATGGTCGAGTAGACGGTGGAGTAATACGCGAACATCACGCCGACCCCGGTACCCATCAGCAGCGTGAAGCCGACGACATCGCCGCCGGGCCGCCCAAGACCGAGGAACATGAACGGCGCGCAGATCACGATCGCTGCCGTCCCCACGATGAGCCGTCCGTCGACGCGCTTCGCGTAGAGACGATCGGCCAGCCATCCGCCGCCGGTAAGCCCGACGATGCCGGAGAACCCGTAGACACACGCCGCAACCCATCCCGCGTTCAGAAAGCTCATGTGGTGGAACCGCACGAGGAATGGCGACACGAACGCGCCGAGCGCGTACATGTTGAAGTTGTGCAGCGCCCCCGACGCGATGATCCACAGCATCGTCGGAATCGACAACACGAGCATGTACGGATTGCCCGGGCGGCGCCGCTCGCCAACCGCGTGCTGCTCGAGCGTGCCGCGAGGCGGCTCGCGCATGCTCCACGCGGCGATCGCGCACAGGATGCCCGGTACCGCCGCGATGTAGAACGCGTTGCGCCAGCCCCAGCTCTGCAGGATCCATCCGCCCGCGCCGTTCGCCAAGCCAAGCCCAAGCGGGAGGCCCAGCATCCAGATCGCGACGGCGCGCGCGCGCATCGTGGACGGAAACAGATCGCCGATGAGCGAGGTGGATGCCGGCGAGCAAGTCGCTTCGCCGACGCCGACGCCGAGGCGCGCGACAATCAGCTGCGAGAAGCTGCGTGCGACGCCGGACAACGCGGTCAGCAGGCTCCACACGAACACGCCCACGGCCAGAATTTTCCGTCGCGCCATCTTGTCCGACAACCGCCCGAGCGGCAGCCCGACGACGGCGTAGAGCAGGGTGAAGACGGTACCGAGCAAACCCAGCGCGGTATCGCTGAGCGCCCATTCGCGTCGAATGCCTTCTCCGACTCCGCCGATCAACTGGCGATCGAAGAAGTTCATCAGGTTGATCGCGAAGAGCACCGCGAGCGCGTACCCGGAACCGGACATGAATGTCTCCACGGTAGTGAAACGCTCGTCAGAGGTAGTGTCCGCCTTCAGGCGGACCGAAACGCCGCCGCACATCGACGCCTGGTCCGGCTCAAGCCGGACACTCCCGAGTTTCACCACCGACTCTTAGAGCGGGTACCGTCCCGCTTCGATGACGGCATGAGCGATCCGGCGGCGCGCGGCGATCGCATCGATCCCCGCGTACGACGCGAGACGCTGGACACCGGCGGCCAGCGAGCTGTCGGCTTGGCGCGTGTTGAGCGCGGCAATGACCTGCCGCGAGGCGGCGGCGACCCGGTCGGACGCGTCGTTCGTGTAGACGGCCGCGATGTCCGCCGCGAGGCTCGCGCGCCCGTCGCCGCGCGACGCCATCTTCTCCGCGCGGGCGATAGCGCTTTCGGTGGCGTACGTCTCGATGACGACGTCGGCGATCTGCGCGAGCACTTCCTGCTCGTCCTTCAGCGTGTCGCCGTATGCAGCCGACGCGCTCCCGAGTAGCGCAATCGACAGGCGCTTGAGCCTCGCGACATATTCGCGCTCCGCGCTCAGCGGGAACTTGGGGCTGGGGTCTGGGGGCTGGGCTGCCAAGGCGGCACGGGTGCCCTCGGCGGCAAAGAGCTGCGGCTGCTGTTTGAGCAGACGCGTCGGCACGAGCATCCGGTTGATCTCGTTCGTGCCCTCGTAAATACGTGTGATGCGCGCGTCGCGATACATGCGCTCGAGCGGGAACTCGCGCGAGTAGCCGTTGCCGCCGAACACCTGCACGCCTTCGTCCACCGCCCAGGCGAGCGCTTCGCTCGTCCAGACCTTGTTGATCGAGCACTCGACCGAAAAACCCTCGATCGTCTTCAGGACGCGCGGACCGTCGGCGCGATCGCCCGCGTCGATCGCCCGGTCGACGTCGCCCAGCGTGCGGTACGACATCGCATCGCCGACGAAGCCGCGAACCGCCATGCCGGCGAGCTTCTGTTTGATGAGGCCGAACTCGGCGATCGCCTTACCGAACTGGCGGCGCTCCTTCGCGTACTTCACCGAGTGGTTGAGCGCCATCCGCACGCCCGACATGTTGCGCGCGCCGAGCTTCACACGCCCGAAGTTGAGCACGTTGAACGCGACATTGTGCCCCTGGCCAATCGTGCCGAGGACGTTCTCGGCCGGCACCTTGACGTTGTCGAGCATCAGCGCTGTCGTCGACGAGCCGTCGAGCCCCAGCTTGATCTCGTCGCGGCCGCTGACCACGCCCATGCCGCGCTCGACGAGGAAGGCGGTGAACTGGTCGCCGCCGACCTTGGCGAAGATCGTGAACAGATCGGCGAAGCCGCCGTTGGTGATCCACATCTTCTGGCCATTCAGCTCGTAGTGCCGGCCGTCGGCCGTCAGCGTCGCGGTGGTGCGCGCCGCGAGCGCGTCGGATCCGGATTGCGACTCGGTGAGCGCGTACGCGCCGATCAGCTCGCCGCTGGCGAGCCGCGGCAGGTAGCGCGCCTTCTGCTCGTCGTTGCCGAAGTAGACGAGCGGCAGTGTGCCGATCGACGTGTGCGCGCCAAGCGATCCACCGAACGACGGGTTGATCGCAATCTGCTCGCCGACGTAGGACGCGCTGATCAGATCGAGGCCGAGGCCGCCGTACGCCGGCGGAATCTCGAGGCGCAGCAGATCGAGATCGCTGGCCTTCTTCATCAGCTCGCGCGTCAGCGTCCAGTCGTGCTCGTACAGCCGGTTGACGACCGGCAGGACTTCCTTGTGCATGAACTCGGAGGCGGTCTGTCCGAACAGCCGCTGCTCGTCGCTCAGATCTTCGCGGACGAACACATCATCCGGCCTGGCCGTCGCCGTGAGAAATTGTCCGCCGCTTCCGCTTACCAGTACTTCGGCTTGTGTCATGCTGCTCCCGGTCGAGAGGCGTCGTGCAGGCCTTCAGGCCTGCCGCGGGGCGGACCTGACGTCCGCACTACTTCAGAAGCGAGTGCTCGGACGCTCGTACGGTCCGCGCGCTGTTGACAGCCTCGCGGCTGCGAAGTATAAGCCTGACAACGTGCCAACGATCAACGAATTGTTCAGACTCGACGGGCGCATCGCCATCGTCACCGGCGGATCGCGCGGGATCGGCCGGGAAATGGCCGAAGGGCTCGCGGAAGCGGGCGCCTCGCTGATGCTGTGCGCCCGGCGCGAGGAATGGCTCACGCCGACCGTTGCCACTATGCGCACGCAGGGCTTCAGGGTCGAAGGGGCGATCTGCGACGTGTCCAAGGCGGCGGAGGTCCAGTCGGTCGTCGACAAGACGATCGCGGCGTACGGTAGAGTCGATATTCTCGTGAACAATGCCGGCGTCACCTGGGCGGCGGAGCCCGAGGACATGACGCTCGCGCAGTGGCAGAAGGTGGTCGACATCAACCTCACGGGCGCGTTTCTGTTCGCGCAGGCCGCCGGGCGCGACATGTTGACGCGCCAGTGGGGCCGCATCATCAATATCGCCTCGATCGCGGGCATGCACGCGTCGGTGCAGGGGCCGCACTACGCGCCGTACGCCGCGACCAAGGCCGGGCTGATCGGGCTGACGCGCGAGCTCGCGGTGTCGTGGGCGCGCAAGGGCATTCGCGTGAACGCGATCGCGCCGGGCTTCTTCCATTCGCGCCTGGCGGACGGCGCGATTGCGGTGAACGAGGCGTCGATCAAAGCATCGAGTCCGATTCCACGCGTGGGCGAGCCCGGAGAACTGAAAGGCGTTGCCGTGTTCCTCGCCGCCGACGCGTCGAACTACATTACCGGCCAGACGATCGTCGTGGACGGCGGACGCACAATCACGTGACGCCTGAATCACCCTACGCCTCGCGGCCGTGGCTGCGTCATTACGACTACTGGACCCGCTCGAACCTCTCGTATCCGGGCCGGTCGCTGTCCGACATCCTGAACATCACGGCCGTCGAGCGGCCGGATCGGCCGGCCACGCAGTTTCTCGGCGCGCAGCTGACGTTTCTCGACCTGAAACGGCGTGCCGACGAGCTGGCCGCGTCGCTCGCGCGCCTGGGCATCGTCAAGGGCGACCGCGTCGGCATCATGCTGCCGAACTGCCCGCAGTACATCTTCTGCGCGTTCTCGGTGCTGCGGCTCGGCGCGATCGTCGTCAACATCAACCCGAGCTACACGGCGCGCGAGCTGCTGATCGTCGCGGCTGATGCCACGCCGCGGGTGGTGATTACGCTGGACGCGCTCGCGCCGCTCGTGCAGGCGGTCCGCGCGCAGACGGCGATCGAGCAAATTATTGTCACCTCATTGGCAGAATATTCAGCCGCCGCCACCGCGCCGCCGCGTATCGACGGCACACTCACCCTTGCCGACCTGGTTGGGGTCAGACGGGGGTCCGGACCGGGGTCAGACGGGGGCCTGACCCCCATCTGTCCCCCTGTCCTCCCGCGGGTACAAATCGACCCGCACGACGTCGCCGTCCTGCAGTACACCGGCGGCACCACCGGCACGCCGAAGGGGGCGATGCTGACCCACGCGAACATCTGGGCCAACGTCGTGCAGACCGAGAGCTGGACGAACCCTTCGTACATTCTCAACGGCAACGAGCGCTACCTCGTGGTCATCCCGTATTTCCACATCTACGCGTTTTCCGTGTGCATGATGGTGGGCCTGCGGATCGGCGCGCTGCAGATCATCCATCCGAAATACGAGCCCGAGGCGGTCCTGGCGTCGATCCGCGACTTCCGGCCGACGTACTTTCCGGCGGTCCCGACGGTCTTCGTGTCGCTGCTCAATCACCCGAAGGTCGGCGAGTGCGGGCTCGAGCACGTCCGCCTGTTCAACAGCGGCGGCGCGCCGTGCCCGGTCGAGGTGATGGAAGAATTCGAGCGGCGTATCGGCCGCCCGCTGAACGAGGGCTACGGTCTGTCGGAAACCTCACCGGTGACGCACTCGACGCCGCAGCTCGCTTTGCGCAAGCTCGGCACGATCGGTCTGCCGTTCCCCGATACCGACGTGAAGATCGGGGACGTCGAGACCGGCGCGCGCGAGCTGCCGATCGGCGACGTCGGCGAGCTGTGCGTGTCGGGCCCGCAGGTGATGAAGGGCTACTGGAACAAACCGGAAGAGAGCGCCACGTCCCTGCGCAAGGACGCGAGCGGCCGCATCTGGTTTCACACCGGCGACATCGCGCGCGTGGACGAGGACGGCTACACGTCGATCGTCCAGCGCAAGAAGGACATGATCATCGTCGACGGCTTCAACGTGTATCCGTCCGACGTCGAGTCGGTGCTCTACGCGCATCCGGCCGTGCGGCTGGCGGCCGTCATCGGCATCCCGGACCCCTATCACGGCGAGATCGTCAAGGCCTGCATCGCGCTCAAGCCGGGATCGGCGGCGACACGCGACGAAATCATCGCGTTCTGTCGCGACAGCCTCACCGAGTACAAGGTGCCGCGGGCGGTCGAAATCCGCGAGACGCTGCCGATGAGCGCCGTCGGAAAAATCCTCTATCGCGTGCTGCGTGACGAACACGCGGCCGCCGTCAAGTTATGACACACGTTGAAGCGCGCCGCCTCATGAGCGGCCTCGAGTTCTTCAAGAAGATGCTCACCGGCGAGATGCCGCCGCCGCCGATGATCGAGCTGCTCGGCATCCGGCTTGCCGAGGTCGAGGAAGGGCGCGTCGTCTTCACGGCCACGTGCGACGAGCGCTTCTACAACGGCACCGGCGTCGCGCACGGGGGGTTCGCCGCGACGCTGCTCGACACGTCGCTCGGCTGCGCGATCAACTCGGCGATGCCCGCAGGCCGGCGCTTCACGACGCTCGAACTGAAAGTGAACCTCACGCGTCCGCTGACGAAAGAAGTTGGGCTGCTGCGCTGCGAAGCGAAGGTGGTCCACGTCGGCGGACGCACCGCGACGTCCGAAGGCCGCATCGTGGACAGCCGCGGCAAGCTGTACGCGCACGGTACGACGACCTGCATCGTCGTCGACGCGCCGCGCGGCCCGCTCGAACCGTAAGAGCGCATAACACAACGTCCCCTTTCTCCTTTGCGGTCAGGGGCTGCGCCACTAAGATCAGCCTCGACTCATGCCCTTGTCCGCCGGCACCCGCCTCGGCCCGTATGAGATCCTCTCCGCGCTCGGGGCCGGCGGTATGGGCGAGGTCTACAAGGCCCGCGACACGCGGCTCGACCGTCTGGTCGCCGTCAAGATTCTGCCGCCCGCACTCGCCGCCGATCCGCAGTTCCGCGAACGCTTCGACCGCGAAGCGCGCGCAATCTCGCAGCTGACCCACCCTCACATCTGTACTCTGTACGACGTCGGCCGATCCGAAGCTCGCAGCCCTGAAGGGCTGCGCCACGCCGCGACAGATGTGGCGAAGGGCTTCAGCCCCGCGGAAGTCGACTTCCTCGTCATGGAGTACCTCGAAGGCGAGACGCTGGCCGATCGGCTGAAGAAGGGCGCGCTGCCGCTCGACGATGCGTTGACGATCGCGATTCAGATTGGCGATGCCCTCAGTACCGCGCATCGCGCCGGCATCGTGCATCGCGACCTCAAGCCCGGCAACATCATGCTCGTGAAAGCGGGCGCCAAGCTGCTCGACTTTGGTTTGGCGAAAGCGAATGGGCCCGCAGTTGCGAGCGCCGGGCTCTCGATGCTGCCGACGACGCCGGCGAACCTGACTGCGCAAGGGACGATTCTCGGTACGTTCCAGTACATGGCGCCCGAGCAGCTCGAAGGGCAGGAGGCCGACGCGCGCACGGACATCTTCACCTTCGGCGCCGTGCTGTACGAAATGCTGACGGGCAAGAAAGCGTTCGAGGGCAAGAGCCATGCGAGTCTGATCGGCGCGATCATGCACGCCGACCCACCGCCGGTATCGCAGGTGCAGCCCGTCGCGCCAGCGTCGCTCAATCGCATCGTCGCAACGTGCCTCGCGAAAGTTCCCGACGATCGATGGCAGTCCGCGCACGATGTGACCCTGGAGCTGAAGTGGGTCGCCGAGCGCGCTACGTCGCTCGACGAGACTCCGTCTCGGTCGACGCTTGCCTCGGCGGGAACACGCGCCCTGCCGTGGGCCATCGCCGGGGCGCTCGCCGTCAGTTTGGCGCTGGTGCTCGCACTGTGGGAGCCGTGGCGCAATACGACACAGCCGCGAGCGCCAATGTCTCTGAGCGCCGAATTGGGCGCCGACGTCCCGCTCGTGAACGGGACGCTCGGACCTGCCGCGATCCTCTCACCCGACGGCACTGTCCTCGCATTCTTGGGACGGAAGCCGGACGGCGGGAACGTCATCTACACTCGGAGGCTCAATCAACTGAAAGCGAGGACATTATCGGGGACCGACGGCGCTGATAACCCGTTCTTCTCCCCAGATGGGCAGTGGATAGCATTCTTCGCGGGCGGCCAGTTGAAGAAGATCCCCGCTGCAGGTGGAGCTGCCATTCCGCTGTGCGATGCGCCCAGTCCCCGCGGCGGCGCGTGGAGCGAAGACGGGACGATCGTCTTTCAGCCCGACACTCGGTCTGTGCCCAATGCGCCCCTGGCGCGCATCTCGTCTAACGGAGGAAAGCCGGAGCCACTGACGCCGCTCGCCGACGGCGAAGTGACCCAGCGGTGGCCGCATGTGCTCCCAGGTGGCCGCGCCGTGCTCTTCACGAGCAGCCGCGTCATCGGCGCCTTTGACGACGCCAATCTAGTGGTCCTGGTGCTTTCGACAGGCGCACGGAAGGTCGTCCAGCGCGGCGGCTATCACGGGCGCTATCTGCGGAGCGGTCACCTGGTGTACATCCACGAGGGAGTCTTGTTTGCCGCGCCCTTCGATCTCGACCGGCTCGAAGTCACGGCGCAGCCGGTGCCCGCGCTGGAAGGCATTGCGTCGAACACCCTGTCGGCGTCGGTGCAGTTTGCGGCGTCGGACAGCGGTACGCTCGTGTACGTTCCCGGGCAGAGCAATGGCAGCAGCGCCCCGATTCATTGGATGGACCGTGCCGGGACGACAACGCTCCTGCGGGCGAAGCCGGCGAACTGGTCCAATCTCCGCTTCGCGCCCGACGGACGCCGCCTGGCCGTCGAAATCCTCGACGGACAAAACGACATCTGGATTTACGACTGGGCGCGCGACGTCCTGACGCGTCTGACATCCGATCCCGCCAGCGACACGGGCCCTGTGTGGACACCGGATGGCACCGGCATCGTGTTCGCCTCCACCCGGGCGAACCCCGCGGCGCCAAACCTGTATTGGCAGCGCGCCGACGGAACGGGTGACGCACAGCGCCTGACGGAGAGCATGAAGCGCCAGCGGCCCGTCTCGTGGCATCCGGGCGGCAAGTTTCTGGCGTTCGAGGAGTTCGACGAGCAGGGGCGCGCGGACGTAATGATTTTGCCGATGACGGGCGATGATCAGTCAGGTTGGAAGCCGGGCACGCCTAAGGCGTTCATGGTGGCGCTGTCGTCCGCGACGGAGCCCATGTTCTCGCCTGATGGGCGGTGGCTTGCGTATACGTCGAATGAAACCGGACGGGACGAAGTGTACGTGCGGCCGTTTCCAGGGCCTGGCGCCAAGTCGCAGATCTCGACAAGCGGGGGCCAATTTCCCACCTGGTCGCGAACCAGTCACGAGCTGCTCTACGCCCTTGGCATCGGCAGTCAGATCATGGTCGCGCGCTATTCTGTTCGCGGCGACGGGATTCAAGCCGAGACGCCGCGGATGTGGCCCGAGGGGCGCTTCGAACCGCGAGGACCATGGCGCATGTTCGATTTGCATCCGGACGGAGAGCGGCTCGGGCTCCGGCCCGCGTCCCAAACGCCAGGTACCGGGAAACAGGACCACGTCACGTTCATCTTCAACTTCTTCGACGAACTGCGGCGGCTGGCGCCGGCCAAGAAGGAATGGGACTCGCCATCGGAGCCAGCGTGATGGGCGAGGCATATCGCGCCCGCGACACGAAACTCAATCGCGACGTCGATCCTGCCGGACGCGTTCGCCAGCGATCCCGATGGCCTGGCCCTCAGATCTGGAGCAGGCGCTCCATGAGGATGTCCTCGAGGCTCCGGCGACCGTCGAGCACGCCATGGATCTCGACCGTCTTTCCGGAAATCCGGTAGAGGAGCCGCCACGGCGATTCCTGCACTTCCCGCCAGGTCCGGTCGTTGATCGCGCGCAGCTCCGGAGGCGTCCGGCCGCGTTCGGGCGACGTGTCGAGCGACTCGCCTCGAGCGATGATCCGCTCCACGATCTGCTCCGCGCGCCCCGACGCTTCGCCCACGAGGTAGCTGGCAATGCTCTCGACGTCGCGGACTGCTACGTCCGTCCAGACGACGGCATAGCGCCGGACGCTCACCGATTCGACGCCTTGTCGAGCACGGCCTTCGCGCGGCGGCGGACCTCAGCGGTCGAATAGGTGCGTCCGGTCCGTGTCAGCGATTCCTGGCTCTGCGCCAGGATCTTGAGCATCGCGAGCGTGTCCTGCAGGCGATCGTGCTGTTCCACATCCATCACCACCACCTTCGCCTTGCCGTTCTGCGTGATGACCATGGGCTGTCCGCCCTCGGAGACTTCGCGAACGATCTCCTTCGTGCGGTTCTTGAGGTCGGTGATGGATCGAACGTTGGCGGCCTTCATAGGACAGAATATAGCACGTTATTCTGTCCTGTCGGCCAGTGCGCGCGCCGAATGCCGGCCGAAGCGTGATAGTCTACGAACCCATTTTCTCTTGGAGCGGCCATGTCGGATCTCGTTCGGTACGAAGTCAAGGACGGCGTCGCGGTCATTACGATCGACAACCCGCCGGTCAACGCACTCGCGCCTTCGGTGTGGGGTGAGATCGACGAGGCCGTCAAGCGCGGCGTCGCGGATCCGGCCGCGGAGGCGATCGTGCTGATCGGCGCCGGCACGACGTTCATCGCCGGCGCGGACATCAAGGCGTTCGAGCTGCTCAAGACGCCCGCCGACTCGATGGCGCGCTCCGCCGGCACGCACGCGCTGCTGAAACGCGTCGAGGACGCCACCAAGCCACTCGTCGCCGCGATCCACGGCAACGCGCTCGGCGGCGGCCTCGAGGTGGCGCAGGCGTGCCATTTCCGCGTCGCGACGAAAGACGCCAGGGTCGGCCAGCCGGAAGTGCTGCTCGGCATCATCCCCGGCGCGGGCGGCACGCAGCGGCTGCCGCGCCTTGCCGGCGCAACGATGGCGCTCGAGATGTGCACCGACGGCAAGCCAGTGCCGGCGCCAAAGGCGCTCGCCGCCGGCATCATCGATCACATCGTCCCGGAGCGCGAAGGCTTCAGCCGAGCGGACGATCTCCTGGCGGGTGCGGTCGCGTTCGCTAAAGCCAAAGCGAAAGCGCACGACATCCGCAAGGTGCGCGAGATCGTCATCAGCCCCGACGGCGTGAACGCCGGGCTCGCCGCGTGCGAGGCGATGCGCGCGTCGCTGAAAAAGACGGCCAAGGGCATGGCCGCGCCGTACGCGGTCGTCAACGCCGTAGCAGCCGGCCTGAAGCTGAAGTTCGACGAAGGCTCAGCCCGCGAGCGCGAGTTGTTCGCCGACTGCGTCGTCTCGACGGAATCCAAAGCACTGCGGCATCTCTTTTTTGCCGAGCGAGAGGTCGCCAAGGTCCCCGATGTCCCGAAGGACACGCCGACGAAAAACATCACGCGCGCGGCCGTCATCGGCGCGGGGACGATGGGCGGCGGCATCGCGATGACGTACGCGAACGCCGGCATCCCCGTGCTGCTCAAGGACGTCGACCACGCGACGCTGGAGCGCGGGCTCGGGACGATCCGCAAGAACTACGACGTCACGATGTCGAAGGGCAAGATGACCGCCGAGCAGGTCGAGAAAACGATGGCGCTCATCACGCCGACGACGACCTACGACGGTTTCGACCAGGTGGACATCGTGGTGGAAGCCGTGTTCGAGAACATGGAGCTGAAAAAAACCACCTTCGCCGAGGTCGGCAAGGTGACGCGGGCCGACTGCGTGCTGGCGTCGAACTCGTCCACGCTCGACATCGACGAGTTCGCGCGCGCGAGCGGACGGCCGGCGCAGATGATCGGCCACCACTTCTTCAGCCCCGCCAACGTGATGAAGCTGCTCGAAATCGTCCGAGGACGCGAGACGAGCAAAGAGGTGATCGCGACCTCGCTCAAGCTGTCGAAAAAGCTCGGCAAGGTCGGCGCGGTCGTCGGCAACTGCTTCGGGTTCGTCGCGAACCGGATGCTCGCCTACTACATGCGCGAGGCGTACCTGCTGCTCGAGGAAGGCGCCGGCGTGGAGCAGATCGACCGCGTGATCACCGACTTCGGGCTGCCGGTCGGGCCGTTCGGCATGCAGGACATCGCCGGCATCGACGTCGGTGCGCGCATCCGGCAGTACCTGAAGTCGATCGGCAAGTCACGCGCGGAAGGGCCGCAGTCGGCCGTGCCGGATCGCCTGTTCGAGATGGGGCGCTACGGCCAGAAGACCGGCGCCGGCTGGTACAAGTACGACGCGCCCGGCAGCCGCAACCGCACGCCAGATCCGCTGATCGAGCAGCTGGCGAACGAGGAAGCGAAGAAGCGCGGCATCGTGCGGCGGCCGATCCCGGACGACGAGATCATCGCGCGGATCACGACCGCGCTGGCCAACGAAGGCGCACGCGTCCTCGAAGAGAAGTTCGCGACGCGGCCGGGTGACATCGACATCATCTATGTCTACGGCTTCGGCTTCCCGCGCTACCGCGGCGGGCCGATGTTCTACGCCGACACCGTAGGGCTGCCGACCGTGCTGTCGCGGGTCAACGAATACCGCGCGCGGTTTGGCGACTACTGGGAGCCGGCGCCGCTGCTCGAGCGCCTCGTCACAGAGGGCCGCGGCTTTTACGCGTAGAACATGCCGAAAAAGGGGCCGTACCCCTTTTTCATAGCTGTCGATTCGAGAAAAAGGGATACGGCCCCTTTTTCGATTCGTGTCGGCCCGGGCGGACACACGGGTCCGCCCTACAATGTCAACACACATGATCGACATCGACGTTCGCACGATTGGCAGCCGGGTCGGCGAGGAGATCGCCGTCAGCGACTGGCTCGAGGGGACCCCGGCGCGCATCAACCAGTTCCCCGAGGCGACCGGGGATCATCAGTGGAGCC
>OBEQ011087102.1_pt1 | contig 14092 bp, 14 predicted proteins | sample 1670901 | NCBI WGS metagenome assembly OBEQ01 (sample SAMEA104232315, study PRJEB22302) | groundwater metagenome | biome: forest; feature: aquifer; material: groundwater | place: USA | collected 2011-08-07 | depth 5.4 m
CCGGGCGGGCCGCTGCTCTTCGGTGGCCAGGGTGGCGGTGGCGGCGGCGCGGTGCAGATCAGCTCGTTCACGGCGATCACGGTGGAGAAGACGGGCGGCGAGATCGGCGCCGTGCTGTCCGAGGGCGGCGGCGGCGCGGGCGGCGGCGCCAGCTTCGGCGCGGGCGGCGGCGGCTCGGGTGGCGCCATCCTGCTCGAGGCACCGCGCATCGTGCTGAGCGGTGCCGTGGTCACCGCGAACGGCGGCGCGGGCGGTCAGGGCAACGGTACCCAGGCCGGGCAGAACGGCCAGCTCACGACCCAGCGCGCCAAGGGTGGCGGCGGCAACGGCGACGGCCACGGTGGCGAGGGCGGCGCGGCCACGGGCGCGCCCACGGTCGGCTTCGGCAACCTGCTGGGCAGCTTCGACGGCACCGGCGGTGGCGGCGGCGCGAGCGGGCGCATCCGCCTCAACGTGAAGCAGCTGACCAACAGCGGCGGGACCGTGGTCAGCCCCGCGGCGTCGAGCGCCGATCCCAGCGCGGGCTGAGCGTCAGCTGCGCGGCGTCGAGCGGCGATCCGGCCGTGCGCGCACGGCGGCGGCGGCCCCGGCACGCTCGGGCGGAACCAGGCAGCCCTTGCCGTGGCCGATCAGGTCGCTGCGTCCGGCCTGCACCAGCGCCTCGCGCACGAGCGGCCACTGCAGCTCGTCCCAGTAGAGGATGAGCGCCTTCTGTAGCTTCTTCTCGCGCAGGCCGACCGCGGTGTAGACCGGCTCCCAGGCCAGCGGGTCCATGCCCGTCCAGTACATGGTCGCGGCCAGCGACATGGGCGTGGGGATGAAATCCTGCACCTGACGCGGGCGCACGCCGCGTTCCTTGAGCCACAGCGCCAGCTCGATCATGTCTTCCAGCGTCGAGCCGGGGTGGCCGCTGATGAAGTACGGGATCTGGTACTGCTCCTTGCCCGCGTCCTGCGACGCGCAGCGGAACATCTCGGTGAAGCGCTCGTAGCTCTCGATGCCCGGCTTCTTCATCTTGGCCAGCACGCGCGGCGACACGTGCTCGGGCGCCACCGAGAGCTGCCCGCCGACGTGGTGCCTGGCCAGCTCGGCCACGTACTCGGGTGAGCGCTCGGCCAGATCGTAGCGCACGCCCGAGGCGATGAACACCTTGCGTACGCCCTCGGCCTCGCGCACCTGCTTCATCAGATCGATGAGCGGACCGTGGTCGGTGACGAGGTTTTCGCACACGCCTGGATGCACGCACGAGAGACGCCGGCACCTGGACTCGATCGCGTCCGACTTGCAGCGCATCTTGTACATGTTGGCGGTCGGGCCACCCAGGTCGGAGACCACGCCGCGGAAGTCGTCCATGCGGCGCAGCGCGCGGATCTCGCGCAGCACGCTGTCGGCGCTGCGGTTCTGGATCACGCGGCCCTCGTGCTCGGTGATGGAGCAGAAGGTGCAGCCGCCGAAGCAGCCGCGCATGAGCACGATGGAATGCTTGACCGTCTCGAAGGCGGGAATGCGTGCGCCCTGGTAGCGCGGGTGCGGCGCGCGGTTGAAGGGCAGGTCGTAGAGCTCGTCCATGGGCACGGGCTCGCGCGCATTCGAGTTGGCCGCCGCGCCGTCGCCGTCGTCGAGCGGCAGCGCCGCGGGGTTGAAGTAGACCGAGCGATCGCCGTGACGCTGCACGATGGGCCGGCCGTTCTTCGGGTTGGTCTCGAAGTGGAACAGGCGCGCCGCCAGGGCGTAGGCCCGCTTGTCGACCGAGACCTGCTCGTACGACGGCAGCACCACCGGCCGCCCGTCGCCCACGCGCTCCGACTCGGCGTCCTCGAGCATGCGGGTCTCTTCGCGACCGGCGATGTACGCGGTGCCGCGCACGTTGTGCAGGTCGCGGATGGACTCGCCCGCCTTCAGGCGCTGCGCGATCTCGAGCACGGGCCGCTCGCCCATGCCGAAGACGAGCAGGTCGGCCTTGGCGTCCATCAGGATCGACCGCCGCACCGTGCCCGACCAGTAGTCGAAGTGAGCGATGCGCCGCAGCGACGCCTCGATGCCGCCCAGCACCACCGGGACGTCGGGGAAGGCCTCGCGGCAGCGGTTGGCGTACACGACCGTGGCGCGGTCGGGCCGGCAGCCGGTGGCACCATCGGGCGAGTACTGGTCCTCGCCGCGGTTCTTCTTCTGCGCGGTCAGCCGGTTGAGCATCGAGTCGAGGTTGCCCGCCGACACACCGAAGAACAGGCGCGGCTTGCCCAGGGCACGGAACGGCTCGGCCGACTGCCAGTCGGGCTGGGGCAGGATGCCGACGCGGAAGCCGCGGCCCTCGAGGAAGCGTGCGATCAGCACCGGCCCGAAGGCCGGGTGGTCGACGTACGCGTCACCCGAGACGATGACGATGTCGAGCTCGTCCCAGCCGCGGGCCTGCATTTCCGCGCGGTTGGTGGGCAGAAACGGGTGCTCGTACCCACCTTTGCGCCCGATCTGGACGAGACCGCTCATGTTGAAGCGGCACCTATAGCACAAACGGCCGCAGGCGGCCGCTCACGCGGGCAAACCGGCTCCCACCCAGCGGACCAGCTGCGCCAGCGGTCGGGCCGCATCGCCGAGCGGGACCAGCGCGGTCAGCGCCTCGGCGGTCAGCTCGGCCAGCCGTCGACGAGCGATCTCGGCGAAGGCCGGCTGGTCACCATCGGCGAGGTCGTCGGCGTGCTGAAATGCGATGCCCAGCGCCATGCCGTAGGCGGCCAGGCGGGCGCGCGTGTCGGCCGCGGCGCCCGCAGCGATGGCGCCCAGCTCTGCCGAGGCCGCGAACAGCATGCCGGTCTTCTCGGCGTGGATGCGTTCGAGCTGCTCGAGGGTCGGCTGGGGTGCGCCGGGAGCAAAGACCGCGAGATCGCGGCACTGTCCGGCGAGCAGGCCGCGCGTGCCCGCGCGCTGCGCCAGCACCGCGACCGCATCGGCGGCGCGCGTGCCCAGGCGGGCGAGCGCGGCGAATGCCTCGGTCAGGAGCGCGTCGCCGACCAGGATCGCGGTGGCCTCGCCGAACGCGACGTGCACGGTCGGCTTGCCGCGGCGCTCGTCGTCGTCGTCCATGGCGGGCAGGTCGTCGTGCACCAAGGTGTAGGCGTGCAGGAGCTCGACCGCGGCGGCCGCCGGCAGGGCGTTGCCGTCGCCGCCCGCGGCGCGGGCCGCCGCCAGGACCACGGCCGGGCGCAGGCGCTTGCCGCCGCCCAGCACCGCGTAGCGCATGGCCTCGCGCAGGCGCCCAGGATCATCTTCCGCCCCGGGCCGCTCGGCGAGGATACGCTCCAGCTCGCCGTCGACCGCCGTCCGCGCCTCGCCGAGGAAGCGCGCCAGCTCCGCGTCCATGCTACGGAGGGCCGACGATCTCGCGCACGCGCGAGAGCAAGCGCTCCATGTCGAGCGGCTTGGGGAAGTAGTCGACGGCGCCGCACTCGAGCCCGCGCTCGATGTCGGCGGGCGCGGTCTTGCCCGAGATGAACACGATGGGGATGCCCTTGAACTCGGCGTTCTGCTTGATGGCCTTGCACAGCTCGAAGCCGTCGATCCACGACATCATCACGTCGAGCAGGATGAGGTCAGGTCGGTCCACGTGCAGCGTCGAGATGAGACGCAGCCCGTTGGCGGCCAGCTTGACCTCGTAGCCGACGCTCTGCAGCGACTCCTCGAGGAGCTCGCGTACATCTCGATCGTCGTCGACCACGGCCACCTTTCGCATCTCTGGGTCTCCCATCCCCCCGTCCTTATCCCGCCCCCGGCGCCCGCTCGAACGGCACCGCCACGTCGGCGTCCCCAGGCCCTCTCACCAGCACTTCGACCCGCTTCTCGGCCGCTTCAAGCAACGTATGTCCCTTGCGCGCAAGTGACACGCCTTCCTCGAAGACTTTGAGTGATTCTTCCAGGCTGAGGTTTCCTTGCTCCAGGCGTTCCACGACGGTGCGCAGGCGTTCGAGCACCTGGTCGAAGCCCGCGTCGCTGGGCGCACCCGTCCCGGCCGGCGTCGGCGTGTCAGAGGCCATGACCCAACGAGAATAGGGGCGACGAGAAGTCGCGGTCAACTCGCATGTACGAGACGCCTCAATCTAGTGCCATTCCGTTGCTAATGAAAAACAGGTTGCCATCCAAGTATTGACATTTGCAGGTCCCTACCGAAAAGTTGAAAACGTGGAGCAGCGCAGCGCAAGAGAGCAAGCAGAGGCGGTCCGGTCGCTCAAGGACCGCTGGAAGGAGTACCTGCGCGCGCAGCAGCTGAACACGACGACCCAGCGCGAGCTCATCGTCGACCAGTTCCTGCGCACCCACGGGCACGTCTCGATCGACGAGCTCCTGGCCCGGGTGAGAAAGAAAAACCCACGCGTCGGCTACGCGACGGTCTACCGGACGCTGCGCCTGCTGGTCGACAGCGGTCTGGCCAGCCCGCGCCACTTCGACGAGGGGCAGACGCGCTACGAGCCGAGCGGCGCGCACCACGATCACCTCATCTGCGTGAAGTGCAACCTGATCCTCGAGTTCGAGGACGACGAGATCGAGAAGCTGCAGGAGGAGACCGCGCGCAAGCTGGGCGGCTTCCAGGTGCTGCGGCACAAGCACGAGCTGTACTGCCTCTGCCCCAAGGCCCAGGGCATCGAGGGCGGACGCTGTCCGCGCGAAGAGGGCAAGGTCTAGCAGCGTAGCTGCGTGGCTGCCTAGCTGCGCGTCGGCCCCGCGCTTCGTCGTCTCCGCGTCCGTCGGGGCGTGAGGTGACGCTTGACTTCGGACTGAATTTGAAAGTAGTTATCAGTTTCAAATGATGACGAAGACGAAGCTTGGCCTGGTGGCGGGGTGTCTCGTGCTGGCAGGAGCGGGCTCGGCCCGGGCAGACCGGCGCGCCTTCACGCACACCTACGAGTACATGACCCAGCCCAAGGGCAACCTGGAGCTGGAGTTCTGGAACACGCAGGAGACGGCCAGGTACGCCACTGACTCGGACACCGCCTTCCGCTCGGAGGTCGAGGTCGAGTACGGCATCACCGACCACTGGGACATCGCGCTCTACCAGATCTACGAGGGTGGCGAGGCCGGCGGCGTGCCCGTGCTCGGCTACCACGAGACCAAGCTGGAGTCGCGCTACCGCCTGGCCGAGCGCGGCGAGTGGCCCGTCGACGTGGTCCTCTACCTCGAGGTCTTCAAGCCCTTCGGCATCGCTGCCGTCGGTACGGAGCCGAAGCTGATCCTGGCGCGCGACTTCGGCCCGGTCACGGTCGCCGCCAACGTCGCCGTCGAGGCCGACCCGGGCGAGGAGGCCGACGCGACCGGCAAGATCAAGGTGAAGTACGAATTCGAGCCGCAGTTCGCCGCGGGCTTCACCTGGGAAGCCGATCCCGAGTGGAAGCTGGGCGCCGAATCGTGGGGCAATTTCGAGGCCTTCGAGGGCGGCGCCACGGGTGGCTACGGCGTGTACGCGGGCCCGGCGCTCAACTGGTCGCCCTCGGCGCGGCTGTGGACCACGGCCACCGCGGGTTTCCTGCTCACCGGCTTCGACGACGCCAGCAAGTTCGTGTTCAGCTTCGGTATCGGACTGCACCTGTGAGTCCGACGCGACTCTGGGCTTGATCTCTTTCGAATTTGATAGTAGTTTTCATTTTCAGTCGATGCAGCGCCGCTCCACCAAGGTACTCTTCGCCGTCCTGACCTCGCTCGTCATCGCGGCCTGCGCCCGCACCCAGATGCCGCGTCCGACCACGCAGCAGGCGGCCCAGGCGCAGACGCGCTTTCCCGGCTTGACCGTCGCCGAGCTGGATCGCGGCCGGTCGCTGTACATGGCGCGTTGCTCGGTGTGTCACCAGCCGGTGCTGCCCACGCGCATCCCCGCCGACGAGTGGCCCGGCCATGTCGAGGAGATGCGCGAGCGCGCCCATCTGAGCGTCGGCGAGGCGCGTCTGGTCGAGAGCTACCTGGTCACCAGCGCGACCGTCGCGTCGCGCTGATTGCCGCTCGGCTAGCGCTCGGCTAGCGCCGGCGCATCGTCATCAGCAGCTCCTGGCCCATGCGCGTGGCCACCGAGTTGCTCGGCGTCATGCGCGTGAGCACCTCGAAGCTGGGGCCGAAGAGCTGGTCGATCTCCTCGTTCGTCGTCGAGAACGGCGGGCCGCCGGGGCGGCCGTGCAGCCAGAACAGGGCCACGAACAGGCCACCCGGCACGAGCACGTCGGCGATGACCTGGGCGTACTCGCCGCGGCGGTGCGGTTCGATGGCACAGAACAAGGTGTGCTCGACGATCAGCTCGTAGCGCTCGAGGTCGAGGCGTAGCGCGAAGAAGTCGCGCTCGCGGAAGTCGACGGTCAGGTTCTCGGCGGCGGCGAGCGCGCGCGCCTCGTGCACCGCGACGGGCACGTAGTCCACGCCCACGACGTGGGCGCCCGCGCGCGCGAGCAGGCGGGCCTCGTGGCCGCGGCCGGAGCCGACGACGAGGGCACGCTTGCCGGTGACCTCCGCGCTGTGCTCGGCGACCCAGTGCGCCAGGGGCGGCGCCGCACGGCCGAGCTCCCATCCGTCCTGGCCCTCGGCGTAGAGCTTCGACCAGAAGGCCGCGTCGAGCACCAGATCGGGCGGCAAGGTCGAACGGGGCAGGACCTCGTTCTGGATGGCGCGTGCGACCGCCTGCACCAGCGGGGCGAGCGCGCCGAATTCCTTCTGCCGCGTCGGGGCGGTGCCCGAGGCGGCCTTCATGCGGCCCGAGCCGACGTCGACGGCGAGCGAGTGCACCGCACCCTCGGCGCCGGCGGCCAGCGCGTCGACGAGCGGCGTGGCGGCGGCGAGCACACGCTCGGCCCGCTCACCGTCGAGCAGCTCGCGCCGTTCGCCGCCCGCGTCGGCTACCTTGGCAGCGACTAGGCGATCCCGGGGTGACAGCTCGAACCAGCGAACGTCCATGGGCCTCCGATCATCCATAGTGGAGGTCGGCTCGTACTGCAACCATCCTGTGCCGGGAGCGTACTACTGAAGTGGCCCTGACCCAGGGGCTGGATTGACTTCTGTTATTGGCCTAGATTGAGGCACCCATGTCCATGATCACGCGCAGATCCTCCTGGCCCGGGTGGGCGCTGGTGGCTGTTCTCGGCGTAGGCGGCCTCGGGTGCGCCGGTGTCGCGCGCGCAGACGAGAAGAAGGCGAATCCTCCCCCGGCCAAGCCAGCGGCGGGTGCACCCGTCACGCCTGCGGCGCCTGCGCCCGTGCCCGGTCCGCTCGATCCTGCCAAGGAGAAGGCCGCACAGCTGCGTGAGGCCGCCCGTCTGCTGGAGCAGGCCGCTGAAGCACTCGCGCGCGGCAACAAGTCGTTCGCCGAGCAGTTGTTCAGTGGTGCCGAGCTCATCGTCGGACCTGACGCGCTCGCCGACCTGGCGGTGCACTTCCGCGAGGGCGCGCCGCCGCGCGTGAACACGCCGCTCAAGACCGTTCCCGACGCCGGCAAGCAGCCGGTCGTGGCCGGCAACTCCGACGAGGACGAGCCGGACAAGAAGCCGCAGAAGGGCTCGCTGACCGGCACCGTGCAGGTGGAAGGCAAGGGCGGCACCGTCGGTGTGGTCACGCTCGAGCCGGTGGGCAAGAAGTGGGCGAAGCGCGCGCCCAAGCAGCGCATCGTCGAGCAGCGCAACCGCGAGTTCCTGCCCCACGTCATGGCCGTGCCGCTGGGCTCCACGGTCTCGTTCCCCAACTACGACGCCGTGTTCCACAACGTCTTCTCGTCCTCCGAATCAAAGTCGTTCGACCTGGGCCTGTACAAGGGCGGCCAGGCGCGCGACGTCACCTTCGACAAGGAAGGCGTGGTCCGCATCGGCTGCAACCTGCACGCGAACATGGCAGCATTCATCATCGTCGTGGCCGCGCCGCACTACGCCATCGCCGACGAGCAGGGCAAGTTCAAGTTCGGCAGCCTCGCTCCGGGCAAGTACACGCTGCGCGCGTGGAGTGACAAGAGCCTCGCCCCGGTGACGCAGGAGATCGTCATCAAGGCGGGCAGCAACCAGGTCGCGGTGGGCGTGAAGGCCGACGCCCCGACCGGCCCGGCGCCCGACAAGTTCGGAGTCCCGCGTGGCAGCAAGAAGTAGCGCCATCCTGCTCGCGCTGGTCGCGCTCGGCGGCGCGGCCGGCCTGGTCGCGGCGTCGAGCAAGAGCACGCCCGGGCGCGGGCCCAGTGACGCCGAGCTGACCGCGATCGCGGGCGAGATCGACGCGCGCCTGCGCCAGTCTTCGGGCACCGTGGGCTCGCGCGCACAGACCATCGCCGAGCTGCAGCAGGTGCCCTCGGCGCTGGGGACCAACGTCGAGACCGTGCGCGACATGGTCAAGGGCAAGGAGATCGCCTTCGGGGTCAAGAAGGGCCAGACCATCGAGCTGGGCCAGGTCTACAAGGACGGTCACGAGACGGTGCTGCTGCGCATTCCCGACAGCATGACGCTGTCGGTGCCGCTGTCGCGCGTCGGTCAGCACCTCATGGTCGACAGCGGCAAGCTGGTGGTCGCCGAGGTGGTGCAGGTGACGCCGCCCGACGCCGAGATCGCGCAGAAGCTGAAGGGCGCGCTGTCGGTGTCGCAGGAGATCGACCTGAGCGACCTGGTCGACCGTCTCGACAAGCTGGGCACGGCGGTGCGCATCGAGCTGGACGGCCAGCCGGTGGTCGCGGGCACGCGCCCGATGGTGACCGGCGCGACCACGCGCGAGGCGTTGTTGACCAGCCCCATGGGCAACAAGGTGAAGGTCGTCGGCGAGGTGCTGCCGGCGCAGACGTCGCGCAACCTGGGCTTGCTGGGCGGCGCGGTGGCGCTGGCGCTGGGCGGCCTGGGCGGCGCGCTGGTGCTGGCGCGGCGCAAGTCGCCGGACGGCGCGGGCGCGGCCGCGGTGGCGCTGGGCAGCGCTCCTACCGGCATCGTGCCCGCGGCCAATCCGGCCGGCTCGGGCCCGCGCATGACGCCTACCGACGCGGCCCGGCTGGGCGTCGCGCGCACCGAGATCTCGTCGACCGACGTGCCCTTGCTGGGCAGCGGGGGCTCGGGGTCGCGCCTGAGCACCGACGCGCGCGAGCGTAGTGGCGCGACGCTGCAGGTGGGACGCTTCGGTCGCTACAAGCTGGTCAAGCAGCTGGGCGCGGGTGGCATGGCCGAGGTCTACCTGGCCACCATCAGCGGCGAGGCCGGCTTCGAGAAGCAGGTCGCGCTCAAGATCATGCACGCCAACCTGGCCACGCAGGAGAAGGTCGTCGACCTGTTCCTCGACGAGGCGCGCATCGTGTCGCGGCTGACTCACCCGAACATCGTGCAGATCTCCGACCTGGGCAAGGACGGCACCGACTACTTCATCGCCATGGAGTTCGTCGACGGCTGGGACCTCGACAAGCTGGTGCGCGCGGTGCGTGCGCGCGGCGAGTTCGTGCCGCTGCGCGTCGGTCTGACCGTGTTGCGCAAGATCTGCGACGGGCTGCAAGCGGCGCACACGGCCGTCGACGCCGAGGGCAAGCCGCTCGAGCTGGTGCACCGCGACGTCAAGGCAGAGAATGTGCTGGTGTCGCGCTCGGGCGCGGTCAAGGTGGGCGATTTCGGCATCGCCAAGGCCAACCAGCAGGTACACAAGACGCAGCTCGGTGAGCTCAAGGGCACCGCCGCGTACATGGCGCCCGAGCACCGCACGGGCCAGGCCGTCGACAAGCGCGCCGACATCTACGGCGTGGGCGCCATCGCCTACGAGGTGCTCACCGGCAACGAGGTCAACCTCGACCTGGCCATGCTCGCGCACCTCGGGCGCGAGGGCTGGCCGCACCTGCCGCCGCCGACGTCGATCCGTCCCGACCTGCCGCCCGAGCTCGACGCCATCGTCTTCAAGGCGCTCGCCTACGACAAGGACGCGCGCTACCCCACCTGCGAAAGCTTCGAGGAAGCCCTCGACGCCGTGGCCTCGCGCCTCAACCTCGCCGCCTCCGACAAGCTCGTCGCCCAGTGGGTCGAGAGCGTCATCTCCTCGACGCCTGCTGCCTCCTCCGGCTCCACCTCCGCCCCCGGCGCCGCCGGCGGCGTCGCCTAGCCTCGCAAGCCCGCGTAATCACGGCCCGCCTCCCCGAAGGGGACGGTGTTGACCCTTTAACTTTCGGGCGGGAGTGGAGTCGTCTGCGACACTCCCGACGAATCCGACGGCGCGAGGCGCGTTGCTCCGGGACGAGGGCGGGAGTCAACCAACCGTGCAACGGGCGTGAAACTGTCGCTAGCAGGGGATGCGGACGCGACCCCTCCAGGCGCGGGGGTGACCTAGAATCCGACACTCCGGACCGAAAGTTAAAGTGTCGACACCGTCCCCTGGTTGACTTGGTCGCGCAGTGCGGATACTTTGAAAGTGGTTTTCAATTTCATGTCGAGCCGTGGCAGAGAACGCTGACAGGACGGAGCTGGGCAGGCTGCCGGTCGGGGCGGTGGCGATCGTGCGGCATGTGAGGTGCGCGCGCGCGGTGGCCAGACGGCTGCTGGAGATGGGCCTCTTGCCGGGCACCGAGGTCCGGGTGGTGCGGGTTGCGCCGCTCGGCGATCCTATCGAGCTGGCGCTGCGCGGGTATGCGCTGTCGATTCGACGCGCGGAGGCGCTCGGCATCGAGGTCGAGCGGGTGAAGCGGTGACGTCGAGTCAGAGCGCGGTGACGCTGGTCGCGGCGGCGCATGTGAAGCCGCGTGTGCTGCTGGCGGGCAATCCCAACTCGGGCAAGACCACGCTGTTCAACGCGCTGACCGGCGCGCGCGCCAAGGTGGGCAACTACCCCGGCGTGACCGTCGAGCGACGCGTGGGCACCGCGCACATGGGCGCGGTCGATCCGCTCGACATCGAGGTCATCGACCTGCCCGGCACGTACAGCCTGAGCGCCGGATCGCCGGAGGAGCAGGTCGCGATCGACGCCATCCTGGGCGGCGAGCACGCCGACGCGGTGGTCGTGGTCGCCGATGCCACGGCGCTCGCGCGCGGGCTGTACCTGGTGCTGCAGGTGCTCGAGACCGGCCTGCCCACCGTGCTCGCGGTCAACATGATGGACGAGGCGCTCGTCGACGGCGTGCGCATCGACGAGCGCCGCCTGGCCGAACGCCTGGGCATCGAGGTCGTGCCCATGGTCGCCGCGCGCGGCGAGGGCCGGGAGGCACTCGCCCTGGCGCTGCGCCGCACGCTCAGCTCGGCGGCCTCCGCGTCCGCCGCCGCGCGCGCGCTCGTCCCGGCGCTGCCCGCGCCGCTCGCCGCCGACGTGGCCGAGATCGAGGCCACCCTCGCCGAGCTCGAGGCCGCGAGCGCGCCATCCCTCACCCCCGCACGCCCCGACGGGCAGCGGACGGCGCGCGCGCTGTGGGCGTTGCTCTCGCTCGGCGACGACGAGCTCGAAGGCATCCCGCCCGCGCTGCGCATCCAGGTCGGCTTCGTGCGCGACCGCGCCGCGTCGGCCGGACGCGACGTGGATCTGGAGATCATCGGTGCGCGCTACCGGCGCATCGACGCGCTCTTCGCCGAGGCGGTCACGCGCGCGCGCCCCGCCGCCGCGCGCAGCACCACTGACCGTGTCGACGACGTGCTCACCCACCGCGTGGCCGGGCCGCTCGCCTTCGTGGTGGTCATGGCGGTCGTCTTCGAGGCCCTGTTCTCGTGGTCGCAGCCGGCCATCACCTTCATCCAGGACCGCATCGTCGACCTGCAGAACCTGGTCGTGGCCACCATGCCGGCGGGCGTGCTGCGCGATCTGCTCGTGCAGGGCATCATCGCCGGCGTCGGCAACGTGCTGGTCTTCGTGCCCCAGATCGGCCTGCTCTTCGTCTTCATCGGCCTGCTCGAGGACTCGGGCTACCTGGCGCGCGTGGCCTTCGTCATCGATCGACTGATGGCGCGCGTGGGCCTGCACGGCAAGGCCTTCGTGCCCATGCTGTCCGGCTACGCCTGTGCCATCCCCGCGGTCATGGCCACGCGCACCATCGAGAGCCGCCGCGATCGCCTGCTGACCATGCTGGTCGTGCCGCTGACCTCGTGCAGCGCGCGCCTGCCCGTCTACGTGCTGATGATCGGCACGCTCTTCGTCGGTCGCCCGCGCGTGCTCGGCATCTTCGATTTCGGCGCCGTCGTGCTCTTCCTGGTCTACTTCATGTCGGCGGCCGCCGCGGTCGGCGCCGCCGCCGTCTTCCGCCGCACGCTCTTGCGCGGGCCGCGTCCCACCATGGTGCTCGAGCTGCCGCCCTACCGCCTGCCGGTGTGGCGCAACCTGGGCGTGCAGGTGTGGCAGAAGGTGCGCTCGTTCCTGGTCGAGGCCGGCTCGATCATCCTCGCGCTCACCATCGTGCTGTGGGCGCTGCTCAACTTCCCCAAGGACCACAGCGTCGCCGCGCGCTTCGACCACGCGCGCGCCGAGGTCAGCGCGCGTGCCAGCACCGACGAGGCCACCCGCGCTGCCGAGCTGGGCGCGCTCGACTCGCGCGAGGCCGGCGAGCAGCTGCGCCACTCGGTGGGCGGACGCATCGGCCACGCCATGGAGCCGGCCATCGCGCCGCTCGGCTTCGACTGGCGCATCGGCATCGGTCTGCTGGGCGCGTTCGCCGCGCGCGAGGTGTTCGTCTCGACCATGGGCATCGTCTTCGACGTCGGCGACTCCGACGAGAACTCGAAGCCGCTGCGCGTGGCACTGCAGACCGCGCGCCGCCCCGACGGTGCCAAGCTGATGACGCCGCTCGTGGGCGTCTCGCTCATGGTGTTCTTCGTGTTCGCCTGCCAGTGCATGAGCACCATCGCGGTGGTGCGGCGCGAGTCGGGCTCGTGGAAGTGGCCGCTGTTCATGTTCGGCTACATGTCCGGGCTGGCCTACGTGGCCTCGCTGTTCGTCTACCAGGTGGGCCGCGCGCTCGGCTGGGGCGTGGGCTGACCCGCATGAGCGCCCTCGTGCAGGAGCTCGTGGCCGGGCTCATCGTGCTCGCCGCCCTGGCGTACGTGGTCTACAAGTTCGCCTTCGCCGGGCGCCGGCCGCGGCGCAAGCGCGGGCCCGACGTGCCCATCTCGCGCCTGCGTCGTGCGCCGCGCGCGTCGGATCGCAAACGCGGGTAGAATCGCGCCATGCGATTCGTGCTCGCTCTGGTGCTCGTGGCTGCCGCCCTCGCCGGCTGCCAGAAGAAGAACGCAGACCCCAACGGCGTCGGTCCGTGGCAGTTCGGACGCTCCAAGCTCGCCGACGCCGAGGCCGCCGGCCGCTGCATCCCCATCGAGAGCGGCGAGATGCACTGCCTGGGCCTCTCGGCGATGCAGGTGGGCGGCCAGATCGGCGATACCCAGACCTACTTCGCCTCGACCGACAAGAGCGCGGCGCTCATCGAGATTTCCATCAGCATCAAGACCTGCGACGCCAAGGCGGTGGCCGCCGATCTGAGCACGCGCATCGGCCCGCCCCGGTCGCAGAGCGAGGACGGCACGCAGCTCTTCTGGTCGATGTCGACCATGTTCGTGCGCGCGCTCGTGCCCGACAAGCAGTCGGGCGGCTGCGAGATCAACTTTGTCCAGCCCAAGGACGAGCAGCGCATCGCGGACCTCAAGGCGGGCAAGTAGCGAGCCGCGCGTGCGACCGGGCCTGCGGCTGCAGATCCTGCTCGCGCTGCTCCTGGTCACGCTCGGCGGCAGCATCTCGGTCGGCTTCATCTCGGTGTGGCGCACGCGCCAGGCGCTCGCCGAGGAGCGCTACGAGCGCGCCGCGCTCATGGCCGCGCAGGCCGCCGAGCTGGCCGGGCGCGCGCTCGACGGCGTGCGCGCCGGCGACGAGTCCAGCGCACGCACGCGCCTCACCGCCGCCGCGCCCAGCATCCTGCGCGCGGTCGGTGCCAGCGAGCTGGCGCTCTACGACGGCGCGGGCGCGCTGCTGTGGCCCACGGGCGCGCCCGAGCTCGACACCGACGCCAGCGGGCGCGCCGCCGACGCTGCCGGCATGGCCCCGTTCGCGCGCCGCGTGCCCAACCGCGGCATGAGCCAGGGCACGCGGGTGGCCCTGTACGCGCCCGTGCAGGTCGGCGGGCAGGTCGCCGTGCTGCGCAGCGTCTTCGCCATCGACGAGTCGGTCGACG
>OBEQ011093983.1_pt1 | contig 14089 bp, 10 predicted proteins | sample 1670901 | NCBI WGS metagenome assembly OBEQ01 (sample SAMEA104232315, study PRJEB22302) | groundwater metagenome | biome: forest; feature: aquifer; material: groundwater | place: USA | collected 2011-08-07 | depth 5.4 m
TATCATCCTGCCAAACTCTGAAATAATCCACGTCCAGGTTTTCTGTGGTTGCGGTGTTGGTCATAAACGCACTTTCCAACATTAAGGTGAGGCCGGTAGCTGCTGGTCCAGTACCGGTTACTCCAGTACCACACTCTGTCTCTGTAATACCGTTTGAGGTATTGGTGTCTACAAAGAAATGAATGTCTGTATTGGAGCGTACCTCAATACGTAGGTAGTTGAAGTTAGTGGTATTGATGGTTCCGGTCTCAGTCCCAGCAGTGCAGGCTTGTACAGTCCCTACAATTGCCCCAGCACTGGTCACCACCCCCTGCCATTCAGTGTTTGTACAGGTTGGGCTTGCTCCAAAGGTAGAACAGTTTGAGAAGAAGATGCCGTTAGAGGGCATCTGGCCATTTGCTGTGACCTTATCACTGATTCCTACAAAGAAACGTGCATTGCTTCCTGAGTTGACGAGACTGGGCTTCACCTTCATCACAACAACCGGTAGGTTATTTGCAACAAATATGGTAGAGGCAACTCCCGCAGTTTTTGCTCCCAAGTACTCTAAACACGCAGCCGTATTACTGGCTGTTGCTGATGAGGTGGAGCCAATCCTTTCAACGCCATTTGTAGTTGACTGAGATGCCTCCAGACAGGTATTACCACTGGCAGCAACCCCTAGAACATTACTGGCGCTTAACTCTCCACCCTGGTTTGCACAGGCGTTTGCGGCTAAGTTGCCGAAATCCCCACGACCGTGATTATTATTAGTAGTCGTTGTTTGGCTACAATCATTCAAATGTGTACCGTTAAACTCATCGCCAAAATATGAGTTCTGATTAATAAATCCACCAGCCGTTACTGCAGCGCCAAAATTGGTACTTACATCACGAAGGGCAAGGAGATTATTTCCCGAGGTATCATTTATCTTCAGGTTTGCCGTATTATCTGTTGCGTTGAGTTTGATAATAGGAGAGGCATTATTAAAAACAAGATCACTATCCCAGCCTGTTCCAATGTTAAGGGCATTCTCCGTAGCAGCTCCAGCGGTATTATTTCCAATATTTATTCCATTTACTGTTCCGCTTGTGTTTGCGCTGCCTGACGGGGTTATCAGAAGGCCGTTTTGAGTAAGAGTGGAAAGTGTATTTGCTGCAAAATTTACCTGTAACCCGTTCCAGGTACAGGCTCCGGTTGCACAGCCAGTAAGCGTCGCTGCAGCAACATTGAGGCCGTTGATCGTCTTTGTTCCAGCACCCGAGGTATTTAGAGTTGAGGCAATATTTATTCCACTGGTTGTTGTTGCACCAGAGGTATTTGTAGAGGCATCAGTGAATGTAAAATTCGCAAAATTCCCGGTTTCAGCAGTCGTATGCACATAGGTTGCTCCGTTTACATCCAAATCGCTACCTGTGGTCATTGCAGTTCCGCCGACAATGCCAAATAAAATACCCGTGGTTGCTGCGGTGTCTGAAACCTTAAGCAACCTTCCTGCGCCTTGAAGATTTCCCGATGAGGTAAGCAACAACCCCGTACCAGTTGTTAAAGAATTTGCCGTCAACGTAGCTCCTGTTGCGGTGCTTGCTGATGTATTGATCCCAACTGTTGCGGTATTTGCAGTATTGCCTAAAACCAAACTGGTGGCGTTTGTGTTGCCAATGTTAACTGCAGCTGCGCCTCCGGTATCTAAGGTTACTGCTCCTGTTCCGTTTGTTTTAATTACTAACGCTCTGTTGGTTCCTGTCGTAATATCATTTGTGATTGTGCCATTAAAAACAATTCCGTTTGTTAATGCTCCTGCAGTTTGGGTTATATTTATGCCATTTGTGAGCGTTCCTGCACCAGTCTGTTCAACAAGTAAACCGTTTGTATTTGTTCCTGAGGCATTGGCGTTGTTTAGATAAAAATCAGTTGTGTTGGAAACGTGATTGTTTGTCACTGAAAACTTTGTAGCAGTAGCAAGACCTGATGCTAAGGTGAAAGCGATATCATTTGCCGAAGTGGTAGTTATTGTATTCCCGGTATTGTAGGCCGTTTGGAGCGTCGCACCTCCTCCACCACAGCCAGTACACGAGGCAACGGTTAACGCGCCCGCTTTGCTAACTTTCCACGAGCTTCCTGTTCCAACGATATCGTTGAGGTTTGTTCCTGAGGCACCAGACAGATTAAACTGCAATCCCGTTTGATCAAATGCGCCGGTTCCAGAAAGAGTGATTGATTGTCCAACTATAGCTGCGGTAATAGCGGTTGAGTCGGACATTGCTAAAATCGTGCCTGAAGTTTGTGTTGATGTAATCGACTGCGAAGGTGCATTACTCGTTAGTACTGTTCCACCACTGGTTGAGGGAAAGGTGAAGGAAGTCGAATCCGTTCCTGATAATGTTAGCGTGTTATTTACCGTGAGAGTCTTTGCATTTGCAAGAGTAAATGTTCCTGTTGTATTCGTAACAGTCAAGCCTGATACTTTTTCTGCATTAAATGCATACGGAACTGCGGTCATTCGGACACGAGTCGAGAATGTTTCTGTGTTGAAAGTAATATCCAGATACAAGCCATCGCTGTTGAAATCGAGTGCGGTTGGAATTGCGGTTGAGGAACCGAGTGTCGCTCTAAAGATTCCACTTGTGACAGTAATTGTTTGTGTTTCTGTCCAGGCTGAACCAGAAGGCAACTGGGTTCCTCCAGAAGCTGCGTCATAAAATTTGAAGGTAAACGAATAGTTTCCGTCGGTAATATTTGTTCCATCTGTCTTGTTTACGAGTTTCCCTTGAAAATTGATTGTTCGATTAATTCCAGCTGCAGCAAATACGCTGTTAGGATAGGCCAAAACTAAAATGAGGAAAAAAAGAACCACAGAAGAGAGAATCTTCAATAAATCCCTTATATCGTTTTGGGGCTTTGAAAAAGGAAATTTAATTCTCACTGTCACCTATCTTTAATATACAATAGGTTTTTTACCTTTGTCAATAGCTAAACCATATATCTATTAATCATATCATAATCGTATCATTTAGCTTGCAAACTCTTTACAGCCTCGTTTTTGATCTTCTCTTGACATTTTGATGTGATTATGATATGATTATCTTGATCAATATGAGAACCTTTTCTTACACAAAAACCCAATATTTAATTGAAGAACTTGATAAAATCAATTTTTTACGTCAAGAACTTCTCCTTACTCCGATTTCTTTAAAGGATAAATCAATATTGAGATGGACCGCTCTATTAGATAAAATTTATTACTCAATCAATCTCTCAGGAATTCAGATTTCCCAAGAAGAGATCTCTCGAGTTCTCGAGTCTCATGGTCAAAAATTTTTTACCGCAAAACAAAAGGAGATTATAGCTTTCAAAAGGGGCTTACAATGGATTACTCAAGAATGGATTGCTTCTACAAAACCCGTAATTGCTTCGTCGTTGACCAACCTTTATAGAGTCGCTTATAATCAGTCTATTCCATCTCAATCAGAAGATCTCCAGACCAGTCTGCGCTACCTTCAGGCAAATCCTGATCATCCGATCATTCAATCAGCTCTCGCTCAGATTTTGATTCTTTCAAATTCTTTTTTTGAGCAAAAGACAGTGCAGATGTCTTTTCTAGCCAGCCAACTCTTTCTATATAAATATGGCTATGAACTGCGACGTTTTCTTGTTCTTGAGGAGTATTATTTTCAGCAAAAAGAACGCTATTTCGGCCTGGTTAATCAGGTCGCAAGAACAACGAACGCTACACCGTGGCTTGAGTTTGTTGTTGAGGCGACAACCTATCAGTTAAACAAATTGCTCCGTCAGATTCAGAGGCATGAGTATGAAACCGAGGAGACAAAAAACCTTATGGAACTCAATGAAAGGCAAAAACAAATATTAACCATGCTTGATCAACCCCAGACTCGTATCTCAAATAAAATGGTTCAAAAGGCATTTAAACTATCTGCAATAACAGCCTCTAGAGATCTTGCAAAGCTTACGAGTCTCGGATTTCTTTTTCCTATTGGAAAAGGCAGATCTACATATTACACTAAAGTGTAGATGTAGAATTTCCAAGAAATAAATGACAAGAGACAAACATGTTCCAGATTCCAAAAAACAATTTCAAAATTGGTTATTGAAGCTTAGGTATTGTTTGTTCCTTGTTCCTTGTTTCTTGTTTCTTTCCCAATTTGTTTTTGCCGGTCCTCAAAGTACTACATATGAGCTCAAGGAGTACGGATTTGGATCCGGGGGAACAGAAGGAGCAAGCAGTACAACCTACTCAATATTTGGTATTGCGGGAGAATCTGATGCTGATAGCTTAGATTCAACAACCTACACTACCAAAAACGGCCTCACTTTTACTCTTCAAGCGAACGTACCATCAGCTCCAACCTTTACCAACCCTGGAACTAATTACGATCGACTCAAATACGTCATTAATAACGGCGGCAATCCCAGCGATTCTCAATTTCTGATTGCAATAAGCAAAGATAATTTTGTAACAACTAACTATATCCAGGCTGATAACACAGTAGGGACGTCTAAGGTGTGGCAAACATATACACAGTGGGGAAGTGCAAGTGGAGCCTATGTAACAGGGCTTAGTGAAAATACTACTTATAAAATAAAAGTCAAAGCGCGCCAAGGAAATTTTACAGAATCTGCCTATAGCCCAGTTTCTTCTGTAGCTACTTCAGTCCCCTCTCTCACATTTGGTATTGATTCGGCAAGTGTAACTTTCAGTAGTCTTTCCCCCTCAAACAGCTTCACCGACTCAACAAAATCTACTATCCTGACAACCTCTACAAACGCCTTTAACGGCTACATTATCTACGGTAGAGATACCGCAGCTCTGACCTTTGGATCAAATACAATCGCTAATTACTCAAGCCCAAACTCTGCTCCAACAACATGGACTGGAACCGGATTTGGGTACACAACCAACGACAACAACCTGTCAGGAGGAACAGCTGACCGCTTCACAAACGGAGGTCCAAAACATGCAGGATTTGGGACTACTTCTCCTGGCGACCCTGTTGCCGATCATACCGCAACAATCCTGACACCTGTCAGCAGTGAACAGTTCACCATCACTTACAGAGTCACCGCTGCTGACATCACAAAACCCGGCTCATACACCACAACAGTCCTTTATGTAGTTGTCCCTACGTACTAATGGAGAATCGAAACCCAAAAATCAAATCTAAAATGTTTTCCTTTCTTCTTTCATCTTTCTTCTTTTTTCTCTGTTCTTCCTTCTTCCCTGTTAATGCAGAACAAAAAGCTCATCCTATCTTTAGTATCTCACCGATAATCATTAATATTACGATTTCTCCCGGAAAGACCTATGAGTATGATATTCGGGTAAAAAACCTTCTGAAAAGTCCGCTGCCTATTCGTGCTAGTTTAGATAATCTTCAATCTCCTGAAGATGAAGATGGAAATGATACCACTGCTATCTCGCCCCTTCTTTCCTGGATTAGCCTAGAACAAAAAGATATGATTATTCCTGCCAACGAAGAAAAAAAAGTACATCTCACTGTTAAGATCCCTGGTAAAGTTCCTATCGGTGGGTATTACGGAACCATATTTCTCGAGCCTCTTATTCCCTTTGGACAAAAAAAAGAAGAAGAACAGACTGTTCAGGCAAAAGTAGGGGTCATTTTACTCGCAAATATCGGGATCCCTGAAAAACGTTCGGACGCGCAGATCACAAAATTTGCTTTTGATAAATTTCTTTATGAAAAAGGCCCGGTAAATTTTTCATTCCGTGTTAAGAATCAGTCTTTGTATCACTTTTCTGCGAAACCTTTTCTTAGTATAAAACCTCTTTTCGGGCATGAACAACGATATGAACTCGGGGAAAAGATTATTCTCCCGGGCAAAGGACGATCATGGTCTAAAGAGCTTGATTTGGACGATTACGTCCATGGAATATACTTTACTACACTAGCTGTTTCGGTGGGAAATGGAGAACAAATTATCAAAAAAGGCTTCTTTCTCGCATTCCCAATTTCGTCCCTCGCTATTGCGATAATCATTATTGTTTTAGTCTATCTAATGGTAAGATACAAGAAACGAGTTATGAAATTCTTCAAAATTTTGTTTGAGAAACGCTAATTTACCCTTGACAAGAACTAAAAAAAATATCACAATGCATTAATAGCATGAGAAGACTTTACTGCAGTAAACTGCTTATTGGAAGCATTATTCTTTTTCTTGTATTTTTTACACCTCTTTCTCAATTTCTTGTACCCAAAGCCCGTGCGGGAACCTTTTCTCCTCGAAAAGTTACCATCTCTGATTCGCGATCAGGTCAAACCAGCGTCACCTATGATTTTGCTTTCACTACAACCCTCACAACTTCTATAAAACAGATTGATTTTAAGTTCTGTACGCAGGCGGGAGCCTTCACAGATACCTGTACTGCGCCGACAGGATTTAGTGCGACATCTGGAGTCAGAGGTTCAGACAATATCGCCGGGACAGGACGTACAGATAGCTCTCCAGCCGCCAATCAGTTTCGAAGCGTGATTACCACTCCCGCAACTCAATCTACTCAGGCAGTTACCTATAGCTTAAATACGATAACGAATCCCACAACAACAAATACCTCATTTTTTGCAAGGGTAATTACCTACTCTGATACCGGTACTACCGAGATCGATTCCGGAACAACTGCTTTTGCAACGTTGACTTCTACGTCTATTGCTGTTACGGCGACAGTACTTGAAAACTTTACCTTTACGATCGCCGGTGTGGCCTCCGGAGGAACCGTCAATGGAGCAACCACTAACATCACCACTGCCGCAGCAACCATTCCTTTAGGTACGCTTGCTGTTGGTACGGCAAACATCGGCGCGCATGATATCACAGTGACCACCAATGCCCAATCAGGTTATCAGGTGACTGTTAAGGCCACAGCAAATCCAATGTTAGTCAGCGGCTCAAACGATATTGATGCCTTTACCGGGACCTATGCTACTCCAACCACCTGGTCTGCACCAACGGGAACAACGGCAAATACCAATACCGGATTTTTCGGCTACACCACAGAAGATACAACCTACAGCGCCTTCCAATCAAATAAATGGGCCGGGTACGAAACGACCGCACGAGCTATTGTCTCGAGTAGCGCAGGAGTATCTTCTCAAACAAAGCGTATCGGCTGGCAAGCACAAGTAAACTCTATAGAACCGGCCGGAGCATATACGGGAACAGTTGTTCTGGTTGCAACCCCAACATATTAATGTAATTGTGATGAAGAAAACACTTCATACTAAGCTTCAGACAGTATTTATTCTTTTTCTTATTTTTCTCTCCATCTGGGTTCTGTCAGACTCTCTGAAAGGATTTGCTCAAGGCATTGCTTCAAACCAGTCACTGGAGGTGTCTCCAGCTTCTCAAGAGATTCCCACAGACCCAGGTGCAACGATTAAAATAAAAGCAACGATTACAAACAAAAGCAGTGCTACCGTCCCCATCAACGTACGCATCGAGGACTTTACTGCTTCCGGAGAAGAAGGTCAGGTAGCACTTGTTGAGAAAAGTCCCTACTCTCTTACCACCTGGACTACTGTAAACCCTTCTTCATTTGAGTTAAAAGCCGGAGAGAGGAAGGATGTTTTTGCCTCGGTTTCCGTTCCTCAGAATGCAGCAGGAGGAAGATATGCCTCGTTCATATTCTCAATTGTCCCAAAGGGGCAAGAAACAGGATCGGCAGCTAATGTCGGGCAGGAAATAGGTTCTCTATTTTTGGTACGAATATCAGGTCCAGTAACCGAACAATTAGCCCTTGATGAGTTCTCTGCTCCGAATTTCTCTGAGTATGGACCAATCACATTTAAACTAAAATTCAGAAATTCGGGCAATATCCATGTAAAGACCGCCGGTATTGTAAATGTAACCGATATGTTTAATGGTAAAACCGCGGACATCGTTGTAAAACCCACTAACGTCTTCCCACAGGCAGATCGAGTTGTACAAGCAACACTGCCCAATAAATTTTTATTTGGTCGCTACACCGCAACCGCTATCATGTATTTTGGGACTAAAAATGAGGCACTAAACGCCACCACGATATTCTATGTCGTTCCGATCAAATTACTGGCAATAGTCATCATTATTCTTTTCCTTCTCTATACGGCGCGAAGAAGACTTTCGAAAGCATTTAAAGTCCTTTTCTCCGGAAAATGAACCACGGGAAAAAAATCTTTTTTCTTTTTTTTCTATTCTTTCTTCTTGGCTTTATTGTTCATGCGGTCTTTTTTCCTGATCTTCTCCTCAACCGCTTCATATCTTTTGACACCGAACTGATCGGTCCCCAAAATAAAACGGTCACTCCTACGCCGCTTTTTGGTTCGTCCACCAGCGTTGTACTGTACGAAAATGGCCGATTTCATCCTTCAAGCGCAGTACTCAAAAAATCAAACCGCCTTATCATAAAAAATAACAGCAAAGACGAACCTATGTGGCTCGAATCAGAAGCTGAATTTTTACAAACTTCACGTCCGTATGGCTATAGCGAAGCACTTAATATCATTCTCCCACAAGCAGGAACATTCAGCGTAAAAAATAAACTAGATCCTGAAAACAGTCTCATTCTCACGATAAAGCCATGATGCTTTCTTGCCAAACATAAAAAGTTTCTTTATTATCAGAGTATGTGGAAAAAGAGTCTCTTATTCTTCATCTGTATACTCCAATTCCTTTTTTCTTTTTTCTCTTCTGCTGCCGCACAAACAACAACAAATCTCTCTGTCACCGCAACGGTTCCGGCCCAGCCGACTGATTTTCAGGCAGCTCTCTCCTCATCAACAACCGGCTCCCCTTTTCCGCAAAACACCGAGATCACCTATCAGATCTCCTATGGAAGTATTCTTTCCTACTCTGTCGGCAAGATTACTGTCCAGGCAGACTGGAGCTTGGGAACAGTTGAAGGTTCATCGACTCCAACAGTCGACCTCTTAGACTATGTCGTTGGAAGCTCATCAAACGGATATAACTCAACACCCGCAGTAGTTGATACGGTCAACAAAAAAATTTCCTGGACCATCTCCAACTTCCCGGCAAACACTATCGATCAAACAGTGAGCTTTAAGATAAAGACAAACAGCTCGTATACGGGCTCATCTCAGGTGAACTTTTCCGTAAAAGCCCGCGTGATCGGCCCAGGAACACAGACTGCGGACAGTACGGTAACACGGGGGTATAAATACGTGAATGCTTCCCCGACTGCCACTCCGACACCCGGTCCAACCGCAACCCCAGCTCCAGGACCAACCTCAACGCCAGCGCCGGGTCCCACAGCAACGCCAGGACCAACGCTTACACCAACTCCCAGCCTCAACAATCCGCTCACTATAACTAGGGTTGAGGTGCGGACCATCTCAGCACATGATGCCAGAGTCTTTATCCAAACCTCATCGCGCTCAACACTGACTCTTAACTATGGAAAATCACCCAGTGCGCTTACGCAGATACTCAAAGGCACATCGTTGGCTTCCCAACAGGAACTGACAATTCCGGACCTTGATCCAAATACAGCATATTACTTTAAAATTAATGCAATCGGTGAATCTGGACCATCTGTCAAATCTGATATCTTTACCTTTAAATCGGCCCTCTCATCCGAACCAGCAAAAATAGATGCTCAATCAGTTGTTGTGGTGAGCTCAAACATCATTCTCTTTAACCCGCAACAAAACGGACAAGGTATTGCTGTTATTCCAAATAACACGAGTTATAGCTTTCGATTCACACTAGCTCAACAACCCGCACCAATCACCAACCTGCGCGTTATTGTCAGAAATAAGCAGGTGTTGGGTATTCAGGAAGCTCAAGCGAGCGAACCAAACGAGCAGACAAATACCGTTGTAGAGATCTCGCCTGGCGTCTACTCTGTTCTCCTCAAATCGTCGCCGACACCAGGTTATTATGAGGTTATTATCCGAATGGCAGATGCGAATGGAAATATTACTGAAAACAGGCTCTTTGACCTTAAAGTTACCGGAAAATTGACTGTGCTTGAGCAGCGCACAAATAAACCAATCGAAAACGTCCAGATCTTACTGTATCTTTTTAATCAAACGCGCCATGGGTATCAACCCATCAGTCCAGAAATTTTCCCGATTAAAAACCCCAGTTACACAGATAAGAACGGCACTATCTCTTTTCCGCTTCCTCAGGGCAAATATAGAGCTGGAATAACAGCCCTCGGATACACACAAAAAACAGTTGATTTTTCAGTAGGCCCAAATCCAGGTGAAGACTACCCTACAGTCTACCTGGAAAAGAAGGCTTTTAATCTGGCCGCATCAATCACGTACTATGGAACAATTGTTGGCGACTGGATCAGTCTTACCAAAGATTATATTAAAAATCTTTCAAACTCTTCTCGCTTTTTTGAGCTTGAAGCCATTCTGACGATTGGGTTTTTTGTCTATCTTACGGTCCTTTCCTTTAGTTCACGAATTCGAATTCCTCTTCACTCGTTTTTTTCACACTTTTACCATCATATAAGGCTTTCTTCGCTTAACCAGAAAGAGGTGCAAACTCTCTCGGGAAAGATCATAGATGGTCGTAAAAAAACCCCTTTGGGCCTAGCAGATGTATTCCTAATAAACAGACTCAATGAAAAGATCCTTACCCATACAAAAACCCCCACAGATGGCTTTTTCTCCTTGAGTCTTCAGCCTGGACTCGCGTTCAAAATAATGATTGTGAAAGACGGTTACAAGCCTGCGGTATTTACTCAATCCGAGATAGAAAAAATTGGAATAAATAAGCTTGTTCTGACAATCCAAAAGACCAGAATAACCAAAGCATTTCGAGAAGAGATCATGCTTTATTTCGAAAAGGTTTTTGGACTATGGTTTGAGGCATTGCTTATCTTCAGCGCAGTTCTTGAGCTTGCCTTGGGCTACTCGCTTGGTTGGACAAAAGCGCTACCTTTTATCATTATCTCGTTCGTGAACGTCACACTTTGGATTCTCCACCTTATCAGGCTCCAACGAGAAACAAATATTGAGTGAATTATTTTGGTAAATCTTTCAGTCTCTTCTCGAAATCATCGGGGAAAAACCAGAGTTGGGTATCTGTGATAATCTCTTTGGTTTTATGCTTGTTGATGAAGTAGAGCTGGATTGTCTTCAGAAGAAGCTCAACCAGTTGTGCGAGCCAAATGGGTGGCGAGAAACTGGAGCCAGTTTGAGCGCGAGAAAAAGACGAATCCGCGACTTCAACCGCATTTGGAAAGTACGTAAAAACCCAGTTATTAGCCTTGAGGAAGCGCCTATAGATATTATCTTTATCGACTAACGGTTTCATCTGTAATATCTCATGTGCGACATACTCTGTGTGTTTTATGAGTGGTACTGAAAGGCTTCTCCCATCGAAAAACAGGTTAAGACAGATTTTGTCGTTCGTGTGAGATTGGTTAAACCGCCTTCTTCTTCCCAATAGTCCAGCCACAAGTAAACAAACGAACCTGCCCGTCCATAAATTGTTTTTATCCGTAATAACAAACAAATCGATATCATCGCCTTCCTTCGCATCCATCATCGCCACCGATCCAGATAATCCGATCAGCTTTACCTGCGGGAACCTCAAAATCAGCCTCAAAAATGGCTCAATTTTTTTAATTTTAAGACCCGCAATTTGTTTTCTTTTCTCATATCTTTTAACGTTTAACGATCCACTTTTAAGTTGTATCCTATACTCCCCCCCAGTATATATACTCCCCTTCTCTATCACTATATTATTTATTCGCTTTAGACTGTTTTGAAGAGCTTTCTTCGAAGTTTTTCTTCCTAAAAATCTGTAAAGTTCATTGACTGTTGGAGCATAATCGAAAAAACGAAAGTATTGTAAGGTCTGTAATATCGAGTTTTCCATAAACCACCCCTATTTTCTCATCTTAGGCATAAGTTGACAACTAGAAATAATTAGATAAAATTTAAAAATATGATTGAAAATGATCCATTTAGAGCCTCAGAAATTCCTAATTTGCAATGGAATCTTAGTTCAATCGTCAATAAACACGAAGATTTTGAAGCTTCATTAAAAGGAGCTAACTATACAGATCCTGATCTGAGAAAAAGATTAGCAGAAGAGTTAAGAACATTTGGGCTCGTATATGGAATATTTATTCGAAGATTGCCACCAGGACAGCCTAAAATTAAAAGTCATAACTTAAAATATCTCATACTCGAAGCTCTTGATCCGGAAAAATTGGAAGTTTCGATAACTTCGGGCGAATCAGATCCCATGGATATCTGGAAAGAGATCCTCCCAACGGGCCGATCTGATTTTTTAGCTCTTGAGGTCCAGAGATTGTTTGCGTGGCTTGTGAAAGCTCGTGGAGACGAGTATTTTGTAAGACTAACAGGACTTCATAATATGTTCAAAACCCCAATTGAACATGAATTGAGATCTAAAAATCAGTTCGCTCGTGCTGATGTAAAAGATGTTTTGCCTTTGTTATTGAGAACAGTAGCTAATAATCCAGACGGTCCTGTCAGTCAAATCTTGTTAATTTAGAGAGTCTTTCTTTCAAAACCAGTCCTATAAACTCTATTAGACGCAATTGGCGGCGCCAGCGCCAGGGCTGGCGAATGAGGCGGTAGAGCCACTCTAATCCTATTTTTTGTATTAATAACGGGGCTCGTTGTATCGATCCAGAAACATAATCAAAGCCACCTCCTACCCCCATACAAACGATCCTCTTTAACCGATCTTTATGCTTCCATAGCCAAAGCTCCTGATAGGGTGAACCAAAGGCAACGAACACTATATGAGGCCTTCTGGCGGTAATTATAGAAAATATTTCTTCCTCTTCCTTTTTCTTGGGTTTCCTTATATCTTTTATACCCTCAACTCCGATGAAGCGAGCCTCAGGATACGCACTAGAATAGCAATCTGAAATGGACTCTGCTAAATTCCCTTTTCCGCCAATTAGCATAACTCTCAAGCGCCCTCTTCCTGCCCAATTTAGCAGTGTCTCCATGAGCTCAGCACCCTGCGTACGATCAGCAAGCTCTAGATGTAGCATTTTGCCTGCCAGGACAACCCCAACCCCATCTACAATTTGTATTTGGCCCTTACTGACAATCTCTCTAAAGTAACGGTCTTTTTTTGCAATTACCACTATTTCCGGGTTTAAGGACACAATATGGAAGAAACCGGTTGGTACTCCTATGTATTTTTTAATTTTCTCTAGGGCATTCTTTTTATTTAGCGTCCTAAGAGCTATTCCAAAAAGGTTTTTTTGATTTATCTTCATAAGAACTGTTATAAGATTATATCAATTTTCACTTTTATAAAATTATCTCGATTTTGTTGCTATTATTTGAACTAAAAATATATTTTTTTAATAGGCCTTTCTTCATTTATATTACTTTTTTAAGAAAATTCTATAGTAATAGCTATATTTGATATTAATTTTTAATCTTAAATTTTGAGTTTTAAATTACTGTGTCGAATGTTTTTACTATAAGAAACTATTGAATTGCCTCTTTAAAACGGTCGAGATTCTCAATTGCCATACCAACTCCTCGAATAACACAGAAGAGTGGATCTTCAACGACAAATGCTGGAACGCCACTATAATAAGTAATATATGAATCTAAGTTTATCAAAAGAGATGAGCCACCGGAGAGAACAATTCCTTTATCCACAATGTCCGCTCCAAGCTCTGGTGGAGTCTCACCAAGAACTTCTTTTATCCCGTCTAATATCTGGCGTAAGGGCTTCTGAATGGCTTCATTGATAGTTTTTTCCCCAAGCTCAATTACCTTCGGCAGTCCTGTCTGAAAATCTCTCCCCTTTATCTCTATTTTACGCTCCACATAGCCTTCTTTTTCCTCGATAAAACAATTTCCAAGCTTCATTTTTATCTCTTCGGCAGTACGTTCGCCGATCAAAATCTTGAACTCATCGCGAATATACGCGGTGATGTCGCTGTTGAAGCGATCACCCGCTATTTTGAGATTTTTTGAGTTGACAATACCACCCAAAGAGATGACCGCGATGTCGGTCGTACCTCCGCCGATATCAATCAGCATTGAACCCACGGGCTCCATAATAGGAAGGCGAATACCAATCGCCGCCGCCATTGGTTCTTCAACAATAAACA
>OBEQ012067807.1_pt1 | contig 14084 bp, 14 predicted proteins | sample 1670901 | NCBI WGS metagenome assembly OBEQ01 (sample SAMEA104232315, study PRJEB22302) | groundwater metagenome | biome: forest; feature: aquifer; material: groundwater | place: USA | collected 2011-08-07 | depth 5.4 m
AAGCAGCACAGGGCGCCCTCGCCCCACACGCGCAGGCCCACCGTGGTGCCATTAGGGGAATACTTGAAGGCGTTGGACAGCAGGTTGGTCAGCGCAATGCGCAGCAACACCTCGTCGCCCTGCAGCGCGGGCAGATCGGGCGCCACGTCCAGGTCCACCGGTTGGTCGTTGGCGAGCTGGGCGCAGTTTTCCACGACCCAGGACGCCATCCGCCGCACATCGATGGCGCCGGGCTGCACGGCAAAGTTCTGGCTGTCTATGCGGTCCTGGGTCAGGCAGTTGTCAAAGAAGTTGCTCAGCCGCGCGGAGCCGCGCCGTATGCGCTCCACCACTGCCAACTGGGTGGCATCGTCTTTCAGCCGGAATGACAGCAGCTGCGCCGACGTGTCGATGACCGCCAGCGGCGAGCGGCTGACCGTCGGCTTCCGGCAGGACCGGGAACCGTGGGAGGGGCTGTATCTCGAAGGACCCGCCCGCGTTCTGTTTGAAGGAGCGGCATCGCTGTGAAGACGAACGGAAAAACACCCTCCTGGCTGAAGGGCTCGATGGTGGCGCTGGTCACGCCGTTCCGAAACGGCGAGGTGGACGTGAAAGCGCTGCAGCGGCTCGTGGAATTCCACGTGCGCGGCGGCACCTCGGCGATCGTCCCCTGCGGAACCACCGGCGAGTCGGCCACGCTCTCCCACGCCGAGCACGAGCAGGTGATCGAGGTGGCCATCGAGGCGGCGCGGGGACGGGTCAAGGTGCTCGCCGGCACCGGCTCCAACAACACGCAGGAAGCGTTGCGGTTCACGCGCCACGCGCAGCGTGCCGGCGCAGACGGCGCGCTGCTGATCAGCCCCTACTACAACCGGCCAACGCAGGAGGGGCTCTATCAGCACTTCCGGGCGATCGCCGAATCGGTCGAAATCCCGCTGGTCCTTTACAATATCGCCTCTCGGACCGGCGTCAACATTGAGCCGGAAACCTTCTCGCGGCTAGCCAAAATCAGGAACATCGCGGGGGTCAAAGAAGCCAGCGGCTCGCTGGAACAGATGTCCCGGATCAAGGCCGCCTGCGGGAACCGGTTTGCGCTGATCTCCGGCGACGACGCGCTGACGCTACCGCTGCTGGCGATCGGAGGAACCGGCGTGATCTCGGTCACCGCGAACATCGTGCCCGCGAAGGTGGCTGGGATGATCCGCTCGTTTGAAACCGGAAACCTCGCGCAGGCGCGTCGCCTTCACTACGAGCTGCTGCCGCTGACGCGCGCGATGTTCATCGAAACAAACCCGATCCCGGTCAAGACCGCGATGGGCCTGATGAAGCTGATCGACGACGCCTCGCTGCGGCTTCCGATGTGCCCTCTCAGCGACGTGAATCTCGCAAAGCTCAAAGAAGTGCTTCGCCGCTACCGGTTGATCCGTTAATCCCGATGAAAGCGGCGCCGATCCGAATCATTGTCAGCGGCTGCACCGGCCGCATGGGGTCGTTGATCATCGAGGAAGCGGCCAAAGACCTGGCCCACTTCGAACTGGTCGGCGGCCTCGAGTACAAGACGCACGCGCAGGCCGGCCAGCCGCTGCCGGGTCATCCGAACATCCCGATCAGCACCGATCTGAAACACCTTCTGTCCAAAGCCGATCTGCTGATCGAGTTTACGACGCCGGAGGCCTCGATCACCCACGCGCAGGCGGCCGCCGAGGCGAAAATCCCGATGATCATCGGCACCACCGGCTTCTCAGCGGACCAGTTCAAGCAGTTACGGAGCTGCTCGAAAAAGACCCCGATCTTCTGGTCGCCCAACATGTCGATCGGCATCGTGATCGTGCGCAGAACCATCGCTTCGATCTCGCAGCTGCTGTTCAATTTCGGGCTGGCCGAGCAGACCCGGGTCGGCATTTCCGAAACGCACCACACTCGGAAGAAGGACAAACCGAGCGGCACCGCGAAAGCGCTAGCCGAGGAGCTACTGAAAGCAACCGGGTGGCTGATCAAGGATGAAGAGATTGAGGCGAAACGGGAAGGGGACGTGATCGGCATTCATTCGGTCACGTTTCAGCTGGCGGCTGAAAAAATCATGCTGCAGCACGAGGCAATCGACCGACGAGTCTTCGCGCAGGGAGCGCTGCTGGTGGCCCGGAATTTTATGCCATTATGCAAGAAACCGGGCTGGTACGGCATGGACGATTTCGTGAACGCCATGCAGAAGGTGAAAACCCGATGAGCATCTCCCTGGTCATCCCGCCGCCGGCGGACCGGCTGACCCGGCTGCCGCCTTACCTGTTCGTCCAGATCGATGCGATGAAAGACCGGCTGATCAAGGAGGGCAAGGACGTCATCGATATGGGGGTCGGGGGCCCGGACGAGCCGACGCCCCGCTTTATTCTGCAGGCGATGATCCGAGCGCTGAAGCAGGCGCGCCATCACCAGTACCCAACCAACCGGGGGCTGGCGGTGCTGCGCGAGGCGATCGCCCGCTGGTACAAGAGCCGGTTCAACGTAACGTTGGACCCGGCGATCGAAATCCTTCCTTTGATCGGCTCCAAGGAGGGAATCGCCCATTTCCCGCTCGCCTACGTCAATCCGGGCGATCGGGTGCTGGTGCCCGACCCTTGCTATCCGCCCTACCGGACTGGAACGATCCTGGCTGGGGGCCGGCCTGTTTCCGTTCCGCTGCTGGCGCAGAACCGGTTCCTGCCGGACATGAACCGTCTTGAAAAACAGGCCCGTGGCGCAAAACTACTGTTTCTGAACTATCCAAATAACCCGACCGCCGCGGTAGCGGACCTGGCGTTCTTCCGGGAACTGGCCCGCTTCGCCCGGCGGACCGGCGTCCCGGTCGCACACGACGCCGCTTATTCTGAAATCCATTTCGACCGGCCAAAACCGCCGAGCTTCCTTCAGGCACCGGGAGCCAGAGAAGTCGGCGTCGAATTCCACTCACTGTCCAAAACCTTTAACATGACCGGCTGGCGAATCGGATGGGTCTGCGGAAACAAAGAGATGGTCGCCGCGCTGGCCAAGGTGAAGTCCAACATCGATTCCGGCGTGTTCCAGGCGATTCAGATGGCCGGCATCCGGGCGCTGCAGGATCACGGATCCCATCTCAAACGGATGTTGAAGATCTACCAAACGCGCCGGGATCTGCTGGTTCGGGCGCTGCGGAAATCCGGCTGGCCTGTCACCGCGCCGAAAGCCACCTTCTACCTCTGGGCGCCGATCCCCGCCAAACGCTCGTCGAAAGAGGTCGCCTCGCTGCTGCTGCAGAAAGCAGGGATCGTCGCCACGCCCGGTGTCGGATTCGGCAATCGCGGGGAAGGGTACATCCGTTTCTCACTGAGCGTCCCGACCCCGAGGGTCCGCGAAGCGGCCCATCGGATTGAACGGCTCGCCATATGGCCACCGCGTTCATCGGACTAGGATCCAATCTGGGTGATCGGGAAACCTACCTGACCTGGGCGCTGGAACGGCTGGGCTCCCTTCCAGAAACCAGATTGATTCAGGCATCCCGGTGGATCGAAACCGATCCGGTCGGAGGCCCTCCTCAGGGAGGGTTCTTAAACGGTGTCGCTGAAATTGAGACCGGGCTCCAGCCCCGCCCGCTATTGGATTTCCTTCAGCAGATCGAACAGGCACTGGGCCGTCCCCCGGAACGAATCCGCTGGGGTCCCCGCGTGATCGACCTGGACCTTCTGGCTTACGACGACCTGAGGCTGCAGGACCCTGAGCTGACATTGCCTCATCCCCGGATGCACGCGCGCCACTTCGTGCTGATCCCGCTGGCCGAAATCGCGCCGAACTGGCGGCATCCGGAATTGCACAAAACCGCCAAAGAGCTGCTGGAGCCGGGCATCGGTGAGAACCCTTAAAAGCATTCCAGAGCTCCGACGGTTCGTGCGCAAAACCCGGCGGGAAGGGAAAACAATCGGTTTCATCCCGACGATGGGAGCCCTCCATGAAGGCCACCGATCGCTGATCCGCCGGGCCCGCGCCGAAACCGACCGGGTTGTCGTCAGCATCTTCGTCAACGCGATCCAGTTTGACCGAAAGGCCGATTTCCGCTCCTATCCGCGCACGTTGTATCAGGATGCCCGCATCGCGGCCGCCGCCGGAGCCGACGTGCTGTTCATCCCGACGGCCCGTGCGATGTACCCGCTTGATTTCGAAACATTCGTCGAGGTCACGCGGCTCGGCCGTCAATGGGAGGGCCGCCACCGCCCGGGGCATTTCCGGGGAGTCACCACCGTGGTGGCCAAACTTTTCCACCTGGTCGAACCGGATACCGCCTACTTCGGACAAAAGGACGCGCAACAGGCCCGGATCATCCGGCAGATGACGCGGGACTTGAACTTCGACGTTCGGATCAAGATCCTTCCGACCGTGCGGGAGCCGGACGGGCTTGCGATGAGCTCCCGCAATCGTCTACTTCCGTCGGAACTCCGACGGCCGTCGAGGGCCCTTTTTGAAGCTTTACAGGAGGGCACCCGATTGATACAATGGGGCGAACGTCGAGCTGATCTTGTCGTCCGTCGGATGCGGCAGATTCTCCGTCGGATTCCACGGTCGAAAATCGATTACGTGGCGATTGTGGATCCCGAAACGCTCGAGCAAGTGAAACGGATCCGGGGGAAGATTCAAATATTACTGGCAGTTTGGGTCGGCCGCGTCCGGCTGATCGACAATAAGGTCATCTGATGCTGCGTTCGATGATGAAGTCAAAGATCCACCAGGCCACCGTCACCGAGGCCAACCTTCAGTATGAGGGTTCGATTACGATTGACGAGCAGTTGCTGCAGGCCGCCGACATCTATCCGGGCGAGAAGGTCCAGATCGTAAACCTGAACAACGGCAGCCGCATTGAGACGTACGTGCTCGCCGGCGCGCCCGGATCCGGCACCGTTTGCCTCAACGGCGGGGCCGCCCGGTGGGCTCAGGTGGGGGACACCGTGATCGTGATTTCCTACGGCCTGGTGGAGGAGCGGGAAGCACGGTCGATCCGGCCCAAGGTGGTTTTTGTCGATCAGTCCAACCGGATACGGGAAAAGGCCCTCTCGAGTGATGGGTTTACCCGTCACTGATCTCCGGCCCAACTGTTGGTTACGATTGGGCTGGTGGGGTGCGGGACCATTGGCTCCCGGCTAGCAAAGGAGATCCAACATCAGTTTCGAGGGATCGCCCGCTTGATCGGAATTTACGATCATCATCCAGAAACAGCGCTTAAGCTTTCACGCCGGTTTCATCCTGCTCTCCCATTGCTTTCCCGCAAACAGATCGTTTCCAGATCCCAGCTTCTGATCGAGGCCGCTTCATCGGGCGCGGTCGCCGAGTTTCTTCCGGAAGTAATCCGCCAGCGAAAATCGATGTTGGTGCTATCAACCGGTGGGCTTGTCCAAAACCCCCAGCTACTGCGGAAAGCCGCCGCGCGGAACATCCCCATTTATCTGCCCAGCGGGGCGCTGGCAGGACTCGACGGGATCAAAGCCGGCTCGGCCGGTACGCTGCATTCGGTGACGCTGATGACCCGGAAACCGCCGGCCGCGTTCAGCGGGGCCCCCGAAGTCAAGCGCCGCGGAATCCGGCTCTCTCGCATCCGCCGCGCGCGTGTGCTGTTCGAAGGGCCTGCTTCGAAGGCGGTGCGGGCATTCCCGCAGAACATCAACGTGGCTGCCACGCTGGCGCTCGCGGGACTCGGCTCCCGACGGACCCGGGTCAAAATCGTAGCGGACCCGTTGGTCCGGCAAAACATCCATGAAGTGGAAGCGATCGGCGACTTCGGCCGCCTGCGAGTCCGTGTCGAAAACAAACCGGCTCCGGAGAACCCGAAGACAAGCCGGCTGGCCGTGCTGTCAGCGATAGCAACCTTGAAGCAAATTCTTCAGCCGATTCGTGTCGGAACTTAGACGCAGAGAGGGCGACCTTCTGCAATTTGTCAGAGAAGGGGGGTGAATAGCAACCGTGGCTGGACAAAAAGTAGCGAAAACCGGTATCAAGCGCCAAAAGGGTTATCTGTATTACCTCGATAAGCAAGGCGACATTTCGAGGGCGAAGATGGCCCGCGGTGGACAAAAGGGTGGCCGCCCTGAGAAGATCAAGAAGCTCGGGGTCAAGCGGCAAGAGGGCTACCTGTATTTCATCGACAAGCAGGGCGACGTTTCGAGAGCAAAGATGGTACGGGGCGGGCGAAGGAAGAAAAAGAGCCGTCGTTAATCGGCCCGCTGTTCATGCACCTGCGCACCCCGCCGTGCGTGCACGTTGACTGTACGGTGGGGTGCTTTTTTAAACTATGAACCCTTCTCCGATCGTCATCCGAGGCGCCAGGGAACACAACCTGAAAGGGATCCACCTGGAGATCCCGAGGAATGCGCTTGTGATCGTGACCGGGCTGTCCGGATCCGGCAAATCCTCTCTGGCGTTCGACACCCTCTACGCGGAAGGCCAGCGCCGTTATGTCGAAAGCCTTTCCGCCTACGCACGCCAGTTTCTTGAACAGCTTCAGAAACCAAACGTGGAACAGATTGACGGGCTTTCGCCCGCAATCGCGATCGAACAGCGCACCGCCGGAGGCAACCCCCGTTCGACGGTCGCCACTCAAACCGAGATCTACGACTATCTGCGCCTGCTGTTCGCACGGGTCGGAGTCCCGCACTGTTACCGCTGCGGTCGGGTCATCCGGCGGCAGTCGGCCCAGGAAATCGTCCAACAAGTGCTGCGTTTCCCCGAGGGCCAACCGGTAATGGTGCTAGCTCCGGTCGTGCGGGGCCGGAAAGGACAGTACCAGGAGCTTTTCCGACAGATCCAAAAGGAGGGGTTCGTCCGGGTACGCGTTGACGGCGCGCTCAAGGAGCTGGACGGTCCGATCCCGCTCGACAAAAAACGGGCCCACACGATCGAGATCGTGGTGGACCGCTTGCAGATCGATCCGAAAGTTAAACAGCGTCTCACCGATTCGATCGAAACCGCGCTGAAAGCCGGCAAGGGAATCGTCGTGATCTCCGAGGGAGCCGGCCGCCGGCCATCATCGGACCACCTGTTCAGTGAGCAATACGCGTGCCCGGTCTGCAGCATCAGCGTCGCGGAACTGCAACCCCGCCTCTTTTCATTCAACAGCCCCTACGGAGCGTGCCCCTGCTGCCATGGGCTGGGAACCAAACTGGAGGTGGACCGGGACCTGGTCATCCCGGATCCCTCAAAATCGATCTCCGACGGAGCGCTCGAGCCGTGGCGCCGGGGAGGGCGCGGATACATCCTCTACCACCGGGCGCTGATCCGGGAATTCGCGGCCCGAATGAAGATCAACCTGTCAACACCGTTTAGGCAGATGCCTGAGAACACCCGCAAGATGATCCTGTACGGCTCCCGGGAGGTAGAGATCTGGGGCCGGCCATTCGAAGGGGTCATTCCCAATCTGGAGCGCCTTTTCCAGGAAACCGAATCGGATTTCGTGAAGGAAGAGATTTCTAAGTACATGTCGGTGCTGCCCTGTCCGACCTGCCGGGGAACCCGCCTGAAACCGGAAGCGTTATCGGTGAAGCTGCATGAGCGTTCGATCGTCGAGGTCTGCCGCATGACAGTCGCAGGGACGCTCTCGTTTTTTGAATCGTTGAAACTGTCCGCGCAGGAAACTCTGATCGCCTCCCAGGTTCTCAAGGAGATACGGATGCGGCTCAAGTTCATGATGGACGTCGGGCTCGACTATCTGAGTCTCGACCGGGCCAGTAGAACCCTCTCCGGCGGAGAGGCGCAGCGGATACGGCTGGGGACCCAGATCGGCGCCGGACTGGTCGGGGTCCTCTACGTGCTGGACGAACCGTCGATCGGGCTCCACCAGCGGGACAATCAGCGGCTGCTGCGCACGTTGAAAGTGCTGCGGGATTTGGGAAACACCGTGATCGTGATCGAACACGACGAAGAAACGATCCGGGCCGCCGATTTCATCATCGATCTTGGCCCCGGCGCTGGCAAACACGGCGGCGAGGTAGTCGCCGCTGGCCCGCTCGAAAAAATCCTCGCATCCGAGCGGTCACTGACCGGCAAATACCTTCGAAACGAGCTGTCGATCCCGACGCCCGCCTCTCGGCGCCCTTGGAAGGGGCGCCCCTGCATCAAAATCGAGGGGGCTCGTGAACATAACCTGAAAAAGATCGACGTCTCTATCCCGCTCGGGACATTCACCTGCGTGACCGGGGTCTCGGGATCGGGAAAATCAACATTGGTGGACGAGATTCTTTACCGGGCGCTCGCCCAGCGTCTCTACCGGGCCAAACTCAAACCGGGGGCTCACCGCCGGATCTCAGGAACTGACCAAATCGACAAGGTGATCGTGATCGACCAGGCCCCGATCGGGCGAACCCCCCGATCCAACCCGGCCACCTACACCGGCGTATTCACGGATATCCGTGAACTGTTCGCGAAAACACCCGAGGCGCGGGCGCGCGGATACCGACTGGGACGGTTTAGCTTCAACGTCAAAGGAGGACGCTGCGAATCCTGCCAGGGAGAGGGGGTCATCAAAGTCGAGATGCATTTCCTGCCCGCGATTTACGTCACCTGCGAAGCGTGCAAGGGAAACCGTTTCAACGAACCCACACTGGAGGTGCTCTACAAGGGATACTCGATCTCTAACGTACTGAAAATGACCGTCGAAGAAGCGCTGGAGTTGTTTCGCTCGATTCCCAGGATCCGCGCACGGCTCCAGACGTTGGTGGAGGTCGGCCTCGGCTACATTGAGGTCGGCCAGCCGGCCACCACGCTCTCAGGCGGCGAAGCCCAGCGGGTCAAGCTCGCCACCGAGCTGTCCCACCGGGCCACCGGGAAAACGCTGTACATGCTCGATGAGCCGACCACCGGTCTCCACCTGGCGGACATCGAGAAACTGCTCAAGGTGCTGCACGCACTCGTGGATCAGGGCAACACGGTGCTCGTGATCGAACACCATCTGGACGTCATCAAAACCGCCGATTTTATCATCGACCTGGGACCCGAGGGGGGAAACCGAGGGGGTGAGGTGGTCGCCAAGGGCACACCCGAAGAGGTGGCCCGCGCTGAAGGCTCCTACACCGGACAGTTTCTGCAAACAGTGTTGAACCACCCCGCCCAATCTGGTATAGTCAAAAAAACCAGCAGGCGTTATGCAAATCACGCGGTCGATCCATCGGGCTGAAGGAGGCCCTACGTAACTCATGATTACCGAAATCGGTATCGTCGCCGGCGAGATCTGGCATTATCTGGACAAGCACGGGGAAGTGCCTTTTTCCCAGCTGGTCAGCGGCATCGCGCAACCGAAGGATCTCGTGCTGATGAGCGTCGGATGGCTCGCTCGCGAAGGTCACGTGGTCGTCAAGGGAGAGAACCAGGACTACCGCGTTTGGTTGCGGAAGAGCTAGAAACTGTCCGAGCAACCGATTCTTCTTTTCACCACCGCCGGTTCCCGCCAGGAAGCCGAGCGCCTCGCCAAAACCGTCTTGAAAAACAGGCGGGCCGCCTGCGTCAACATCATTCCCCGGATCGAGTCCTGGTACTGGTGGCAGGGCAAGATCGAGCAGAGCAAAGAGTTCCTTCTGTTGATCAAAACTTCCCGCCAACGGCTGCCGGTGCTGGCACGACTGATCAAACGCCACCATTCTTATCAGGTTCCCGAACTGATCGCCTGCCCAATCCAGTGGGGAGACAAGAAATACTTGAACTGGCTTCTACAAAGTTTGCGGCAGGGAAAGTCCCGTCTTGATTAACGCTATCTCATTTTATGGCAGGTGGATTAAGAGCCGGCTTCAAAACCCCTCGCGGCCGCGCTGGGCGCAATTGCGAGTCGGGCAAGGCGTGAGGAGGAGGCGTAGCCGAAGGAGTGCTACGCCGACGATGAGCAACGCAGCCCGGCGAAGCAAGTCCGCCCAGCCCTTCGGGTTGCGGCGGCAAGTCGCCGTCTCCGGCGGCGCTCCTCTTCGACGTATCGCTGTGGATACGCCATCGTCGTCGCTCCTGGGATCCGGCGGCCTGGTGCTCGCAACGCGGCTAGCGCGGGGTTTTGAAGCCGGCTCTGATATACTTTATAGGGGGTTTTTTATGCCATGATATAAATCCCTTGACAAATGGTTTTAGGAGCCAAACAATACATACAATCGGTATCAAGACATATCAAACACTATCAGGATCTCTAATGAAACTGGCCGTTAAGAGAAAACGTTATTTCACCATCACGGAGGTAGCCGCCGCGCTGGGCATCTCCAAGCAAACCCTCTTGCGTTATGAGACACGGGGCGTTTTCCCGAAGGCAAGCCGGAACCAGGTAAACCAATGGCGAGAATACACCGAACAGGATATTGAAACCCTTCGTAAGATCATGGGACGGTAGAAATTCAAAATGGGCTCCTCACCTTCAATCGGCCTTTATCTCGGGACAGATACGGTAGATTTGGTTTCGCTCAGCGGAACCTTCACCCGACCACGGCTCGTCAGCTTTGGCCGGGTTCAACTGCCGCTGCAGGGATCCTGGCGAAACCAAGTCCGGGCAGAAGAAACCGGCCCCTCCGCCGGCGTTTCTTCGGCTGCCGCCACCGGAACAAACAGCGATGAGGAAATCATCCAGTCGGTCAAAACCCTTTTGCAGCGCACAGGTCAGTCTTCTGCGCGCGTTCATACCGCCATCGCGTCGGAAGCGTTTGTGATCCGCTATTTCCAGATGCCGACCATTCCCAAACGGGAACGGCGCATGGCCGTCGCGTTTGAAGCAAAAAAATATCTTCCGTTTAAGCTGGAGGAACTGATCACCGATTTTCAGATTGTGATCCACCGGAGCGATCCGACCTTGATGCGGGTCATGTTCTTCGGTATTAAGAAGAACTCGGTCAACGCGGTGCTTTCAATACTCGAATCGGTGGACCTGACACCGTTGTGCCTGGAAACCGCGCCGGTCAGTCTGATGCGCTTGCTGCGTCAAACCGGGCAGTTTCCGGCCGGACAGGTGGCCGCAATCCTGATGGCCGAACGGGATACCGCTACGATCACGATCGCCCGTGATGATCTGCTCTATCTGAGCCGGAACGTCACGATTCTTTCCTCGTTGGAATCTGAGCAGGGCACCTCCACGGAACTGCTCGAAGCGTTGATCAATGAGACGAGGATTTCGATCGACTATTACCGCAGGCGTTTTCTGGGAGAACCGGGCGTTGGCAAGGTCATTTTGTTCGGAAAAAATATCGAGGAAAAGCGGGTTCAGGAGCTAACCGCCGCGCTGGACCTCCCGGTCGAGATCGGAGATGCATTCCAAAAAATCGAGGGGGGCAAAGAAGTTCCGCCGGGCTTGGCCATCGCCACCGGCCTTGCGCTGCGCGGCCTAGAAAAAAAGGCCTGGGAACCCAACCTGCTCCCGCCCGAATATCAGCGTAAGCTGCAGGGACTGTTGCAGCCGGCCATTCTAGAAGCCATAGCGGCGATGGCGCTGCTAGGCATTTGGTATGGTTATTCGTTCGTTGATCTTTACGCGTTTCAACAGAAAATCGACGCACTCAGGATGGCCCAGATGCATCCGCGGGGGCTGCAGCCCGGCATGAGAATCCCGGATCTCAAATCGCTCGGGGAGGAGCAACAGCGGCAGACCCAATTCCTCGATGAACTTTCCAAAACCCGAGGACAATACGCGGCGCTGTTAACGGAATTGACCCGCCTGCTGCCGGAAGAGGCCTGGCTTCAAAACGCGGTGCTGGAAGACAAGGTGAAGGCATCGGACAAAGGGCCCCTGTTGGCATCCAACCGCAGCCAAAGCATGAAACTTAGCGGCGGATCCTATGTCAACAACCGGGACAGGGAACTGGAAGGAATCAATAACTTCTTGGCTGCGCTGCGATCCAACAAAACATTCAACTCCACGTTCAGCGAATTCTATCTGGATGGGGTTAACCGGGGCCGTTACCGGGAAGAGGAAGTGACGCAGTTCCGTCTCACCTGCGTCTCCAACCCCGACAGGAAGGGGAACCGATGAGCCCCGCCAAACTGCAGAGCTCGGTACAAAACTGGTTTTCATTCCTCGGGGACGTTCCCAAAAACCAATGGATATGGCTGATCACGGCGGGCATCACGCTGTCCATGGTCGCAGTCGGATTTCTTGGAATACAGAGGCCCTGGCAACAGCAACGCCGGGCCCTGCAGGCGCAGTACGATCAGGAGCAGGAAAAAACCAAGCTGCTCTCATCGATCAACTCTAAAAGCTCACAGCTTGACAAACGAAAAGAGCTGCTTCTTCTCAAAGGTGGAACACCGATTCTCGTCAGTGAAGTCACACGGCTTGCATCGAAGACCAGCCTAGGAATTGACTCAGTCATCCCCCAGCCGGAAACAAACTTCGGGCCGTTTACTCGGCTGCAGATCGATGTGGAAGCGACCGCCACGTTTCCCAATCTGCTGGATTTCCTCAACTCGATGGAGCAACACGAACCGCTGCTGAAAATCGATCGCATGGAGTTGAGCAAACTAGATTCGGAGAATATCGTGCCGCGCGCCGGATCGGACAAAATGCCGGCGGCCGGACCGGACCGACACAAAATTTCTCTGTCGATCAGCGCCTTTTCGAAACAGGGAGTGTCTCCATGAACAAGACACAGATGCAGCAGATTGCCGTTGTCGCGCTGCTGCTGGCCTTCGTCACGGTCTGGACCATGACACGAACCCCGGCGCGTCACGGAGTAACGGCCCTCAAAACAATCCAGCAGGGGTCGCGACAGCAAACCGCAGCACCTGCTCCTCCGGCAGCCCCGAAAACCGCTCCGGCCCCGGCGAAAGAAGTTTCTGCACCCACACGCGATCCGTTTCAGCTTCCATCGCGTCTGAAAGAAGCATTCCGCCAGCAGGCGCTTGAGCGGGAACAAGAAAAAGCCGCGCACGAAACTCAAAAACCGGTAGCTACCTCACGCACGGAGACCCAGCTGCCCGCATTGAATCTTCAGGGAATCTTATGGGGAACATCCAAACCTCAAGCAATTATCAACCGCCAAATCCTCTCGGTTGGCGATACAATTGAACAGGCCGAGGTGGTGGCGGTCACCAAAGAAGGCGTCACGTTGCTTTTCAATGGACGAGAAGTGGAGCTGAAGTTGCCCACCGTGGGGGGAGGACAACAGAAATCTTCACGATGAACAAGGAGGGGTGCCCCTTGACGAGAAGGATCTTTTGGCTAGCAATCGTCGCGGCAGTCGGGATCTGCATTCCGACCCACGCAGAAACTCCGGAGACGGGAACGCCGGAAGACTCCAGCATCTCGCTCGATGTCACCGAAGCCCATCTGGAAGACGTGCTGAAACTTCTTTCCAAACAGTCGGGGTTGAACTTCGTTGCTTCCGAAGAAACGCGGGACAAGAAGGTCACCACCTATCTTGACCACGTCCCGATTCATGCCGCGCTGACAACCATCCTGGAAGCAAACCGGCTCTCTTTAAGAGCCATGGAAGGCAAAAATCTGTTCGTCGTGGGCGATTCTGGAGCAACCAGGATCAATACCATCACAAAGGTCTTCACATTAAAATACGCCAGGGTCGTCCCCACGCAGGGAGACAGCGCCACCAGTTTCGGAAATACCGGCTCGCTGATCACCTCCACCTTCACGACCGGAGCAGGGAGTAGCACCACCAGCACCAATACCAGCGCGGCGGCTGGCGGCACCGGGGGAATCTTGCCAATCATTCGGTCATTGCTGAGCTCGAACGGATCGGCCGTGCCAGACCCGCGCACCAACTCGATCATCGTGACCGACATCCCAAAACGGATCAAGGTGATCGAGGAAACCATTGCGCGGCTCGATGTGAAGCAAAAACAGATCCTGATCGAGTCGGAACTGCTGGAGGTCACGCTCGACACGCTGCGCCGGCTCGGGCTCGAGGACGGGGACTCGACCGGCCAAATCGGCCGCTATATCGGCCCGATCCGAAGCAGCTATTTTCCTTTCGCCCAAGGGCTACTCAAGCACGGAACTCAATCGGCCACGCTGGGAACCTTGTCCTTTACCGATGCGAATATCCTGTTCAAACTGCTGGCTACGGAATCGGACGTCAAGTTCCTGGCCAGGCCCCGGCTGTTGACGCTCAGCAATGAAGTGGCCGAGATCCGGATTATCGCCG
>OBEQ010304604.1_pt1 | contig 14083 bp, 14 predicted proteins | sample 1670901 | NCBI WGS metagenome assembly OBEQ01 (sample SAMEA104232315, study PRJEB22302) | groundwater metagenome | biome: forest; feature: aquifer; material: groundwater | place: USA | collected 2011-08-07 | depth 5.4 m
AACGAACTATTCGTGAAGCCCGAGCACTGGGGATCCCGGTTATCTTAACAAATCACTTTACTTTCATCCAGCTCGAGCATTACTTTCCCGCTTTCCTTCGTCGGACGTTATTGCGGCGAGTGATTCGTTATCTGCGGGCGCTCTACCGCGAGGCCGACCTAATTACCTGCCCGAGCGAGTTTGTTAAGCAGATGCTCGAGCGTGCCGGCATCCGAACCGAGATCGTGGTTGTCTCAAATGGTATTGACGTCAAACGCTTCCGTCAGGCCCGACCGCCGCGCTTCCAGACACCAACGATTCTTAGCGTTGGTCGGATTGATCCAGAAAAACGAATTGACATCCTCATTCGGGCGGCCGAACTGGTTCGGCAGAAACTTCCCAAAGCAAAATTTATTTTTATTGGCGGCGGTAATCAGCTTGAACGTTACCGAGCTCTGGTTCGTCGGCGTGGGCTGACTGAGGCGATTAATTTTATCGGGCCGCTGAGGCCAGAACAGCGGCGACTAACGCAGTACTATCAGCGCTCCTGGTTGTTCTGGCTTGGCTCCAAAGCCGAGGCGCAGGGAATTGTCTTTATGGAGGCGATGGCGGCCGGTCTGCCCTGTCTCGCCCACAGCGAAGGCGGCGCCCGCGAGGTGATTCGACCGGGCATTACCGGCTACCTCCTGCCGCGCGGTTCAGCCCGTGAATTTGCCGATCGGGCGATTCAGCTTTTAACTGATCGCGCGCGCCTCCGGCAATTATCACAGCGGTGTCGAGTTGAAGCCGATCGCTTTGCGATTAACCACACCCTGGCCGAGTTCGAAAAACTCTACCGATTGCTTGTTACGCGTCGCCTCCGGACCTAACGTTAGGCCCGGATACAATAAACTGATGACCGAAACAGCTAACAGTATCAAACGAAAACGAATTGTTATTGTCGGCGCCGGATTTGGCGGCGTCTACGCCTTTCGTCGTCTTCACCGCTATTTTCACCGCAATCCATTAATCGAGTTGGTTTTAGTAAATCCTCAAAACTATTTTCTTTTCACTCCGCTTCTGCACGAAGTCGCGACCGGCGGGGTTGAGCCAGGGCACATCGTCGAGCCACTCCGCGAAGTACTCGGTTGCTGCCTCAGTGATTTCTGGCAAACAACGGTAACGAAGGTCCAGCTGGCAAATAAAACACTCGAAACATCGCTCGGCCAGCTCCCCTATGACTACCTCGTGCTCGCGAGCGGCGCCGAAACTAATTTTTATGGAACACCAGGAGCGGCCGAGTACGCCCTCACCCTCAAAACGCTCGGCGACGCAATTCGTTTGCGCAACCACTGTATTGACACCTTCGAACGCGCCTCGAAGATCGCTGATCAGGCAACGCTCCAGCGCGAACTCTCTTTCGTTGTCGTTGGTGGCGGACCAACTGGAGTCGAGCTCATAGCCGAACTGGCCGAGTTTGTCGGCGATGCCTTTGCGCGGGTTTATCCGCGGACATTGCTGCAGAACGTTAGCCTGACGCTGGTGCACGCTGGCGACGAACTGATTCCACAGTTCCCGTCACGATTGCGACAGAAGAGTCAGGCGGTGCTCGAACGAAAGGGAATCAAAGTGCGGCTTGGTGCAACAGTTCAGGCGGTTGACAGAGAAGGCGTTGTGCTCAAAGATGGTAACCGGATTGAAGCCAGCACGGTGATTTGGGTAGCGGGCGTGAGGCCAACGCATCCGATTTTTGATACTGAGCTGCAACATGATGATTGGAATCGATTGATTGTTAACAATTTGCTTCAGCTCGAACGCTATCCGGAGGTTTCAGTACTCGGCGATACTGCCGCCGTCCATGACAGTCACGGTCATGCCCTCCCCGCCCTGGCGCAGGTCGCCGTTCAGCAGGCCACGACGGTCGGCGACAACATTGCCGCCACGATCAAAGGTAAGTCACCACAACCGTTTCGTTACCATCACCGCGGCGATCTGCTGTCGCTCGGTCAATGGATGGCGGTTGGTGAAATCGGCGGTTTTCCTTTTGCCGGCCACCTGGCCTGGTGGATTTGGCGAACCGTCTATCTCTCGAAGGTACTGTCGTTTCGGAAAAAGCTCGAGGTCGCGCTCGACTGGACCCTCGATCTTTTCTCGCCCCGCGATATTTCTAAGCTCTAGTCTTTGGTTTACCCTGAGCTGGCCGAAGGGCAAGTTGTTTTGTTTCGGTTACTAATTGGCGAATAAGAGTAATTCCACCTTCCCAAAATTTTTTATCAGCCAGATTAATGCCGAGCGGTTGCAAGAGTTCTTGTGGTGACCGCGATCCGCCCGAGCGAAGCAAATCGAGATATTTCGGCACAAACGATTGTCCTTCCTCCCGATAGCGTTGGTAAAGCGAGAGCGTTAGCAGCTGCCCGATCGCGTAACTGTAGACGTAGAAAGGCGAGTGAATGAAGTGCGGAATCGTGGTCCAGCCAAGACCAGTCGTGCCGGGGGTTGGTTCGATTGTCTGGCCAGCCAGCTCGTGCTGACGCCTTCGCCAAAGCCCGGTGATCGTCGCCGTCGAAAGTTCACCCTGACGGCGCCGAGCGCGGTGGAGGTCTTGCTCAAATCGATACATCGCAATTTGGCGGAAGACGGTCGCGAAGGCGCTCTCGACGGTGGTAGCATAGAGCGCTAATCGCTCGGCACGATTTTTGAGGCGGCGACGGAGCGCCTCAAACACAAGTAACTCACCGAAGACGCTGGCGGTTTCAGCCAACGGCAGCGGTGCCTGGAAATCGAAGAGCGAGTGTTTGTTCGCCAGTAAACCATGAACGCCGTGACCGAGTTCGTGGGCGAGCGTCGTGACGTCACGAAGCGTGCCGTGGTAACTGGTGAGGATATAGGGGTGGTGATTCGGTGTCGTTGAAGCGCAGAAAGCACCGCCGCGTTTTCCTGGTCGTGGCGTGGCATCAATCCAGTTTTTATCGAAGAAGCGTTGAGCGGCCGTGGCGTACTCCGGTGAAAAATTAGCGAAGGCCTCGAGGACAATCTGTTTCGCCTCGGTGAAGGGAATGCGGGTTCGGGCTCGACCGAGCGGTGCGGACATATCATAGTCAACCAATTTTTTCGTTCCGAGCATTTTTGCCTTGAAATGATAGTAATCCTGGACAAGCGGGTAGTGGCGAGCGACCACCGCGCTGACGAGCTCAACGACCGAGCGATCGAGTTCATTGCGGAGATGACGAGAATCCTCGGGCTTGGCAAAGTGGCGATAGCGGTCACGCGTGGCTTTGGCGGCCGCGAGCGTATTTGTAAAAAAGGTCAAACGCCGCGCCTCCGGTTTCAAGCCAGCGTGAAGGGCGAGCAGAGCGGCGCGACGAACAGCTCGACCGGGGTGCTGTAACCGCGTGCCAAGTTCAGTCACCGTCACCTCCCGTCGGCCGAGGCGGAAACGTTTCGCTGCCTGCTCCTCGTCGAAAAGACGAACGAAGGCTGCGCTACCAGTGACGTTCATGTCGGCGAAAAGACGCTCTTCGACCTCGGACAGTTGGTGTGATCGCCAGGCGAACTCTTGTTTAAGGAAGTGGTGGTAGGGGGCGAGGGCAGGGTGACGGTTCAATCGATGAAGCAATGTTACCGGCAGACGACCGAGTTCAAGATCGAAGAATAGGAGCTCTTGCTCGACTGCTGTCCCTTGTTCGCGAACGCGTTGGAGCAGGGCGCCGTGCGCCGGCTCGGTGCTGTCGGCCGCAAAAACAAGAAAGGCGTATGAGCTGGAGCGATCGAGCTCAGCCTGAATTTTCTCAAAAGCACGGAGCGCCGTGAGTAGCCGCTGCGGTGAACGTGCGAGCTTCGCCACCTTGCCGTGATGGCGTCGGCGGAACATTTTTGCCAGCGATAAACAGCGGCGCAGATCGCGCGCCAATCGCGGATCCTTCGGACTGCGGTAGAGGTCACTGAGGTCCCAGCTTGGCCCTGAGCCAGCCGAAGGGGTTGGTATTTTTGTAGCCATTCGTCTCCACTATTATGGCAAAAATAACACCCGGAAACCTCGCCGTAGCTCTTGGGGAGCTAGGGTAAGGTTTCCGGGTTTGGTCGCGCTCATCTGCCGAAGACCGACAGGACCAGCGCTACCGCAATCGTCGCCGAGGCGAACACACCTCATCGTCCCGTTACGCCAATCGTTTCTGGGGGAGCATCGCCAGCGGCTGCGAACGGATCACCCATTGCCTCGATTTCGTCGATCAGTGCCGCCTGAGCAAGCCGTCTTTCTTCCCGGGCGACGAACTTGGCGATGCGACGACGCAGTCGCCATCGTTGCCAGAACCACAATCGATCCCAGGCATGGTAGAGCAAGTCGTCCACTCGTAGGCACAAGTGCCAACCGGCAACAGTGGGGCAGACCTGGAGCTCGTCGTTGTTGGTAACTGCTTTTGTCACAACGGCGTAGAGACAGTTTCTCCAGTTATTGTGACCAATCTTGACCCGAGGATCCGCTACAACCCGCAAGGCACGAAGACGAAGGCGTGGGTCAGGGGGTAGCGTGGTAAGCTGCCCGAAAAGACGATCAGAATCAGTCAAGGTATTCACCTCCTTTCACTGCGCCACGTTATACAAAACGTGAGGCAAAAAGAAAGGGCTCCCTTCGGTAAGCTCAGGGCAAGACTACCGAGGGGATTCAGGGATATTTCAGAGCTTTAATTTTTAAAAGTGTGTACCCCGCCTCCTGTGTGGGAGAGCGGGGTGTGGTTACCGGACCAAAAAGTTGACCAAAGTTGTGAGGGCGAGGAGGGCGCCGTAGCCGCTCGTTATCCATCGAATCACCTTTCGGTTGTTATAGCGGTGGAGGGCGTACAGGATTGCGCCCCCGATCGCCACGCGCACGAGAACTCCTCGCACGATGCTATCGTGGAAGCACCAGTAGAGCGGGTTCACCTCGATCGAGGTGCCGTGTGATATGGCGTAGCCCGTGAGCGCGGTGTCAACGACGTAGAGCAGGACGAGTGGCTTCACGAATTACTCCTTTCCGGTGATTGCTGCAGATATTGTACGACCAAAAGAAAACCCGGGAGCACCTTACGTCGATAAGATGCCCCCGGTTGCGCGAGAGACTAGCGTCACAGTCTTTCTCTACATAGCGCCGTCGATCGAGCCCTGACGCACAGAACGTAGATCATGGTGCTGTCGATGGTTAGGAAGGTGATTGGCTGTGCCGCATCTGCAAGTTTCAGCGATGGAACCGCAACCACCATACATAAGCACGACAACCAAAACAGTATCCAGGCGGTTCGATTTTCTCGGCTCGGATTATCCCAGGCTGAGACGAAGGTCGGGATTGATCCCAAAAACACCACGCTCAGGCTGGTAACGATCCCAAGAATGGGCTCGCTGAAGATACACCAGAGGGCGATGCCGAGAACAGCGCCGCCCAAACAGAACCGATCTAACCGGGTCCAGCCAGGCGTCCCGAACCGCAATGCTATCAGGGCAATCACCCACGCGCCAAGTACGGCCGCAACGATCTGGCCGTTCACGCTGTGCTCGGCGTACATACCCGCGATAACGATCGAGTCAACCCCAGCCCAGATGAGCCATGATGCTTTAGCTGGTTTTGCTTCTTTTCGTAGAATCGCCCTGGCGTACGGTACGAATCCAGCAGCGTGTAGTAACGCCGCAACGAAAGAAAATATTTCTCGAACGGACACCACCTCCTCCTTTCCTCTGTGTTAGTTTAGTGGCTACTATTTATATTATGACACGCGTAATTAAATAAGTCAATGATTTTTAATTAGGGAGCAATCCAATCTGGTTTGGCCAACAAAAGGTTCATCCAATCGGAAACTTGATCACCGGAATTTGAGATTGTTCAATCTCTTGCTCGATTTGCCGCTGCATATTTTTGGCGTCTTCAAAAGCGGCGTCTCGAGACCGCGTTCGCTCTCGTAGCAGTTCGTCGCTGATGTGCAGGTAAACAATGAGATCGCTGTCGAGCACGATTGTTCCGAACACCGGCTGCCCCGGCTCGATCTTGACCCGCTCCTTCACTAATTTGATCATGGTCTGGCCAATCGCCGGCGTCCACGGTTTCTGACAGACATAATCATGCTCCGCCGGCGTTAGCTGCGGAAAAACCAGCTCGTCCATATCATGCGCCCCCTCGATACTTTTCAAAAACGTGCTTTTGCCGGTGCAGGTCGTCCCAACCACTACCACTCGTTTATTTTTGTTCGCTTCAAGGATTTGCTGAAGCCGAAAGACTAATTCTCCTTTGATCATTGTCTTTTTTGCTCACTTAGTATTCATAATTTTCACCCAGTCAGGCCCATCATATCTAATGTTATTTATATTCTGTACAATTCCACCATTTTCGTAATTACCCGTGCTTATCCACGTAGGAATGCCAAGGAGACAAAGCTGTCCTTGTGGATTGAGCGATATTGCTACGCCCCCAGAATTTCCACTATCGATTTTGGCTGAAATAATATAGTTTGGGTAGGGGGCGCTTAACGACGCGACTCCGCCGTAACCGCTTATTACACCGTTGGTTGTGGCGAGAGCAAGTCCTTCTCCATATGTTGGATATCCCAAGGCAAAGACGGGCGAGCCTTGCCGCACATAGTTTGTGCATTTTGGTAAGGCGCCAATTTTGTAATCAAGGGTATTTATGTCTGGAAACTTAACAGCTTTTGGAGCATTAACGAAATCGTTGTCGTTATAGAGCTCCAAAACAGCCACATCTGAAAAAGCATTCCATCTCGTTGAGTAAGCGGGGTAGACCTTATACATACCAGTGCCATTTTCTATAATATCCCACACAGTACAAGAACCGTCGCTCGAAGTATCCTGATTTATTACATGATTGTTAGTTACAACAAAGTATTTTCCATTGATCTCCCACAAAGAACCTGACCCATAGACGCTTTTGCAGTAAATAATTACTACACCATCGAGGAATGGCGCAAGTTGCTCAGAAGTAATTTGATTTGACTGGTTTGGGGCTGGGTCAGGAACTTGCTTGACTATGGTTTGTGGATTTTTATTTTTCAAATTCTCAATCTCTTTTTTAAGAGCATCTATCTCGTTTTGTTGAGGATTCGTGCTACTTGCTTGAATTGTTCCCTGTGATATTGGATTTTGCGTGTTTACATTGTCTGAGCTTTTACTAAACAAAAGATAGCCGCCCAAAACAATTAATGCGAGGAAAAGAATGACAACGAAAGAATTATTAAAATGATTATCTTTTTTGTTTGTATCCATAAATTTAACTTAGGAAGTAGTCCGTCGAATTTTTCAGCGTGGTTCTATTTGGGCACCCTGGACTACAAAAGATTCCCCGCAAGGTTGATTGGCTTTGCTCCAGCAATATGCATCGGCCCCCTAATGTCGAGGTCGCTATATTTCAGGACTTGAGATTTTATGCTGAAGGCGACACTCATAACACCAATAACTTTATTTGTTTCCATTTCTATTAGTGGGCACCCGCTATTTCCGGGGTTACTGATCGCATCGATGACGAACCAATTCCGCGGGTGAGCGGGATCAATGCCATCTTGCTTTATGTTGCTGATGATAGTTCGATTGACGATAAGCGTAATGCCAAATTTATCGTTGATAAGCTGAGCGGCGTACGGGAAACCGATGAAGTATGCTTCTTGACCAACCTCAGTTTTTTCAGAGTCGCCAAGTTCTAGTGGACCCAAAAAAGTCTCTGCATAATTCGTAATTTGGAATAACGCAACATCATCTTTGTCTTCTTTTTTAATGAAGTCAAGCGGAAACCACGCATAGTGCTCTAAGCCGTTCTGATCTTTTTTAACCATAGCCATACCCATAACACTTCGCTGAAATTGATGCGGTATCTGGTTATAGATATGAGCAGCTGTCAAAATTTTGCCATCATTAGAAACACAAAAACCACTACCGGTAATGGTTATCTGGCCCGGGGCTTGGTTGAATCCAATCGCAACAATAGAGCTACGAACTTTTTTAATTTTTTCTTCAAGAGTCATATTTTGTATGAAATTCTTCGGCTGCTTCCTTGGTTTGTTTGGTGGCATTCATATAATAATTTTGTTGGCCGATATTTGTTACGTTATTATCCCCTATTTTATTATCTTGTTTAATTTTTGTTGATTGATTCGTATTTTGATAAATCTTATTGTAGGCTACTAATCCCATGATTCCGAGGGTAATTCCGGCAGCCACAGATGCGAAATAATTTATTAAGAAATTTTGCCACATATGAAATTTCGGTTCTGTAATCGTTCCGGTTAAGATGGTTCGTCAATAAGAATCTTTTTTGGCGGAGGGGGAGGGATTCGAACCCTCGCCGCCCTTCCGGGCGAACAGATTTCGAGTCTGCCCCATTGAGCCGCTCTGGCACCCCTCCATTACCGCCTAATTGTCGGAGCCGAGGGCGAGATTCGAACTCGCGACCTGCTGTTTACAAAACAGCTGCTCTGCCAACTGAGCTACCTCGGCACCCTTTTATTTTAAGATAGATATATACGGTGGCAGGACGCGCAGAGTGCTCGGACTCTGAAAGATGGGCGGGTACTCCTTGTCTCGGGTGACTGGCGGAGTTGGAAGCTTCGCTGGGTAACCGGAGAGCAGGACGTCCAAGTTCTGTGCGTACGGGCTAACTACCCCCTGCCACCGCCATAAACCAGAGCGAAGCTCGGTTTATGGCTAGCCCCGAACCCACGCAACATTCGTCGCGTGTGGTTCCGGGGCGCCATTTTTTATCTCTTCACTTTTTCTGGCGCGGCCTCAAACAGACTCATAAAACCGTAGAGGACGGCGGTGAAGTTGAGGGCGGCGTGGCTGAGTGAAATGAGGAGAAGGTTAGGGTAAACGAGATAGAGGACCGCGAACCAGAGTCCGCCGACAAAGGCAATCGGGGTGTTAATTTCTGGGTGGGGGTACATTGCGTGCGGCAGGGCAAACAAAAGCGCGTTGAGTAGTATGGCAGCACCGGGGTTGTGCGTCAGGAGCACGAGCTCGGGCAACAAAAAGGCGCGGAAGGCGAACTCCTGCCAAAAGCTCAGAGTGATAAAAGTAAAATGGAAATGCGGATGAACCCGCCAGCGTTCGTAGGGTCGGCGACCGAGCAGGCGAGCGAAACCGAGGAACATGATGACGCCAACAATAGTAAGGAGGAGGTAGGCGGGTAGTGCGGCAGTAAAGTTATCGAGACGAAAGCCGAGATCGTGCGCGGTCCAGCGCTCAGCCAAGATGACCCAGAGGATGAACAGGGTGATAAAAAAGCTAACACGATAGCGAAAGTCGGTTGGGATAATTTTGAGGATGAGCAGAACGCTCGGGAGTACAAAGAAAAAAAGTAGGCGAAGTAAGATTACGACTTCCATAATAGACGAAATGTGGGCGGTGCAGGATTTGAACTTGCGGCCTCCACGATGTCAACGTGGCGCTCTACCAGGCTAAGCTAACCGCCCAATATTTCTATTTTAACCAGAATAAGGCGGAAAAGAATTGAAGTCAATTCAGGATGATTCATACTATGGCGAGGACAGACTTGACCGCCGGTCTTGTCGCAGCCCGAGCGGGCACGGTCTCATCACCCGAGAGGCAAACTCGAGGGTGATGAGGAGCGAGGGCGAGGCAGAGGACGAGCGCCTCGCTGGGAGCGCGAGAGCCGTGCCGGCGGGCAAGCTGACCGAGCAATCTTTAAGTCGCGGTAAATTTACCGCCCACATTTTTAACCACCCCCCTGATCTCGAGGTGGGTCAGGAGGGCGAGGAGTTCGCCGGTCGCGAGTTCGGTCTCGGTCTGGAGCTCGAGTAAGGTTAGCGCATTCTGTCGAAGCAGATCGCAGAGCGTTTGTTCCTGCGGTGCGAGCTCGAGCGTTCGAAGCTCAGTCGGTGCACTGAAGTCAAACTCAGTTAGGATATCCTCAATTCGGGTCACTAGCTTGGCACCCTGTTGGATTAAGCGATGACTGCCGGCAAAGTTTTGATTGGTCAGCTCGCCCGGCACGACGAAGACCTCGCGATTTGATTCGAGAGCGTGACGAGCGGTGATGAGCGCGCCGGAGTCAATCGGTGCCTCGATCACAATCGTACCGCGACAGAGTCCAGCGATGATTCGGTTGCGCAGCGGGAAGCTCGCTTTACTGCCGGGTTTACCGGGCGGATGCTCGCTGATGATACCGCCGCCGTGAGCGACGATTTCTTTGGCCAGATTTCCCTTCGGTGACTTAAGCACGAGATCAATCGCCTCACCGAGGACGGCGATGGTCTGACCGCCGCCGTCGAGCGCACCTCGAGCCGCCGCCTGGTCAATACCGTAAGCAAGGCCGCTGACAACGGTGGCGCCGACGCGAGCAAGATCAGCGGCAAAGGTGCGAGCAAGATTAAGACCGTAATGGCCGGCCTTGCGCGTTCCAACAATAGCGAGCGGAAAGGCTCGCGGGAGCTGGCCGAGGAGGTAGAAGCCGAGCGGCGGTTCGAGAGCTTCGCGGAGCAGCACAGGATAGTCATCATCGAGGAGGGTAATGATACGAATACCCAATTGCTCTAATTGACTCAAGCTGCGTTCAGCAATATTTTGTAATTCACCAGGCGGCAGGCTCAAGGCAAGCTCCTTCGATTGGCTGCGTTTGCTCAACATCGGCAACAGCTTTTTAAAACTCTGGTGTTGCGCAAAGGCCTGGGCGAACTTGGCGTCGCCCGGCTCGAAGGCGTGAGCAAGAAGATGGAAGGCCATATGCTCTTCTTGCAGTGAGTCAGGTCGAACCGTTACCATTGTTTTCATAATACCGCGATCGGCCGTAAAAATATGCCAACAGAGGGCTCGAAACGCATCTTTCCTTTGTTATAATAGATATATCCCATGAAGTTTACTCAAACGAACCCTGCCCGCCACGTCGGCATGGCAGGCGGGGGGCACATTTTTGTTTTGTACTTCTAATAACGCAATGAGCAGTAGTTATCGGGCTGAGCATATTCAGGTCCTCGAGGGGATCGAGGCGGTCCGGCGGCGGCCGGGCATGTACATCGGCTCAACCGGAGCTGATGGCCTCAATCATCTGGTGGTCGAGCTTGTCAATAACGCCGTGGATGAGGGGATTGCCGGCTACGCCAAAAACGTTGACGTCATTCTCCATAAGGGCAATCGAGTCACGGTCAGTGATGATGGTCGCGGCATCCCGGTTGATCTTCACCCGAAAACCAACAAATCGGCGCTCGAGACTGTTCTGACCATGCTCCACGCTGGCGGAAAATTCTCGCATAAGGTCTATCAAGTCTCGGGTGGTCTCCACGGCGTTGGCCTGTCGGTCGTCAATGCCCTGGCGAAGAAAATGAAGGTGACGGTCTACCGCGACGGCTTCGAGTGGACACAGGAGTACGAACGGGGGGTACCGAAAACTAAAGTTGAGCAAGGTAAGAAATCGGAACGAACCGGTACAACGGTCGTGTTTGAGCCCGACCCACAAATTTTTACCGGCGAACTCGAGTTTGATCGCCGACGGATCCTCGACTACCTTCGCCACCAGGCCTTCCTGACGCCGAAACTTCGTCTCAATCTCTACGACGAGCGCGGCGACGAACCGTTTGGTTACGGTTTTCTGTTTGAAACTGGCATCAGCAGCTTCTTCGCTCACCTGACGCTTAATCGAAAGTTGGTCACCGAACCGATTGCCTTTCGCCACGAGGACAACAATTCGATGGTTGAAGCTGTCTTCGGCTACGTCGAATCGCCCGATGGCAACGAGCTCGTCTTCACCAACAACATCAACAACCCCGAGGGCGGAACGCACCTGGTTGGTTTTCGCGGTGGTTTACTTAAAGCGATAAATGATCTCGGTCACAGCGCGAACCTAATCAAGGAGGCAGTCAGCCTAACCGCCGATGATCTTCGCGGTGGGTTGATTGCGATTATTTCGCTCCGTATTCCTGAGCCACAGTTTGAGGGACAGACCAAGGCCAAGCTCGGCAATCCTGAGGTGCGGAGTTTTGTTGAGGGGGCAGTGTTGCGAGCACTTCGTGAATACTTTGGGAAGAACCCGGCGGCGCTCAAGGCCATGACCCAGCGACTGTTGGTTAACCTGGAGGCGCGCCAGGCGGCCAAATCAGCCCGAGAGAACGTTTTTAAGAAGCGACTGTCACCGACGCTGGCGCTGTCGGGCAAGCTGGCCGACTGTTCGAATCGCGACGTGCAGAAGCGGGAGCTTTTCATCGTCGAAGGCGATTCGGCCGGTGGCTCAGCCAAGCAGGGTCGGGATAAAAACAGTCAGGCGGTCCTGCCGCTGCGAGGCAAGGTCTTGAACGTCGAGAAGGCCAGCATTGAAAAAATGTTCCAGTCACAGGCGATCAAAGATTTGATTGTGGCGCTCGGGACTGGCGTTGGTAAGGATTTTGATCTCGAGGGACTTCGCTATGGCAAGGTCATCATCGCCAGCGATGCTGATTCGGATGGGCTTCATATTCGAACCCTGCTGCTGACACTTTTCTATCGTTACTTCAAGCCAATTATTACCGAAGGCTTCGTTTATATTGCCCAGCCGCCGCTCTATAAGATTACGGCCGGTAAGGAGATTCAGTACGCCTACTCTGACGCCGAGCGCGACAAAGTCCTAAAGGGAGTGAAAACAAAAAATCCTGATGTGCAGCGTTATAAAGGTTTGGGCGAAATGAACCCAGAGGAACTGTGGGAGACAACGCTCAACCCGGAGAAACGCGTCCTCAAGTACGTGGCGATTGATAATGCCAAAGAAGCCGAAAAGCTTTTCAATGTTCTGATGGGAAGCGAGGTCGAACCACGACGACGCTTCATTGAAGCCCATGCTCGACAGGTCCAAAATCTGGATATTTAACAACGCCCACTTCGTCGGGGCGGTGATTCTGGCGACCGGCTTATTCTGGTTGGCGCTAGTGCGGCCGTGGTCGGTGGCGCTTTTTCTAGTGGTGTTTCTTTTTCAGAATCTCTACTTCCTGAAGGGAGCGAAACTGGTCCTTGGTAGTTTTTTGGCACCGCTGCCATTTCTCTTTGGTCAGGTCTTTCTCGGCTTCACGCCACTGATCGCAACTGGACTGTGGTTGGTCGGATTGATTTTGCTTTGGCGGCTGGAGCGAGTCTTCTGGTACGGTTATCTTTTTTTGATCGCTCTGATTGCCCAGTTCCTCCTCGGCAATCTGAGCCTGCCGCCGTTGGCAGTGCTTGGTCTTTATCCCTTGCTGATAGCGGCAATTGCGGCGGCGATGTTCGGTGATTTGCTGGCCGAAGCGGTCGTCAAGGCAATTTTTGCCACCGAAGCACTCTGGCTGGCTTTCTTTTTGCCCTGGGGTTTCACGGCTCGAGCGATCATCAGTTTTCTCGCACTTTGTTTTCTGGTGTCGCGTCAATTCTTGCCAACTCGATCAGAGATAACTCCGGTTTCGGTCGCAGCAGCAACGCCTGCCTCCCCTGCGGCCAGCTCCCCTCAATCTGATTCGGGACAGGCAGGACAAGCGTCAGCTACGGTATAATCACATCACCATGGAACTTATCCCTTACGTTATCGATAAAGGTCAGAACGGCGAGCGCGCCTATGATATCTATTCGCGCCTACTTAAAGACCGAATCGTCTTTCTTGGCAGCCCAATCAATGACGCGGTTGCCAACACGGTCATCGCGCAGCTCCTCTTCCTCGACCACGAAGACCCGACCAAAGACATTGATTTCTATATCAACTCACCCGGCGGTTCAGTCATGGCGGCCTTAGCAGTCTACGATACGATGCAGTTCATCAAAGCCGATGTCCGGACAATTGGCATTGGTATTGCCGCCTCAGCCGCGGCGCTCCTGCTCGCGGCCGGGGCGAAGGGCAAGCGCTTGGCGTTGCCGAACACCGAAATTCTGCTCCATCAGGTCATGGGTATGGCCGAGGGTCAGGCGAGCGAAATTGAGATCACCGCCCGGCAAATTCTGAAGATCAAAGAACGGCTCAATAAGATTCTCTCAAAGCATACCGGTAAGCCACTGAGTCAGATTGAAAAAGACACCGATCGCGATTTTTATCTGACCGCCGACGAGGCCAAGAGCTACGGGGTGATTGATCGGGTGGTGGAGAGGAAGAACGGGAACGGAGGTAAGAAATAACCTCGCTAGCACCGCACCCCCTCAGCGCACCGTCGGTTGC